>Ga0316216_1000073_pt1 | contig 14565 bp, 9 predicted proteins | sample NRE6metagenome_FD_207800 | JGI IMG/M metagenome (GOLD analysis project Ga0316216, IMG submission 207800) | Spruce roots microbial communities from Maridalen valley, Oslo, Norway - NRE6 | ecosystem: Host-associated > Plants > Roots > Unclassified | place: Norway: Oslo | collected 2017-09-15
CCCACAGAGTTTTCCCTTATTCATTCCTCCTAACGTCATTGCTTCTTCCCGTTCTTATATTAGGCATCATTTCATTGGGCGCACCCGAGTACCGTGTGTAAGTCCCTCCTCTCATACCAGCTACTGACTGACTGATTGTCGCCTAAGCCTCACAAATAGCTAGCGAGCGGGGCCTCCCTCCCCTCCAAAGATGTACCAATCTACAACAAAAGAGTAAAGGAGCTGTGCATCAGGAGGCCTGGAAGGAAAAAGAAGGATCCACCAACCATTAATGTGGTAGGTAAGCTTGCTGATCTCATGTTAGGGAAGGTGTTCACTTCTAAATATGCTGACCCAGGTAGCGCTGTCGTAGATTTGACATATCCATGTGTCTAATCCCAAATGCCTTAATATACTTACGTGCAGCAATCAATGTGATGACTAGGGACACAATGTTGAGATTGAATCTAATAGATTTATTGAGACACACACCTACAGTCCTTCAACTAGCAGACAAGTCCACTGTCAGCCCTGAAGGAGTGTTAGAAGATATTACTATATCAATAGACTCCTGGGAATGTCCAACAGACTTGAGAGTGCTGCAACCCAAAGCCAAACTCTGTGGGTATCCCCTAATCTTTGGCAGACCATGGTTACCTACAGCTGATGCCCATATAGGGTGTAGGATAGGAAACATGACCATTACTCATGGTCAATCACAAAAGAAGCTCACTCTCTACCCCCCTGCTAGACATTTTATTGAAACATAATCACCATTATGGGTAGGACAAGGGGAGGAGGATGAAGTCTTTGGAAATACTATCCATCCTTTTATCACTATTGAAACTGCTTTAGCATTGAAATAAATGGATGAGGACACATTCCTTTCAAACTACATGCAGAATCTATATCCCAACACTGTCCAAATCATAGAACACCTTGATAACAAGGAGGATGAAATCCCAAAATACATGCAAAATCTGTATTCCAGCTCTGTACCTATTCAGGAATACAGTGACAATGAAGATGATGAACAACAAGTAAGCACATAAACAACAAATAATACCTCCTAGCAAGATTTACTCACTGCTGAAATAGAACAACCATTAGTTCAAACAATAGAGATCCTCCCTGACAAAACTCTGAAAATAAGCAGCAAATTCACCCCTGTCCAAGAACAACAATTGTTGGACATTCTCAGACTTCACAGCTTTGCCTTTGTCTGGGCATACAACACAACATGGAAGACAACCATAGGATTTTCACCTTATGAGTTGGTTTATGTAAAGGTAGTTATGCTCCCAGTTGAATTTGAAATAAAAACACTCAGAACAACCCTGGAGTTAGGGCTTGACATCTCTGAAGCACAAATAGAAATATTAGATCATCTTAATGCCCTAGATGAGTTAAGGCAGGAGGATTGATTTCATACAGAGGTTGTTCAGCCGTAGAGAATCAAATGGCATGAGAAATTAATAATAAATAAGAAATGAAAGGAAGGATATTGGGCCTTAGAAGCTAGGGCCATAGAAGCCCTAAGGTACAGGGAATAAGAGCTTAGCAGCAATTTATGGGTGAGGGATGAAGGCACTAAGCCCGAAGATATACTTAGATACCATGCCAGGATGATTGCAGATCCAGAATTAGTTCCAGTCCTGAGAGAGAGACAACATGAGGATATAATGCACTATTAAAAGACCATGAGGAATTCTGGGAATAGGGTGATACAATTCTGCCAAAGCAGGTGGGAAGAGTTCTCTTCTGCCCTCAAAAGAGCAGAACCTCATTCCCCACAGGGCCTGAAAGCTGCCATGTACAAGTCACATTTGTATGTGGATACCCTTAAGAGGATGAACCTGCATTGGATTGGGCTCAGATTCAGATTGCCGTTGCTCTCACACCCTACTCCATCATGGAGATCTTCAGGTAAGATTGACCAAGAAGCAGAAAGGAGAAGGTGGGGAACAATAGATAGGAATGCAGGGTATAATCATTCAGATGCCATTACACACATAATGGTATATGTCTTTAGAGACATATGCAGGGAGAAACAGCCCGAGGATGATGGGTGATCATAGCAGTTTTTGAGCTCCTTTTTGTATGTTGCACAGGGGTGTGCAACCCTCCAGTTGGGGGGGGTGTATGATGGGCCCTCAGAGTACCCTCCATGACCATCCTTTTTGCTATACATATCACTATTGTATTTGCCTTATTTACTTAAGACCTTCCTAAATACTCTTGCTTAAAGGCCAAACTATACAATGTTGATACATGTTATTTCAAGTTAATATGATTGGCTTATTTCCTAAAGTTATGGTGAACATCTGATGTCTTGAGTATTGCTAGTTGATTATGTGGTTTGAATTATAATGCACTAATGATGTCTGGTAAGAAAAGGTTCATTGCTGCATTAGCTAAGGGTGTTGGAGTCCATCCCATGACCATGCATAAAAGGGGGCCTCCTTCACCTTCCCCTTTGAACTCCAAACATTCCAATCAAGGGTACAAGAAGGGAGGAATTCTAGGGATCTTGTCTTCCTCAGTTATGAAGAAGAGTACATGAGCTTCTAGCACTAAGGAACAACATTCATATCCTGGAGCAGCTCGATTCCTTCAAATCTACCCACCGTTTGAAAGAAAATCAGTTAAGAAGTAGAATAAGAAAGCTCCAATGCTCAGTTGCGCCTGGGTAAGGGGAATAAGGTAGACAACTTCCAAACAATAAGGGATCTGATTGATTGAAGTAGTCAGAGCCTTCTAGGAGTAGCCCCAGTATTTTTATGGGATAGCATAGCAGAGTTAGGCTCCATGAATGTTCATTTCTAATTTGTATTTTGCTGTAGTTGTATAGTCGGAGTTTCATTGGGAGCAGAGTTAGCATCATTCTACTGTATTAATTTCTGAGTATTTTAAAAAGAAAGATCTGAGCATAGTTTTATTTTGATAGTGTTTATTTGATAGGGTTCTACACTCTCTTGGGTAAGGGCCCACTCAAGGAGAGACTACAGAACCCTCCCTCTGCTATTTAAGGAAAAGCAATAAGTTTGTAGAGACCATTTTAAGTTGTACCTTCCGCCACTATGCTGTAATTTCGAGTGATATCTTTCTTTTATGATACACCGGATCCTGAGAGAATTCGACCTTTTCTTTTTGGCCATCTGAGAGAGAGGATATTTTGAGAGAAGAAAACACCACCAATTTTCTTTACCTCGCCATTTTCCATCTTGCTCGATTGGTATAGTACCTTAACCTTCGACAGATGCAGGGTGCTGTGCCAAGACTGTGAATCACACCCAATCGTCGAATACGTTCTCTCAGTTTGAATTGCAATTTCCAGAAATGGCATTTTATCCTTTATTGACAGTGGCCGAAACGGAAATGATCTATGAAAGGGCAGAAATTAGGTGACCCGGCCATCTCAAAGAGCCGGCTGGTACCGAAATGAGTACAAGGCATTGCTGATGGATTTGTAGACCAAGACCAACCCATGGAAGATCGAACGCTTGCTCTGCTTCAAGATTCGAAGATAGACCAAGGTAATGATTCCATGCTAAAATTATCCTCAAGAGGAAGATCATTGCTTTCAGAAGCATTCCCTCCCTTGAAGAGACGACTGAATTGGTATTTAATTTGACAATGTTCTGACGTCATTTTGCCTGATTGGTCGTTTAATACATCTATAGAACAACAAAAGGAAACCTCTAATCTGGCAGAGCCAAGTACATATGCTATGGAGGTGATTGTGATCTCTCTTTATTCTATCTGAAATGATATTCGTAGAATGGTTATTCAAAGACTTGCCTGGTAGTATTTGAATAACCTCTGAATCTTCGACTGATATCTAACCATACTATGGTGTTATTCCTCTCCCTTTGGTCTTTAGAGCCACACTTAACGTTTCCTCTCCCGTTGGTCGAGAGTTCGCTGCCTCACCCTCGCCTCTCGCCCTTTTCTATGGTCGGTCGAGCGGGTCGGTTTCCTTCCCCCTCGCCTCTGAAATCCTGAGCTAGCTAGATTGAGGGAAGAAAGCGGTGGGAAGGCCCCTCCTCCCAACCAACCGATAGGTCAAACTGATGTGGGGGTTTGGTTCGTTAGATCTAGCGGCAGTGAACTAATGATTTCATCTTGGCCCTTTACTCTATTACATATATATGGAGATGAATGACGTCCCTCTTTGTCTGGGGAATGAATTGAGGACAGAATGCATTAAAAGGGGAACTGGCTTGCTGTAACGTGTAAGGGCCAGAGTCAGTCAATTTTCCACCTTCCTTTCCAAATCCCGGTCCTTCCGAAAGCGAGCGGGGAGCGAGGGATGGATCGTGGCGCTCTTGGGTTGGTTGGTTGCCCTTTCACGTTCGACTTGCATGTGTTTGTTTGTTAGGCAGGCGTACAGCTAATCCTGAAGGAACCGGTTTCATTACTTCATTAGAAAGGGTGGGTGGAAGGAGTGGGTGGGTAAGTGCGTCTATGTGAAGGAAGAGTTTCTCTTTTTATTCTATCTCTATCTAGTTACCGAAAGCATACGAGTACGAGATGAATACTAGGTTCTTATCTCTTCTCTCTGGGTTTACCAAGTATCTTAATATACGAAGGAAGCATCTCCAAAGTAAGGGAGAGAGAGAAAGAATATGAAAGCAAGCGGTTGGCACTCCGCTCTCAGTGCGTTCTCCCGGAGATATTGATTTGTCTAGCCTTCCCAAAGAATTCGGAGGGCCAGGCGTATTTTAAGCTCCCTATCTTAAGTAAGTAAGAGGGGATCTCTCGAGTAAGTAAGAGGGGAGGGATTCTCTCGGTCTCAAAAGGGCCCTCGACGTTGGCATTCATGCATGGGTTGAGTGTCCGTCCTCTCCCTTCAAGTTTTCATGGATGGGTCGATGTATTTCATAACGATAATTCAGGAGCTCACCCACTCTTACTGACGTGGAAATAGGGAGGTCAGAAAATCGAAGAACAAGCCTCTTCTCTGGATGAGAAAAGGGTATTCCTTCCCACCTGGACTAGAGGGGCGTTTGGGACCCACCCACCATACTCACGCTTTAGGTGCTGAACATTCAGAAACCTCTCTCTCTCTTTATTAGGGCCCAACATCAATCAGGCAGGTGCTCGATGAAAGGGTGCTAGCTTGACAATATATTCACGGATTCAGCCGCGGTCCGTGCGTGTTTTGGCGAGGAGGGTTAGGGGAATACATAAGCAACACAGGTCCACGGTTGAATGAATAAATCGTAAAGGGAGGCCCTGGCCGACTCACTGCCTAGGCCGGGGGAGGAAGAGTGGGACGTGGGCTTCCTCACTAATGGTGGGAAAAGGCTCTTAGATATAAGTGCAAGACATACATACCTGCGCCTTTCGCGAGGATTCAACCCAGTTTTTTCGAAAGGAGCATGCCGTGGGGAGGGCACTGGCAGTGTGTTATGACGGGTGCTAGGATGCTGGCAGTGTGTCACGACGGGCATCCTTTCTCTCCTCCGCGACCGACCGGGAAGGGTGGGAACATCGGATCCCTTCAGATCTCTCCGCCAACCAGCCCTTTAGGAAACGAATCAAACATCCTCTTTCGTTCTATCCGACCAGCTTTTTATCTCATTCCCCGGAAGAATCCGTAGTTATATATCCACTTGACTGATTGATGATGGAGCGATTCATTCTCTTCTTCCCGGCGGGATAGAACTAAGTCCGATGTTGGAGTATGCTCTCCCTGGAAAAGGACTTAATCAATGCCTGTTTCTGACTCGGAAAACTACAATAGCAACAAGGGTACCTGCCAGGGCAGCAGGGAGGCTGTAGGGAGATGAGCTGGCATCATATGGAATAACCACTTCACGGGACAGAAGGAAGGGGAATCAGGGAATTCGATCCATTTATTCATTCAATGGAGGCAGGCTGATCTCCCACCACTTTCTTATCCTTGTCTCGGTTCCGTAATTCGCCAGGGGATGAGCCCTTGCTAAGTGGGAAATGAAACTGGCTACATTCAACGGAGGGTCGGATCCCAACTCTCTATCCGTTCAAGGGCATAACGGCGGCTAATCCGGCATAACATAAAAAGGATGGTTGGATCGGGTGGATCATCACGGTTTGCTTCTCCATTAGCGAGGGAGGTTGGATCGGGTGGACCAACACTGCGTGGATCGGTTTATTCCTCCGCTGGAGAGGTAGGGTGAGGAACGAACACAGTAGTTCTACTGCTGGGATTTCAGTCACTGCCGACCCCGATCAATAGTTTGTACAATAAGTTTCGGTGTATGGCGGCCGAGCTTCGTGCCCTTTCGTATTGGGCCGATCACGTCGACCCCATCCCCTATCTACCTCGCGATTTGAAGCTAGTAGATGAAGTCGGTAGAGAGGAAGAGAGTGTTCCTTCAGAGCGTTCTTCAATGTGGAGTGAGACTTTTAGTGGTAAACAAAATCTCTTCTGCAATTGGGGCGCTTCTGACCTTATCTCGGTGGTTTTACCGAAGAAGAAGGTCTTTGCCTCGGAATATCCTGACAAAGACCATGTGCCGATTGATTACGAGATCTTTGATCCTTTCAATAACTTCCTTCGTGAAGTGGCCGATTTAATGCCCCTTCCCCTTTCGCGTTTGGCAAGGCTGGAGGAAGAGATTCGAAAAAATTGGAGTCGTTTAAAAAACTATAAAAAGCAACTCCGCCGGTGGGAGCGAGAATTGGAAAGGGCACATTGGAATGAAGCCCGAAGTCGGGCAAAAAGGGCCCTTTTCGAGATGTATATTGAGATATTAAAAAGGCAGAACTAGCCTTTTTCGTATCGGTAATAGGCGGGGCCCTCTCATTCGTCAGAGGGGCAAGGGGAAAGGGTGGGTGGCCCCTTGCGCACTTTAGCAGTGTAGTTGGAATATATTAGCAGCGGAATTCTCCCTTGACTCGATCTTGAATTGAATTATGGAAATGCCGCTAATGGCCCCTACAGTCATTCTTATTGGTGCCGTCGTCTTACTTTCTGCATTGTCCGTAGGGTCAATTATGTCTTACTGTAAAAGGGAAGGATCATTGGCAAGGTTGGGTCAGCAAATAAAGTCAGTCTAAAAAAGGCAAGATCCAAACAACTCTGTACACTTCAAGGAGTGATTGAGTCCGACTCAAGCAAGTGAGTGAAAGGCGTGGCAAGGAAGACTAAAAAAAAGATCTTGAAGAGGCAGCGGCTTCGTCCCGGTAGGCCTATAAAGGCCGGCCTAGGAGCCCTAAAAAGTCTGGGCTTAAAATTAAAGAACTAAAGATTGAAGATCCTTGTATTCTACCCTAAGTTAAACTCTGCTCAGCCTTGCCAAAGAAACTGCAAACCCCTTCCTTGACCTTTACTAAGGTGTCACCTCAACTACAACCCTGGACCTTTACCTTGAGCTTGCTTCCTTACCTTTACCTTTACCTTTACCTTGCCCCTCTAAAAGACCATCGCAGTTGTCAGAACAGAAACGCTCAAATCTCCTCTCCCTCACCCATATGATGAGTGAGCGTTAACACCCTTTGGTCGAGCGTTCGTCCCTCACCCACTAGTGAAATGTCACATTTCCTCTCCCTCACCCATATGATGAGTGAGCGTTAACACCCTTTGGTCGAGCGTTCGTCCCTCACCCACTAGTGATTCTCCAATATTTTGTAGATATGGAGTATCTAAATGTCTATCTTTAGGCGGCGATGCGATAAATTGAGGGTCTTTTTTCGAAAAATGATAAATAAGTTATAGCGGTATGTTGGACTTCCATATGCCTATTTAAAGATCTGGAACTGGGGTTCGAATCCCTTTGTACCGAACAGGCATTATGCCTCAAAATAGATCAGGAGGGTTCGAATCCCTCCGATCATACTTTCCGAGAAGACGGGAAGCCAGGATGGACCAAAAGATCCGAAAGCCTGGTGGACTTTATTATCGATGACAGGGTTGGGTTTCATCCCTCCCATAAGGCTAATAAGATGGGAAATAAAAGAAATCTTGTCTCAAATTTGATCAGGAACTTGGGTTCGAATCCCTCCGATCATACTTTTGGGTTGAATCCCATACAACTTTCCGGGAAGACGGGAAAGTTGCCTACCCTTTCATTAAGGTGGCGATTTGATCATCGAAAAGTGAAGTCCACAAAGGGAAGCATTGGGATCTGAATATGGAGATGGAGCCCAAGGGAGATCGAGTATAGCTTGGGTTTTAAGTTCAGATGGAGCATCTGAAGCGATGAGCCACCGGCATCTGAGGAATCTGTAGCATCCGAGTCAGTATAATATTGGTCACCATCCTTCCTCTGTATTGGAATTAGCCATATCCCTGAAGAGGTTGAACCCATATATATATATATATATTATCTGAGTCCTCGGTATTGCGATCCGCGGCATTCGATCGAATTGGCAACACCAACATGGAGTTACCAGTCGAGTCTGAACCCATATCTGAGTCCTCGGTCTTCTTTGGATCTGCATCATCGGAGTAACCCCTAGCATGTGAGTTCCTGCTGGCATCACAATCAGAAGCAACATCCGAGCCACTAGCATCCGCGTCACCAGCATCCGAATTGGAATCCACCTAAGCATCTGAGTTATAAGCTTTTTAGTTTCAACTTACATTTGATGGATCTGTAGTCTACAATTCACCGGCATTCCAATCTGTATCGTTCGCTTCATCATCCGAATTGGAGTAACAAATGCAATAATCATCATTAGAATTCGTCACTTTATTTTGAGCATCTGGATGAAGAAGCACTCGCAGCTGGAGTGTGGTCAACTGGAGATCGAGATGGCACGCAAACAAACACGGTGGGTGGATCACTGAGGTAAACATATATATATATTTCTCTTATGGGATGGCGGGCCTAGGGGTTTTTAAGGGAGTGAAACAACCATAGTAGTGGGCATCTGAGGATTGATGCGCCGCATTGCTGCATTGCTAGCACTTATTGTTGTAAAGAGATGTGGGTTCACAAACAGGGCTATTATTGGAAATTGGATGGAATAGTCCAGGTGGGGTTGGGGAGCGAGTTGACTCAGCTTCAAACTCTACTTCAGTCAGCGCGGCCCCTCGACCGGGCACGACCGAGTGACTTGAAGCTCTGGAAGCCTAGACAGCGGAGTGCCTATATGAGCAACTACTATGTGACGATTACTACTCCCCACCTGCCCGACCTATTTCTTTGTCTGTCTTTTACGATATGGCCCCAAATAGCGTAGTAGGACCAAACCAAGTCGAGTGACTACAGTAGATGGCAGCCTGTTACAAGATGGGTGGTTTTTGTTCTCCCGGACTATGAAGATGCTGTACCGATCGATGTAGAATCAATCGTGATGGTCATTTCGTTGATGTGACGAGACATCGGGGGGAGGTAACGTCCGATTCGCCTTCTATTCCCCTCCTTCAGAGAGAAAGTTGTAACCCAGACGGATTAGCGTCAGTCTGACTTCGTAATCCTATTTTCGGAAAAAAAGCGGTCAGAAGTGGGTGAGAAAAAAATAGGTGGAAAAAACAAAACCGAACCGTTGGGGAACCCCCATTCTCACAGTTGGGGCCCCCCCCCCGCATCTACGGGTGGGGAATCGAAAGGCCGTAAGGGCTTGGGTGGGGGAACTCGATCTTAGCCCACCGGATCTATATACTATACGTTGCCCCCAACTATGGCCAAGCAAACCCACTATACTATGATGGTCCACCACTCAAGATAGTAGCCCAAGCCCACCATCAATAGATAGGTTGAATCCTCAACAAACATGAACGCCCACCATCCCCCATATATATTCGTGCGCTATATCACTATAATGAATGGGAGGTTCAGGTAGTCAAGTTTGGATTTTCTCACCCCTTAATATTCCTTAATATTTATTGACCCGGGCACTCAATCACGTTGGTATGGGTACGCGAATGATCAGCCGAATAGACCTTTTACCCGCGGGAGACCAACTTCGGAGTGGCCAGACGAGGATATGGATCGGAACAACGGTGGTCTGGGTCACGCCACGTATCAGTAGTAGGACATTCAGAATCAGCTGGGCGCGCTAGAAATATAATTAGGAAACCTTTGATCGATAAGCGCTCCGGATCAATGGTGGAACATTCAAGATAAGCGGAGCTGAGAGATCACGGTAAGATAGAGAGGGCGTTCTGGAACATCGGGATACGGGATATTGGGGCTGGACCATCGAAACTGGAAGTGACCGAAGTCAGCGAGCCGGGGTAAGTAAGCCGGCGGGGTCAGCAAGCCCCACATGGAGAATCCCTGACCCGACCATAAGGATTGGTGCCTTTACAAATGAATTCATGCTTCAGATTGATACTGAGATTGGGTTGTTCTGCCCACCATACGCATCACCATAATCCACCCACCCCAAGCCAACAAGACCTCCCGCCCAGTGAACTATAACTAGTGTTTAGGATTTGTACTTAGAAAAATGAATGCCCAATCACTAGAATCGAATTCGTGTAGTGCTGAGAACTGGTTCCAGATTTGTGCTCGAATTGGTACCTAAGATAAGTGTGGACAGATAAACAAGCATACAAAAACAGAACAAAGGCGGCATGAGCAGGAAGGCAGTTCTGATCGGCATGTTCTTCTGCAATTATTGCGATGAATAAGTACTGAAACGAAAGTACTGAAACGAGTTTGGTTTTCACCGGTGCGGAGAGCTCGAGCTGGTAGTGCTAGCGCCTCTGTTTGACGGATCAGCGCTCCTATTGTTACCTCTGTAGGCTGCAATGCTCACCATATATATATGCCCACTATATATTTTATTTTCTTTTGCATCAGCATTATCATTTGCATCGGCATCTATTTCATCATCTACGTCATCTTCATTGGCATTGTTTTGGCGTTCTGGACGTTTGTGTTGGTGGGGGGCTTATTGCAGTGGGGTGGGAATCCCGTGCGTGTGTGCTAAAGTGTGGGTGTGGATGGAATAATGTAGGAAACCGTTTTCCATCGGAAAGGAAAGGAGAGAAATCGGCCGAATATGGAGGGGAATCCCACAAGATTTTCCGGGGTATAAATAACCCGGAGGGATGGGGTCCGATAGGACTTCGGAGAGGAAAGAAAATAGATTTGGATTTGGGGCGTCCAAGAATCAAAGAAAACAGTGGATATATATTACTTTTTTAAACCCCAAGCATAGTTTTCAAGTAGTTTAGGCCAATATATAGTCATCCCACTTTCTCCCATTCAATTTAAGTGACTCCGCAGGGGCATATATATATATGGGGGTATCGGGTCCCCTCGGGGGGCAATGCTGATGAGTGTGCATTGGGTTTATACCCCCTAATCATTGTTCGAGACCTCTGAACAATGACGGTTTCGATACGGGCAAGGTGTTCCACCCGATCATACTTTCCTTCGAGTACTCTCTCTCTATAGTACATACTCTTTAGCGGAGCCAGAACCTCAACAACTTCTAATATATATTGTCCACGCTCTACTCGACATCATACCAACCACCCTCGGAACTCGTGCTGCATAGGCCAAGCAAGTCCGCAGTGTATCTAAGGTGACCCAAGCTTACATATACAGATATATATATATATGGGGCTACTCGATATGGGACTACTACTTATTAGGGGCAGCCAGCCTATGGATGGTGTTTGGATGGATGGTATGGATGTTGTTTTCCCCCCTATCTATGGATCTATCTCTGGACCGTGAGGCGGGGAGACCACGAATGAATTGAATATAGGCTCTGTTCTACCTCCGTATAGGCTCTGTTAAAACTCCGTAAGCCCTTGGTTTTTGTAGTGGGCTTGGTCATCCGGAATCGTGTGGGCTCTGTTCAAGCTTGTGTGGGCTTTGTTCAACCATTTGGTTCGAGAGATGGAACTCCTGAACTGCGTAGGGATGGGGAGGTAGGGATGGAGACCAACCAATCCTTCCACTGAGCAATACTTCCCTTCCCTTACACGGAACAATCCTTCTACTGAGGTTTAGAATGAATGGATCTACTGAGATGTGAAGGATGGGGGATTCATCGATCTTTGGGTGTAGTCGTGGACCGGTCTGTTTCACCGTTATCTCACCTCATCTCCCAGATCAATCCAAGCCCGAATATATATTACGAATCATTCCATCTGAAAAGAATCGATCGAATTCAGCCGTGAAAAAATACAATACATATACAATACCTATTTTCTATCTATCTATATATAGATAGTTCTAGCCAATCCAATATGTTATGTTTATGGCGGAAATCGGACCCATAAAACACTTACACTTCTTAGACCAACACTTCTTTCTATTTGGACGTGTTCCGGTAGCGGGATAGAAGATATTGTCTGTGTGACCGACTCGGAATGAATCGAAGGGGGATCCGGATAGGTCAACAGTAAACACTTTGATAGTTCAATACTTTTATAGGTCAAGTATGGGTATGGAAGTATGGGTATGGGCGGGAATCAGTCTTTCACGATCGACCCCGGGAATCAGTCTTACACGACCGACCCGAATATATATATTATTGCAAATCAGTTGATTGTAGCTGCTCGTTCGTGGTATGATATTATGGTATATTAGGGTTCGTGGTCTAATACGATGTTAGGATTCGTGGGGTATGGTATGAGATCGTAGCTGCTCATTCTTGGTATGGTATGATGTTAGGGAGTATGATATTATGTTAGGGAAGTAATCACCAACGGTATTTGTCTGACCTCCCCTAAAGATGCTACTGCGATCTGTTGATTTCGAAATGCGGGTAATCTCACTAAGTATCGATTGCAACTGGATTTCAAATCCGATCTGAACTGGATGTGTTATCACTTATGGTCCCATATATTCTCTATTTTTAGTTTTGTTAAAGAGATACCTTGCCCCCCCTCATCAATAAGTAACTTGGACAAGCGGCTTCGCTCCTTAAAAAAGCTATAGTATTGGGGGCACTAATAAAGAATTCTGCCTGTCTATATTTATTTTTTTGGGGGGGGTGGATGGGGAAGCAAGCCACGTTCGACTTGCATGCATGTGTTGAGCATATAGCTTCAAAAAATTTATATTGTTCTGAGCCAATTCCTTCAGGCTGTTCTGATTCCTGAAGACTAATGAGATCTCTTTTTTTGAGTAAGTAATGCCAGAAAATATATAAATAATATGCTGCTAAGGGGTAATAATTGTGATATGTTTAGGTCCATTATAACGCCGGCCTCCCCTCCCAGATAGAGAGATATCTCTTTTGAGGGGCAAAGAGAGATCTTGAGGGAAGAAAAGAAATAAATGGGGCCAAGCCTATAAGAAAATAAAAAAGAGTTTGGTCATTCTTTATTTCTTTATAGATGTAATTACGCTTTAGCATCGTATGGGATCTCCGCTCTCATAATGGATCGTACCATAATCTCGTATATAGAGAGAATTTTAAAACATGACTCTTCAAATTTGAGGATCTTTAGATTAAAGACCAACGGGCCGCCATCGAAGAAAATAGGCTATAACGAAGACTTCACTTTATTTCTTTCCTTGGTTTGGCCTGGAAAGTATTTGAATGGCTCTTCCTTGACGTACGAAGTCGCTCTCCCGACGTAGGAGGGCCGCCATCAATGCCGGCCAAGGAAAGAAATAAGTAAGTGTAGCCCAATGTCCCTTGCTTTTCGAATGAGGGCCTAATAGCTACAGTGAAAGGGGGACTTATGTAACGAAGTGTACACCGGGAAAGTCATTCCAAAGTATCTTGCTTGACGAAGTTTGCCATATTGACTCGTATCACTTCGGTAACTAGAGATAGAATAAAGAGAAAACACAGGTACGGTAAGTAATAACCTTACTTTCTTTAATAGGCTTCTACTTGAAGAAAGAGCCAGATATGGATCAAAGGTAGATAGATTATGGATTCCGTGTTTGTTGAACCGAAAAACTTCACTGTATAATGCCCACGTAGTTCGCCGGTGAAACCAACGATTATTTTCGCCTCATATGTCACACTCTTATCAATGAAAGAACCATCCATCCATCCCTTCCTATTCGTCAGGGAGAAAGGAGGGGGAAAGGTACTTACCGGGTGAAAATGAGGTTCGGGAAGATATGAAATTCTATGGGGTTATGGGGTCCGGCCGGGTGAAAATGTTTGAGGGGAAGAAATAGAAAGGAGAAGAGATGAGTAGAAGGTCAACCCTGAGCTCTGCGAAGGTCAGGTAAGGTCCTGGTCAACCCTTCGTTATAGTTCGGGAAGATATTCGAGGCCCTTTATTTATTCCCCTCAAAGAGCTCTGCGAGTTCGGGAAGATATAAAGTGATCCCTTACCTTATTACGAAGGTAAGTAATCACCTTCTCTACCACTTTGTTTGGGGGGTGCGGGTGAAGGGGGGGGGTTTACATACAATCGCAACCAAGGAGCAAAGTTGTTTATGGTTTCATCTCAGAGGCATTCTTATCACTTGGTAGATCCAAGTCCATGGCCTATTTCGGGTTCACTCGGAGCTTTGGCAACCACCGTTGGAGGTGTTATGTACATGCACTCATTTACAGGGGGTGCAACACTCCTCAGTTTGGGCTCGATATTCATCCCATATACCATGTTCGTACGGTGGCGCGATGTTATACGTGAATCCACGTTGGAGGGACATCATACCAAAGTCGTACAATTAGGACCTCGATATGGTTTTATTCCGTCCATCGTATCGGAGG
>Ga0316216_1000074_pt1 | contig 14506 bp, 10 predicted proteins | sample NRE6metagenome_FD_207800 | JGI IMG/M metagenome (GOLD analysis project Ga0316216, IMG submission 207800) | Spruce roots microbial communities from Maridalen valley, Oslo, Norway - NRE6 | ecosystem: Host-associated > Plants > Roots > Unclassified | place: Norway: Oslo | collected 2017-09-15
AATCACATATCAAAATAATAAAGTATAATCAGCTTACATAAAATATAAAAGAGTACCTATGGTCCTTAGCTTTCCAGATTCCAAGAATTGCTCCCAGCAGAGTTCCACAGTAAGTTTGATGCCAAGGGGGAAAACGTATCCAAGGTGGTCTTTCCTCCCTACCAATGCAAATGCCTTATTCAGGCAAGTGACCCTAGAGCAGGGCTCAAGTTCCAATGAGGATAAGGAATAGGGTATACAAATCATACTGCAATTAACTCAACATTCCCAATGGGATCCACAACATGCCTCTAATTTAAAATCCCTTAGTGTAGTGGTGAGGTCTCTAGACTTACTACACTCCCAATTTCCTCAGAACATTGGTGTGCAGGGTCTTACTACAGCCTTATAGCCCCTCAGAAAAAGCCCCCGGCAGCGGTACCCCCTCTGTTCTGCAAGGATCCTACTACCACCTTTACCCCCTCGGCAGATGCCCCTCGACAGTGGCGTCCCAAGGGCCCATAAACAATAACAGGATTGCCAGGTTCACTCCCAAAAATAACTATCTTTTTATCAATACAGAAATCCCCATAAGTTCCCCCTCAGGCCATCCCCTTCTCAAAGGAGGTCTCCCTTTTTAAAACACCCTAAAGTGGTTATCAAGTGTAACCACTTTCCCATTCCCCCAACTAACTCATCTAAGGGCGAAATTAGGCTTATGAGTGAATTTACAAGTGTCCTAGGGAAGGTAAAAGTAAGTTACAACTTATTTCCTTTTCACCTTTTCATCCCAGTTTACTTTTGTGGTCATTTTAAAAGTCTCTTCCCATCCCCAAGGCTTCTTAACACTAGATAAAGGTGGTCTTCCTCATTGGAGCATGAGCCCTATCTTTGGATATTATTCCCCCGTCCATCATCAATGTCTCAGCTTGTCACAGGCTAGTCCACTTAAACCAATACATATGCAACATCATCATGAATCAAGATATCATATCAACTGTGATGCATATACATGTCATTAGTACCATTCATCCACAAGTAACATAAAACACTTGAATCGCATTATTGTTCATACACATCATTAAGTAATCATAAGGAATCATCAAAGTCTGATCATCAATCATGTAAGTCTAACATAATAAATAATTACTTATGAAACAACAAGGGGACGGTGAGTCCAAAAACCCATCTCTTGCAACCATCTAACTGAAGCAGAACAACTAGGAAAGTCAGGTCATTTATAAGGGGTGTCACAATCCTCCCCCTCTAATAAGGGCTACGGTCCTCCGGAGCCAGGCCATCACTGAACAAATGCGGATCAAGTTCCTCATTTCTGACTCTAGTTCCCAAGTATAATCATCCTCTGTATAGCGCTACCAGTGAACTTTGACCCAATCTATTACTCTGTTCTGACGGTGCTGTTGTTTACTGCAAATGATCCTCAAAGGCTCGGTGAGAAACTCTCCTGTCTCCTTCATTTGGATAGCATCAAAATCCAATACATGGCTGGGGACAGGTACATACTTCTTAAGCAAGGACACATGAAATACATTATGAACTTTCACATGTGGTGGTAATGCCAATTTATAAGCAACAACACCCATCTGCTCCAAGATTGAAAAAGGACCACAGTATCTTGGTGCCAACTTCTTCCACTTCCCTAGGTGTAAGGAACTCCTCTTTGGCTTGACTCTAAGAAACACTGGCTCTCCAACCTTGAAGCTTCGTTCTGATCTTCTTTTATCTGCATAGTGTTTCTGCCTATCCTGGGTAGTCTTCAAATTCCGATGTACTCGCTTTATTATGTTCTCCATTTCTTCTAGGGTACCACTTTATTGTGTTAGTGGTACTTCCAAGTTGTCCCAATTGAACGAGGAATTACATTTCCATTCGTACAAGGCTTCAAACGGACTCTTATTGATGGAGTGATTATATCCATTGTTTTTAGCAAATTCTACTAAGGGTAAGTAATCTTCCCATCTCCTTGGCTGATTCATTACATACATTGTGAGCATGTCTTCCAAACTCCTGTTGACTCTTTCGGTCTGACCATCAGTCTCTAGATGGTCAGCTGCACTGAAACTCAGTTTCGTGTGCAAATCACGAAAGAAGCTCTACCAAAACTTCGAAGTTCACTTCGAGTCATGATCAGTCACAAATACTTTCGGCACACCAGTCGACCACTACCAATATTGATTCATTATTCTTGGAAGTACACGGTAATCCAGAAATGAAATCCATGGATATTTCTTCCCACTTCCAAGATGGTACACTCAGGGGATTCAACTTCTCTACTGGATGTTGATGTTCTACTTTTATTCGCTGACATTCTAGGCTTTGGGCCACATAAGCTGCAGTATCTGATTTTAGCCCTGGCCAGTCATATAGTTGCTTCATACTTTAGTAAGTTATCTGATATCCAAGGTGTCTAGAATAAGGCGCATCATGTATTTCATGAAACACCAATCTCCTCAAATCCTTGTGATCTGGCACATAGGTTGAGTTCCTCCATAACAATACTCCATCTTTGGCTAAATTGTAATCATCATACTTTCTCACTTCTTTTTCGGTCCAATCCTTCCTCTTCGATAAGGCCTGATGTACTTCGTGGTACCACTTATCTTCCTTAGATCTCATCCCAATCACTGTTCTCAAATCCAATTGAGCTTGAGAAATGGCACTTATGTGTCGTCTCTGAATGAGAGCATCTGCAATGAGGTTTTCCTCTCCTTTTATGTTCAAAAAGAGAAGGAGTGAAGTCCGGCCTTCCCCTACTTTAATTGAAACTCCCTTGCTTTGCCTCATGGCGCTTGCACGCGTAAGGCACTTGACCGGAACGTCTATTCCCGACTTGACGATACCGTTCTTCATTAGGCGGGGCCGATCATATGATAACTTGTGCAGAGGCCAGTTCGGAAGAAAGGATTAGGGTGGCTTCCTCTTCATCTGTATCCGAATCCAAGTAACCATAATCACATAACTGCCATCACCTCCCGTCCAGACTGCCCTCAGAATCACCTCTTCCTATCGGGCCAAGCAATGCAATAACAGGATGAGCCTTCTCGCTCTCATCCGAGCATACTGGAAACATTTCGCAGGCCTGGCTGACAGGGTAAGTTTCATTCAGGGCCTGACAAACCAACCCTTCGCTCCTCCGGTGTCGACTTCAGGTAGTGATTCCTGAGTGCGCAAGGGTGTTGGCTGATTTATCCCTTTCAGTCGAATATCACTTTTTGGGAGTAGCTATCTCGTGTTTTGACCGACAGGGAGACGAATCTAGCCCCCATAATTGATCGGTTGGTCAAAAAACCTGGTCTGCTCGGTTGGTCAGCACTACATTGATAATACCTTCTTTGCAGATTTCACGGATGGGAAAGCCAGGGGTGCTTTGCTCTGGGCACTTGTTCCAATAGCTATGCCACCCATTTCAGCATGATCCCAACTGAAAGCATGAGAAATAGGGGTCCCTGCATCGTATAGTAATATAGGCATTTACCTCCATCGTGCTCCTCTGACCAACAAGCACGGAACAGCAACAATATAGGGCATTATTAAGTTACAATTAGAGCTTAAAAAACCAGTGATAGATTGATCCCATGAGAACCCATATAAGTTGACTGCAGCTTACTAAGTTTCTCGTACAGACTTATAATGGGAAATGGACAAATTTGATGGAAACAGTTTATCACTTCACAAATCTGGTCTTAGCTTATGAGGAAATCGAGCATAAGCCGGGGCTGATGACTGATGCTATAGATTCTAAGACCATTTCCGGCATTTCTAAGGAGCTATTGGGTAAAATATCTGAGTATTTTATGGATGGATCTTGAAAGTGATCTCCCATGCGCAGGATATGGGTACCGAAACCGAAGTCTACGGAAAGGAGGCCCATTATGATTCCCTCTGCAATAGATTGTGTAGTTCATAGAGCCATCACCAATACGCTTGAGGAAGTTTATGAACCTGTGTTTATTCCAGTTTCGTTTGGATTCAGATACTATAGGAACCAAATACGAGAATCATCGGGGGTGCATCATCTAATTACGATTTGTGCATTTCCCCTACGGATCAAGAGACTGGAATTTTCATTTTTGGTGATCCGTGTGATCCAAGTGGGGGGGCCGAAAGTCAATCATGCAGAATTCATACGGTCCCGGTGCGAATAATGCATCGTCTATAGATGAATTTGATCATCTCTCTCTTGTAGTTCCCACCGACTGCGTTACTCGAAGCACACAAGAAAAAAGTACAGGTCGCGTTATGCCTTAGCAATTTATGCAGATGCGAACCTGTTCATCTCATTGAATTAGCAGCGCATGCGAGGCAAACAATCACTACTCCCATAAGGAGGCGAAAAGACAGTTGCAGGTGCGGATTCGGTAGGGTTCGCGCGGGAGAGCAGTTGTGCCCCCTGGCTGTTGAAATGGTGAGTAGCTACCAGGGATGCGGGATTGTTCTTTGCAGCGTAGGCCTGCCCGATACAATATACACAACTGAATCGATGTTGGGTTTTTGTTTCCATGTCATGAAGATTCAATCGTGGCGACCTTCCATCTCCCACAGAACTAATGCACAAGGCGGCCTTAGACGTGGCAACTCGGTTCTAAAGGACACGCCCCAGCAGAATGATGCAAACTTCTACATTGGCTACCGACAGCAACGATAATTGCGACCATCTGTACTAATCATAAAATTCCCGGTCTAAGAAGCACAGAGCAAGAAAGGTAGCTTTACGTCTCAGTTACTCAGTACGGCTTGCAGCATTCAAACACAGAGAATCACTAGTTCAATAGGCTATGGATGCAAGGAGCAAAAAACGAACCTAGAATGTACGGCACACCGGAGCTTGGGACTTTCTCATGAATTCAGTAACGCAGATAGTGAGACTGCTTGCAAAACCTAGTAATCCGTATGATCGGAGGTCTACAGAGAGCCCGAGGTTGTACGGAACCTAGGTCGGGAAGAGCAGGATCTCCAGAGTACTGGAACAGGAATGGGATCAAGCAACAACGGAGGGAGGGATAGTAAAGTGAAAAGGCCTGAAGACGAGGTTTAAGGCCGGAGACGTACGCTTGAGCACCAAAGATGCTAATTGGTCATTCAACCAGCCTGAAACCGTGGAAATAGATGACTTAGGTCCTATCTCGTATGAACCAGTGAGAGAGCACAACCAGGTGAGCGGTATAGTCCAAGTCGGATCGAACTTCACCTCTAAGCTGTAACCTTACACACCCTTAAAACCCAACAATGAAGAGCCAATTAGGTAGTAGTGATGCTAGCAATTCAGATCAGCGAGCACCACTCACTAATGATTGATGGGTTTTTCTATGGATCGATTTGCTTTACTTCCATATGGATTCTTTCTCTTCTATATGGATTCTGTTTCTTTGGCTGCTTGAATGATTGCTTGATTGCTGCTGAAATGATACGATAGTGGTTTGCTGCTGAAATCTCTTACAGCTTTGGCTTTGGCTGTACTTATTGCTTCCATGGCTTAGAAATTGGCTACTGGTACTTAGGCATACATAGCTGCTGTGGTTTCGATAGCATAGGCGGCCATAGCTATGGATTAACTCTCTGCTACTATAGCTGCTTGGGCTATGGATTGACTTAGTGCTAATTCTGTAGCTGATATGACTCTGGCTGCTCTGACTTCGGCTGCTTTTACTTTGGCGGGAACAGAAACCGAACACTAAGTAGTAGTGGGGAGCAGAAAACGACTAATCATGATGACCTAGCCCCAAAATAGTAAAGTACCCACCTAAGGATTAGTTACTAGATGAGATAGAGTTCAGCAATAGGAGTCTCTGAATCAAGTTGCATATATAAGGAGCTATCAGGTCCACCGCCGATGCGAACTCGTATGATGTGTGCAGCGAACCGCAGGGAAATGTGGAGGCTTTCGTTCTAGTCCTATATCTAGTAGCTGCCTGCTATTGACCGACATCTTGCAGGAATCTGTTGATCTCCTGGTTCCGATGTAGATTTCCAGCATAGATAGAAAGGCTAGCATGAAAAGATAAAAACCTGCTCCCATTTGCACGTTTCACTTCCATTCCACTAAAGCCAAATCTCTCATAGCGTCGTGGTACCGTACCGCATCTGTGTATGGAGAGATAAAATCCGAGCTTCATCCTGGATCCCGAGACAGAACGCTGTGGGTGCATTGGGTTACTGCAGGCATTATGCAAATTGTTTTCCCCCCGATCTGTTAGTAGGTCTCGGTTCAACTCATGGTTCGGCTTGGACTACTCTTTCCAGTGCAGTTCGAATGCGGAAAGAACATAATATCAAATCTCCCATAGCGCATCCTTCTCCAACTAGTGATAGGAATTCCGAGATCAACCTGTGCATGGAGGAGCAATTGAAGAAGGAAAGCTTAGATGCATCAGGCAAGCTGCGGGCGTTAGCCCATATTATTAGACCAGGATCTACCAAGTCAGTACACTTTGATTGTCTCTTCCATCCCTGGTCTGCTCTCCGGAACCCTATTTCTAGTGTGGATGGTAACAAGTCGGGAGCACCTAACATTTTAGGGGTACCTCGCTCATATTTTGATCGATGTATCCACGTCAGTAGCACCTACCGTTTGTCCAATAAATTGACTAAATTGACGGGTTCCCCCCCTACAGCCACAAAAGCCGTTTTTCCGGGAAATAGGAAAGAAATTCGCAGGGCAAGGATCGATCGAAACACTAATGGCATATGGATTGGACTTGGTGAAGTTTATCCAAATCCTGTTGACAAGAGAGAGATCGAAACAAATCGTAGTGAGCAATCTACATCGATCAATTCATGTGCATGCATCGTAAGAGTGAAGAATGCATCGTCTATGAGAGCAAGTGCGTAGTTCTCCTTCCCAAGTGCATAATTCTCCGGAATTGTTCACTAGTCTACATTGGCAAAATCCAAAGAGTTATGTAACTTACTCCTCGACTTAAAAGGACTCATCTGGTAGGGGGCGGGATGGTTTCTTCCCGACGGGGATTACTGTAACGTGTCAGGACCTACATAATACAGTGAAAGGGGGGCCCCTGCTATTACTATGGAAAAAGGCGAAGCTCAACGCCTCTTTGACGGGGAAAGAAATAAGTAAGGGATAACCTTATTTCTCTCCCTCTTCCTCTTCTTCTCATGGCACCCAGGACAAGGGATAAGAAGGGAAACCCTCAACTGATTTAATGCCTTCGCAGTCAGGCTCCTCACTAATGCTTTATGTTCACTATGTCCTTCCGGGAATCCATCCACTGGGGTCAATAAATGTTAATAGAACGCATAGGATGACTGTTTTAGAACGGTGACCTGTGATCGATGGTAACCTTGCCAATCATACAGCTAAGAGAGATTGCTTTCCATTGGTCACCTTGCAAATAAGACAGTTCAGAGAGCACACCAGATTCCCGAAGGGCAACTTCTTTCCTCTTTCCTAACGGTAACCTTGTCAAGAATACAGTGAAGAGATAATGTGTTTTATTTATGGTAACCTTGTCAAAAGGCTTTCCATATCAACTAGCTTGTAATCTAGAGTTTGCTTGCCGAGCCCTACCTCTTTCTCACAGAGACTTTGTGTTTCTTGCTGGCCTCTTCCAAACAGCGGATTCTTTGTCATCTTCCTTTCCTTCAGACAGAATGCCTCCTTTAAGCTTCCTTCGCTAGGGGGGGGGGGCGATATTTTAAGGTGTATAGATAGATCTTGAGGGTTATACCTCTTTAGGTTTCACCTTTGTCACTTTAGTTGTAGGTGGACAACTTCCTGTGGGCTTTCAGTTCAAGAGAGATAAAGTTAGTACTTGGCTTCTCTCCCTCAGCGCTTTCAAGCTCAAGATTCCCACCTTCACTCCGGACTCTTATATCTTTTGCTTTTTTGTGCTAAGGACTGTTCAGTCATAGAGAGAGGATGCGTGAATGAGAGGTACGGCTCTGGCTTTCCTCCTGCCAAAGAGCAATGATGGTTGGGTGAATGTCCCAATAGAGGGAAGGGGTACACTGGGTAGAACAGGAAGGCGGGGGAGAGCTGGATCTATGGTCATACGGTCATGGTCGCGCTGTTAGCGTCACCACTTCAGGTGGGTTTCCCTTTTTCCCTATTCACAGGGCAGCAGTTTCCGTTTATCCAGCAACAAAGCTACACCCCTTTGAGTTAAGTTCAATAATAAGTAGCACCAGTCCCATCAGAAGCATAGGTAGCACCCCTTCCAGCTTGAGTTCCATATAGAATATCTCAATAGGCTGTAGCAAGGTCGCACACAGAAAGGTATAAAGCGTGCACGCCAAATCAATCGAATGAGTACCTCTCATGTATCTTTCCTATCTGTTGCAGAGCTAAGGTAGGTAGGAGTAGTTAAGTAAGAATAAGATAAGCTATGGAGTGCATGAGATAGTAATGAGTAAAGTCGAGAATCCATTTCCTGAAGATCTAGTGTATATATATATGTATATATAGGTAAGGTTGGTTTTGGTAATAAGGCGTGTTTCAGTCTAAGCAAAGGGTGAGTACCTCAGCTCAGTTTTAAGGGCTCTAAATCTAGTGGTTTGATTCATAACATGGCATTTGTTCGGTGATCCGATCCGGCTCATAAGGGTAAAGTCACCCTCCCTCCAAGGTACTAAGGCTCATCATTCATAAAGTGATGTAAGGCTAACACGCCTACTAGCTGTTCCGGTGAATAGTTAATATGTACATAAAAGGTAAGGCAAGGGTTGTTCATAGAGATGCTATGCCATTCCCACTCATCTGCCTGTAGAAGTTAATAGTTGTACCTCCTAAGCGCTTCATGAAGTTCGTAGTATTGGGGACGGAGAAGGCCCCTTTCAATACATACCCGACAGAGAGGCCATACCCCTGCTGCACAATACGGTACGGTACGGGGCCAACACTGTGAGGCACACTGCCCGCTAATCAATACAACAACAATGGATGCTTGGCTAATCGAAATGCTCCGCTTTGATCCCGGGCTGGCTGCTGGGCTGGGCTACTCAGCTACTCAGCTTGGATACTCGGGCTCGGTTGGGCTGGATGGGGCTGGCCTTCACTTAGAGCTTTTGGACGGATTGGCATACGGAACACAGGCAGGCTTCAATAACACCTTCTTGAGGTGCCATGCCACCTGTTCTACCAAACAAGGACGTGTAGACTCAATAATGCCATCACTCATCGTGTTGCGTAGTGCACGCAGGTTTATAAGCTGCATTTTGGTAAACTATGGCTTTAAGTTTTGGGTTAGGGGGTTTGCTAAACTGTCTCTAGTTTAATTGGATATTGGCTCCATCTAACTTCAAAGCACGAAGGACTGCTTTAAGTTGCGGGCTAACTCTTGGCTAACTCTATCTGTAAGTCAACTCTAAGAGCCCTAATGAAGAAGTTGCAGAGTTTGCCCGGTCAGACGTATTAGAAAATAATTGGATCAATTGATCCTTGACAGCTATATTTTTATTTTTGAACACCAAGAGGAAAGATTGGGACAACTCCAACCCGAGTAGACCACCTAACCTACCCAGGTTAGCTGCTCTCCTCGGATGTGTGTAGACTATTGTGTGGGTCTTGCCAAGAGAAAATCTCTTGGGAAAGCAAGAAGCAACAGGAAACCAAGACAAATAAGACAGCTAGATATGAATTCTATGAAAACAGCAAACACATAAAACCAAGGCATCAATAACAATAACTACTAGGGCTCATAAGTCAATAGCCATCATATACAGAATTGAATGATCGATACTACATATACACAATTCGAAGACTCCATCACACAAATTATCTATATTCCTCAGCTAGGAACAGAAGAACCAAATCATGGAATCACAGGCATTAAACAAAGACACATCATTAAGACGAGGAACCCAAGACAGAACAGAAAAGGCATCAAAAGCCACTTCTTTGTTCCCTATTTACTAGGCATAACACCTCAGAACACCAGAAACCATCCGGACTACGAAAACACGAAACGGGAACTCAACGCCGTAACTCAACGCCGTAACTCATGTGTGGGACTTGCCAGAGATATTTGATTTAGACGGCAGAGGGAACAAAGACACTTAGGCTAGATATGAATTTGAGAACAGCAAGAGAACCCAAAGAAATAACATAAAACTTAGATTTCCTAATCCTTTCTATCTCATCATAAAGAGACTAAAGTTCTCCTGAAAATAGAAGACCAAATAAATACTAGTTCCTATACTTTAACTATCTAACCCACTCCATAGGAGAAATCTATCTCTCTGAAGGATAAACATACCTATGGTAATTCACACCTCTCCGGAGGAGCAACAAAAGCGACTCCGGGTTTAGTTGAAGAGATCCTACCATGCGCCTTGATTGGTTAAGGAACAAATAGATGGTCGTTGTGTTCGGGGTTGATTCCCTGTCGTAAAGAGGGCTTATCCGGCTATTCATTCGGGCTCCTGGTGGTTTACTCTATCAAATAGAAGCTAAAAGGCCGAATCTTGGTTATAGGTCCGGAGAGCGGGGGAAGGGAATTCTTCTTATTAGATGATCGGTCGGGGGAAGGGTTCTTTTTAGCTTTATGACTCGGTTTTCTTTTTATCTATGATCAGCCCCTAGTACTGTCACTCTAGTGGGACCATTTTACATCCTCAATTCGTCATGCTGTATCCGGTCATTTCTCTCTTGGATCCGGGCAACCCCAAGCACCGTAAACCCCATTTTTAGCCTATTTATCACTTGTAGGCAACTGCCTACACTACTCGGGAATTCAACGCCTAACACATAGAGACAAACATATGGAAAGGGCGGGATTCACTTTTTACTATGACCCTGACATCACATTTGAGATCCTATCATTAGTCAAGGGAGTAAAGGGTTACACACAGGAATTGACCTATCTCAGCAGGTGGTCCACATAGCATTTGTCAGGTGGAGCCACATAGCAAGCATCAGGAATTACGAATAACCAAACCCTAGTATTAAGAGTAGCGCTATGAATTATCAACTGTTACTAGTCTGAGCGCAGCGGAGAAGATGTTAATAGTCAACTGTCACTGGACCAAACCCAAAGGAAGGCCTAACTAGGTAGTAGTTCATCAAGGAGCTCAACTGCCGATAGATACATTCTTTAGAGATAGCTGCTGGAACCCTCATCATAAGCCGAGGAGGCCATAGCCCATACCACTTTGACAAGCATACCCCATACCACTTTGACAAGCATAGCCCATACCACTTTTCATTGATTGATTGCCCGCGTTGTAAAGTATAAATGATAGTCACTTGCTTCTCAATCTAGGTAGGCTCAAGCATCCTCTAGGAAAAACCAAAATAAGAGATACATTATGAGCTATTAAATACATGTTTTATGAACTAACTCTCCCAATTCACTATGCATTAGATACGTTATGAACCATCCAAATCACTATGGAAATTACCTATTAAGTTCCACAAGGCCATTCTATAATAAGTTCATTGCGCATTTCGTCTCGTCAAAGGTCATCATGAATGGGTGAAGGGATCAGACGGGAACTCCGGAGGTATACGTGTCCCCGGCATCTATACTTATCTTTATGGATTGGATCAAAGGAGTGGATAAAAGTTCGGATCGAGTGGCTTCATTCTTTCTTCGTGTGGCTGGTAACTTGCTTTGTATACGATGCGGTTGCTAGCCTTATTAGATTTAAGAACTTGTAACAAGAGATCAAGCACAGTCAGTATTAGTAGCAACTAGGAACTACCTTTTAGAGAAAGAAAGACTAGGAACTATCCTTATCTTAGATACTCTTTAATAACTAGGAAGTCTCTTTAGAGTGTAGCAGCTAGGAAGTATACTTAGCAAATAGAATTAGCTCCTTAAGAGAAGTTATCTAGTTAAGTCAGAATAAATACACGATCGAACCAGGGACCGCTATTAAGACCCGAAACCCAGATTCAATTAGCCCCCGCGAAGATTTAATCAATGCTTGGCCTAGGAACTCACAGACGCACAAACATCTTTATAGCGTCTGAACGAAGAGAAGGCAAGGAATCACTGGTATCACAGCAACAACCTATCTTGATCCTGCCCTAACTATAGGATCTATAAAGTATAATCCTTAGCATTTCTAACTGGTAGCCTCTATAACTCATAGGAAGATCTTAAGTAGACAAATTATAGCATTAGGAACAGAAAGAACTAGAATGTATTTTTTAGTATAAAGTATAGAAACTAGTTAGTAGCTTAGTTTATAGAGTGTTTATAGAGTTAGAATAAGGAGGAGGAATAGAATACTCTTTACTATCTTTATGAAGAGTAGGAACTAGTCTGTATGCCTGAGTGTAGGAGCTAATATGTATGCTGAGGAAATAGAGAGTAGCTCAGGAATATTTATATTGTTTAATAACTATAGCTGATAATGAAAGTATTGTTGATGAACTATAGCTCTATAATCTGATACAGGAACCAACTGAAAGCATCATAGATCCTCCGTCTCTCCGCCCATCACTTAGAGGAACTCCTAGTACTAGACAAGTGATTGAGGGAACTTCAATACTTGCCTTAACTTGTAACAAGGAATCAAGGGAGATACTTGCCTTAACTTGTGACAAGGAATTCAGGGACGAGATACTTGCCTTAACTAGAGAAGGATAGCAATCATCTTTGTACTATGTACATAGATACTCAGTAATAGACTCTTGCTTAGAAGATCAACACACACAACTCGAACCCATTACTAACTATACACTACTCAGGAAAACACAACAACAACACCTAACAAATGAACTGGCACCATTTTACTACCGGACCCTGCCCATTTCACACTTTAGCCCATCATACCAAACTAGAAACATTTGGCTCCCGAATGATGAGTCATGGTGTAGCAGCATACTTATGACCTCTTATCACAAGGGAGAAGAGACCCGGCATATCTTTCACAGTTATTCCATTAAACACGGATTGACTGGCCTTTCTATTAGTCAAACCAACCTCACCTACCACCTTTTATCAGCGGGGAGCGCACCTACACAAAACCTACCTTACACCTTCTTACTTCACTTTAGCTCCCACGTCACTCAACTTCATCACTTGTTCCTGCTGCTAACAAAGTGACTCCGCTGCAACCAGAAGCTAGGAGTTCCCCTAAAAAAGCGGGGTGACGTGGCAAATCGAATGGAGGAGGCCGGCTTCAACTATACGGGGAAGGGCTAGCCCCTTAACCACCCGTCCTCGGCTCCTAGATATTCCCTTTTAGTCAGATCTATTTACTGCAGGAGGAAGCCGCCCGATCCCTATGAACATCAATCCCATATTGTAATCATGGTGCTCGTGGTACCCATGATATGATGAGGGAGCTCTTCAGTCGGGTTAGATTCTCTCTACAACTACCAGGGACTGTCCATTCATCTACTGTCACCAAGCAGCGGGTGAGGACATTCATTATACAATAAGACGGCCTAGAACAACTAAAGCAGGAGATAGACCATCATACAATACCAATCACAGCAGGAAGACCAGGTGAGGGAACCATGGCTTCGTTTACTATGTTTATCAAGCAAGACCTTTCCTATGTTTCTCAAGCAAGACCTTACCTTGTAGACTTATTCGGGTATGTATCATAACAGCTTAGATAAACACCTTCATATCAAAGGAGCTCATAGAATAGGAACTGAGGGAACACATATTATAGGCTAGCAGTTCATAGGTTAGAAATTATCATAGCTTCGAACGGGCCTGCTCACACCCAGAAGCGGAAACCTGGGTGGTGAGAATGTGCTCTACAAAGGCGAAAGAGAGACATCGCCCCCATGGGGAATTTAAGAGCAAGTCACTTTGGCATTGAACTTATTGAGCCCCACCCACCTTTCGACACTTGACCAGTGATTAAACCTCTACTCCACATAGAGCAACAACCCACATAGCCTTTCATCAGCCAGAGCCAGACGTTGAAAAAAAAAGACGATGATACTCGCATCTCAGCGTTTCACTTTTCCATTGTAATTTGTAATCTATGCAATCCTCACCTTTCACCTTCTGACAGAAGACGGATGCCTTTGCCTTAAGCCAAGTCCAACAGATGGAATCAGCCTTTAGCCTTTTAACCTTGAGCCTCACACCTTAAACCTTTAGATGCCGGTACTTTATGACTGGTGGTGATCTCCAGGATGGAGGAGGTACCGATTCACTTTTGCCAATATCCAAGAGAAAGAAACTACCCACCCATGTCTGGAGGCCGAGAGCAGTTTATACCCCGGATGGAGGGAGGTACCAAGCTAGTGGTCGACAATAGCAGCCAGTGCTTGTTATAGCCACAGTCTTCTTGGCAGGAAATAGGTCCCCATAAAGAGTCCGATTCAATTCATCCGCAACAGCCAGCATCTGAAAGCAAGTGTGATTCCATAAATAACGTATATATAAGGTTCAAAAGCTAATGTGTTGAAAGGTATTATGAGTGGTAAGTATGTTGAGTAGTAGTCCAGTGAGGGTAAGGTGATCCATCCGGTGCTTTTAATAAAAGTTCTGTAGCAGTCCCTCCTTCCTAAGCAATTAATAAAGGAAGTGTCTATAGGAGAGGCAGGTCTAGTTCTTGCAGGTGGGTGAGTTGGTAA
>Ga0316216_1000075_pt1 | contig 14430 bp, 10 predicted proteins | sample NRE6metagenome_FD_207800 | JGI IMG/M metagenome (GOLD analysis project Ga0316216, IMG submission 207800) | Spruce roots microbial communities from Maridalen valley, Oslo, Norway - NRE6 | ecosystem: Host-associated > Plants > Roots > Unclassified | place: Norway: Oslo | collected 2017-09-15
GTGCCTAGCCGGATTGTTTACCCCCGGAGAATCTTGCGCTTGCACTATTGAGTAGGGGTCTCCCAACCTTGGTTGATGCTTTCATACAGCAGCGGATGATGCCGGGGATTTCATACAGCGGCAGATTAGGACCTTTTCAGAGGCTTTTTTACACCTTTAGGAAGCTCCGCTATTGATCCCCACAGTAACTTTGCGTGCATTTTATTTTATCTAATATGGCCTTGCCTTTTTCTGAATCGGTCTTCTCCTAAGGTACGGGTATTGAAACCCCCGTAAGAGGTGAGGTGAGTAATTGGTGTTCCTGTACGAGTCTTTGTCTCTCCTAAGGCTGAGATTTAGATATCTACTTTCACCCGTACGAGTAGTAGGTCTCCTAAAGCTGGTATCCTACTTGATCCTGTACGATAGGTGCCGGCTACACAATAGAACTGTACCTCTTTGCGGCCGCTCCCTAATATACCTGTACTACATTTATTAGCTATACTTACGCTTGCTTAACCCTACGAAGTGAGCCATTAACTGTGGCCGAGCGAAGTGAGGGAATACATTGGTGCCGAACAACAGTAAGATCTTAACCTGTCCTCAGTAGCTCTTTACTTGGCCACTCATAATAAATAGCGTACATCTTTGGCTTCACAGCTACCTGTACTACATTTATTAGTTCACCTAAACCCCTGGAAGAGGAGGCAGGTAAGAGTTCGTGTAAGATGTGGGGAAAAGCTAGTCCTGTAAGAGTCTTAGTTCACCTCATGCCAGTCTAGGTGCCAGCTACAGAATAGCTCATGCAAGTATAGGTGCCGGCTCCTTAAGTACGATAGATATAGTTTCAGGCTGGATAAGAGCTCCCCGTACTATCTTTAGTCTAAACCTTTAGCTCATAAACACAGATGCTTGCATAGATAAGGTAAGGACAGTAGCCGCGATATACTGGGTTAGCCAAACACTATTACCGGTACTCGTACTATGGGTCGCGGAAGAGGGTTTCCCCGTACCTCGTTACTCGTGCTACTATTGCGAAAGAACCCTTCGGACCTCGTACTTCTATTGGGCTTATTATCCTTGACCCCGTACCTCGTATAACCCGGACCTCGTACTTCTATTGGGCTTATTATATATGGAACTGGCACGGGGATGGATTTCCCACATCTCTCCGTTATGTCTTGTCCGTAGGGTGGTTTAAAGATGTTATATTTTCTTACGTAACCAATTCTGGAAGCACTAGAACCTTCCATTAAATAAAGAAATAAGCGACGAGGAAGGAAGAGCAGCCTCACAGTGAAGTGGTGCAAGGGGTGACAGGAAATACGAGGTAGCCTCGCATTACCCGCTCTCTTTCTTTACTTTAGGTTAGTTCTCTTCCTCGCTCGTAGGTCAGTCTCACTCCCGCACTTACTTGTCGATTCTATGGACGCGGAGTGTGAGTTATCTCGATAAGCAAGCGCTCCAGTACTCCGTCCGGCTCGAGACGTTGAGGTAAATCCTACCTATTGTTATGCGCGTAGCGTAATTCCGGTATCTGCGCATTCGACCCATTTGTCCACGTGTATATGTTCATTAAAAGAAAGGGGACTGGGGCTATTCTTCCATCCAATGGATTCCTTGTTTGCTTATATACGATCGATATTCTGGCCCTCGTCTCGGGAGAGAACCTTAGTATGGATGGATATAGAAGGGCAGGTTATCAAATTTCATAAAAAAAGAGTAAATAGTTTGTTTAGGGCACTGACTGAGCTGAGCCAGAAAGGTCTTACCTTATGAGCATAGCGGAAGGTCCCGTTCAGCAAGCAAACTCAGACTTTGAGAAAGATTTGAGGGAAGAAATAAAGAGACAAAGCCAAGGAGATAAGTGAAGTTAAGTAAGAAGGATTGAGGGATAACCTTACCTTCTAGCTAGCTCTTTGAGGTACGGAGAGAAACGGAGTCGCTCGCCCGACAAAGGAGGGCGAGGTACGTAGTCGCTCGATCAAAACCAAAGGTACGTTAAGTGACTCGACCCAAAAAGGGCGAGGAACAAAGTCGCTCACCCATCCTTTGGGTGAGGGGCGATATTCCGAGCCGCTCTAAAGACCATCGGGAGGGCGAGGTACGATTAGTGGCTCACCCGCAAGACAGAAAAGAGAATGAGAAATTAGAGCTCGTACAATAATCACTACTATGTGCAAAAGAGCATCGATCGAGGTTGTCCCGTTGAAACACCAATGAACAGGGTTAAACACCAATAGACAGGGGTGGGTGGCGGAGCCGTTCCAACTGAACCGCCAATAGCACGTTCATTCACAGATCACCGATTTACCCCCCATCTCACGCCCCTGAGTTACAGACCCGAGAAACTAGGCATAGCAAGCGAGGGAGGCAAGGAAATGGAAATGAAAATATGGATAGCTTCTTTTCTGTTTGGGAACCGCCGATGCCTTTCTGTTTGGGAATCAATAGCCCATCATTCCCCACTGGTCATTGACAGTCTGCCGATAGTCGTCGATCCAATAGTTGATGCACTCAATGCCAGGATTCTTTGCCAGTCATAGCTGGGCTGGGATACTCGAATGGGCTGGGATACTCGGATAATACGCTGCTCAACTCTACTCCGCTGGGCTGGAGACAGGGCTAGGCTACTCACACTGCTGCTTTACTTTGATACTCCGCTTGGCTTCCGGGCTACTTGACTGGACTACTAAACTGCTCGGCTTGGACTACTCGACTGTGGCTGCTGCGCTATTCAACTGCGCTATTCGGCTGGACTAATCGAATACGCTAATCGGATTGGCTTGGGCTACTCTAATCAACTCCGCTTGGTCCGCTTGGTTACTCTACTTGGCCACTCTCTACTCCGCTACTCGGCTTGGCTCCCCGGCTGATCCTATTGGCTGATACAATCAAAGGAGACAAGAGCTTCTTCACTAGAGCTCAGGGAACACAAGTGGTATGGACTTAACCCTTACCTTCTAGCTTCTTTGCTAGAGCTCTTAGAAGTAAGGCCTCTTTCTTTTTAAAAGAATGGGGACTAACAGAAAGGTATCTTTTAACCTTGAGCCTCACCTTCAACCTCGGGACTATGTGTTGTGAACAATGGATATATGTGCATGCAGTTTATGGATGGCTTCGTGCCTTCGTGCAGCGCAGGTTGTAAATTAGCTAGTGAAAAGGGGTAGCGAGACTTTGATCTTGGCAGAGGTTTCTATCTAATCTGCCTAGTCCTATAACTGCCCGCCTTCACTCTCACTCCGTATCCATCCTGGGCAGTCTGCAGTCTATAGTGCATGTTTCCTAAGCTTGTCTCTGGTGCAGCTTGAACCTCTTGTCATTGAAGCTCTACTACTCAGTAATGTATACAGGCAGTGCATGAAGGTGCCAGTTCATAGCAGCCCATAAGCAACAGTCTCATAGTCAGTCAGAGTCATAGCCACACATCATAGCAAGTCTCTCATAGCAGCTGCCATAAGGCCAGTGCTAGAAAGGTCTAGTCAGGCTACAGCTTAGCACTTACTCTAAGGAGGCAAGTAGTATAAAGTAGTAGTACTTACACTACAGCTAATAGTTCTGAGTGCATGTGGACTACAGCTACTCTACAGACTAAGGTACGATATACATACGATATACATTTTATACTCGCATCTCTACGTTTCACTTTTCCTTAGTACTTCAATATCTCTAGTTCTAATAGTAATATAGCCTATTTATTTATACTATTTAGCCTTAGCTCATCTAACTCTTTCTTTAGTATAGTTCAATATCTCTAATAGTGATTCTCTCTCTATAACTCCTATTTAGAGCTTGCCGCTAAGCCCGACTCTCTCTATAGAAATAAATAGAAATATATCTTTCTTTAGTACCAGAATAAATAGAAGACAAATAGTAGTTCAATCTAACTAATTAGTAGTTTTTCTCTTAAGAAATGAATGAATAATCAAACGAATGGGGAGATAGATGAAGTAGAAGTCGCTGCTCATCGTTACATATGTTATATTACGTATATAACGACTCCCATAAAATGCGGGCTCTTGCCAACTACTTTATTCGTCCTCCAGGCAGGGTTCTTACCCTTCTCAACTCACTGTATGCGGCGTACTTCCGTAAGTGGCTTAGTGAGTGCCTTCCCCTCCCCTCCCCTACTCCTATACGGACGGGGAATTGGAATGAGAAAATGAGATACAAACAACCGGGACCGCTGGTCGTAATAGATCAACTTGAATGCCAGTTCTTGCTCCAGCATGAGAGTTCCATTTTAGGGAAGGACGGCGTACTATGATATCTTCCGTTTCGTCGAGCCCTGCTTTGGTCTCTGGTTTGATGGTTGTACGTGCTAAAAATCCAGTACATCCCGCTTCGTCCCCCATCCCAGTGTTTCGCAACACCTCGGGTTTACTTATTTTGTTAGGTCCTGACCTCCCTGCCATGATCTCCCCAGTGGTTCATATAGGAGCTATTGCCGTTTCATCCTTACCCGTGGTTATGATGTTGAATATGAAAATAGCAGAGATTCACGAAAAAGTATCGCGCTATCCACCAGTGAGTGGTATTATTGGACTGATCCTTCGGTGGGAAATGTTCTTCATCCCAGATAATGATCACATTCCATCATTACCAACCTGCATAAGTCAAACCTCTCTGAGATATACAGTTCATGCTGGAGAGATACAGAGTTGGACCAATTCGGAAACATCGGGCAATTCACTTCATACCTACTATTCCGTTCGGTTTTCGGTTTCTAGTCCTATTCCATCAGTAGCCATGATTGGGGCTACAGTACTGACTATGCATAGGACTACTAGGGTGAAGAGACAGGACGTATTCCGACAAAATGCTATTGATTCCAAGAGGACTATAATGAGGAGGACGACAGACCAACAAGCAAGCTGATCGCGGAGACGGGGGCCGGAGAAAGGGAATAACGGCTACGCTACCACATTGCGTGCGAGCAATCCTTCCTATTGACTTGACTAAGAGCTCGTACAATCAATATTGAGAACCTTCATATTTGTTTGCTAAAGCGTAATTACATATATAATGAGATATATATTTGTATACAATATTATTTTCTATTAGGGTAGATCAATATCATGGCTATTAATAGAATAAGACTAGGAACCGCAAACCAAACCCTTGCCTAATAGAAGGGGGTGAAGGAAGTGCCAAGTGGTTGAAAAGGATATAAATCTCCATTAAAAATTAAGGGCTTGCCCTTATTAAAGGTATGGGTGTTTCCCTGCCGAATAAAAGGAAGAAAAGGAGGTTCTTATTTATATTAGTTCATATTAGTGGGTGCTTCCCTGCCTAATATGAGGAAGAAGAGGAGGTGATGGCTCTTGATCCGCGATGAATGGAATGGATGGATCTAAATAAAGATCAACTGCCTTTCCCCCTGTTGCTCTCACTGGGTGGGTGATCAACCGCCTCTGTATAGGGACTTTCTCTTTAACCGTGCGAGGGGCGGCTGGATAAGTATGCCACAGTCTAATTACTAGTCCTCTTCCCCTGCCAAGGGATGCCTGACCTATGCTAACATAGGTTTACGTTACTTAATTCCTTTTTTGTACCCTTTCATCTATCCACTTGTCCGTAGACAATCTAAGAGGTCCCGCGTAAAACAGCTTATCTCCACTGATAAGTTAGGTCCAACACTGGACCATAGCCTTATTACCCCTGTTGCGAAATACCCACCCACGCGTCCTGTACGAACGATTGATTAGCCCAAGTGGACTCTCTCTCTTTTCTATATGCCAATCAATAAAGCCATCCAACCCAACGCCACAATTTCCTACTAGTTCAGATCCCTCCGTCCTACCTACTTACATAGATGGTCCATAAACTGGTGTGGGTGAATCTCTCGCCTTTACCCCTGCTGCCCCTCTAGCTTCTACCTCTCCTTCCTATGTATGCTACCTTCACAGGCTCTGCTGCTAGTTTTCGACCCGGAAGGGGTGACGCGGACTCTCAATCTGGAAGGGGTACTCTAGGTGCTTTTTAGACTCAATCAACCATCGTAGCCCTCTTAGCCGCTATGTATTGGTCACTAGCTCGGATGCTTTTGAAACTACCGGTCAATGAGGTAAACTGGTTCTGGATCGATTGGATCAACTACAACTGAGATTAGAGAAACAGAAACTTCTTGAGGGTATAAAACAATTAGCTTCGTAACTGGAAGGAAACCCCGGACCGATACATTTACTGGTTAAACAAGGTCAATAGCCACTACCTTTGCTCCTTACTACTTACTACTTATTCGATTACCAGCTTTCTCTTACGAAAGTCCGTTCCCTTGTTCGGGGTATATCTTGACTCGCTCCTTTTATAATTACATTTATATATATACGTCCTCCTTCTTGACACCCTTCTCAATGCGATTCGATCTGAACCTTGATTGACATGCTGTAATCATATCTGGAGTAACGCCCTTAGGCTATTGGGCACATAGGCATTAACTAGCTTTGGATCTGCCTCTACGAACGAGCCATATCATTTGCTGCTTCTATAGTGGGTGCCTCTTCTTCCTCTTTTACTGCTACCTTTGTTCGGTCAGATGTACCCTAATCTTATGTTTTGACTGGATATGGAACTGTTGGATCATTCACTGGTTTCGGGTTTAACTCTTTATATCGATCTAGTGGTTATGGATTTGCTCGCCCCCTGGCTGCCATCAACCGGATCTGCTGCTTTATCTATTGCCTATACCTTTGCGTCTGTTGCCTTTACTTCTATGGTCTACGCCACTGCCACTGGTGGAACTGAAACGGATGCGGAAGCTACGGATAGGGCATAAACTGCTACTGGGCATGCTCGAACGGTAACTGCTATGAGAACTGTAACTGGAAGGAATGCTATTTTTCTGGAACTGGATACACTATGAAAATTGGTGCCTCCGCTACTATTATGGTAAATTGTAGCTCAATCGTAAGCTGATCTTATGTGCTTTATAAATGATTGATGCGTCCAACCCATCCCCGTGCTCTACGTAATTTATGTGATGTGTCCACTCTGCCGCTCTCATCGCTATGGCCTAACCCAATCTATGCTCTCTACATGCATTACCTACTTAGATTAGACTCACACTGCCTCTTCCTGCGTTCGGGTGTTTAATGGCAACGCTAGTGCACAAATTCTCTCGGGGGGGTGAGATTCATTCCGAGGGTTATACCTTGCCCGAGAAGACTGCAGGTCGGGAGGCGAAAAATAGATGCACCGCGGTCCCATTCAAAAACTTATTTCCAGTGGGCTAATCCATTGGGCCCATTGTCTAGTGTAAAGCTTCCTTTTCGGAGGTTTTGTGATCAGTATTAGCACTCCTCATTTTTGTGAGAGTGAGTGCCCGTGAGAATGAGCACTTTGATAGTGAGTGCCCGACCGAGACTAGACACAGTATCTATCAAGTATTTCATACCGATCCCAAATCCTTGTTTCACTTTCCGACTTCACAGATCATACGAGAGATCCTGTGATGACAGGGCAGGTGGGTGCCTTATTAGTTTAGTGGTTTCCAGCTCCAAATTAGAGTTCCGAAAGAAGGGAGATTAACTATGTTACTTTTGCACGCGCGTGTAGGGAGTAAAGCCTCTAGGGGAGGAATCTTTTTGGCCGGGAGGGGTTGAGCCCCACCTTTTTGCAGTGCTGACTAACGAGGATCCGAAACTTTAACTGGAGATAGGAGTAAAGGGGGCGTAAGTTGAGGTGGGAAAGAACCCGATTCTATGGCATCTAGGAAAGGAAAGGCACACTAGAGAGACGCTGTCGGGCAGAACTATCCTACCGGATGAACAACCCGGACTCACTGCGAGGCCTTGTAGGATAACTCGTTCAAGGCGTCATTTCTGTGTTCTCGCGCGCGTATGGGGAAGAACTCATTTGTATCCTGTTGAAGCACTTTCCCTCTCCCTCACCCAGTTGAAGGAGATAGCGTTATATCTTTTTTCGGGGGGGATATAAAATGCAGCTTCAGAGTGAAAAGAAACCCCCAATCGCCTATGAATGATGGATATAAAAACCCTAGATCAAGTAGCCATTAAAACTAAGCTACAGTATCTTACCTTCATTGAACCAACAACAAGGGTTTTACTGGGATTCCTATCAACAAACCTACCCTTCCTAGACTTATACCTTACTCCAGAGATATTTGATTTCATTGTTGAATAAAATAATACTATACTTAACTGATACTTTACTATACTGATACAGTCATATCTTACTCTCTTATCATAGGAACCTTATACTTTACTTATTACTCCATTAGACTAGAAAACAAGGACTAGACTTAGACTGAGCTTATCATACCTTAACTACACTAATAATATTTCTCCTAGACATCTTATACTCACTTAGGAACTAGAACTACAACTCTCCTTATACTCTCTTCTACTACTCAACTGATACTATAGAAGTTCAGCTATCCCATAACTCCTTACTTCGAACAGGGAAACTACAACCAACAGGAATAGCCTCTTATCTCATGATTAGCCAACTCCTCACAATAACTAATCTATTACAGTACTTTAACAACCATGCGTTCTTGATCTTGACTGGACAGAGAGAAACAACCCATAACTCACTCTAACCTTACTCTCACCAATCTATAACTAATCCACTATCTAGAACTTCACACCATGCATCGTATTATTAATAATTGCTATATCTCCATAGGAAGGATCAATCTCAATATGCATCTTCAGAATCTAGCTACCAACCACCTATACTATAGACATATCATACATCAATCTAGCAACCGCATTGTATTATAAGAGTTCATGTAGTATCTCGAGAGGGAATCTAACATCGAAACATCAGCCAGTAGTCCAAGCAATACACTGTCCAAACCATCATATGGCAACAAGGGTGAATCATATAATAACAGTTCGTACATCAAGGGAACGAATAAAAACCAACCATGCATACTCTATAGAACATATTCAGCCTATATTAAGGCAATACAGAGACAGATCGAACACCAATCAAGCACTCAACGATCTATCTACCATGTATCGTATTATAACAGATTCATCGCTATCCATCAAGGGATCTCACTATCTCTTCTTCTCTCATACACTCATAACACTTGAACTAGCCTATCACTCATCTATCTATCATAAATCTCTAACAAGTATCTAACATGCCTATCATCAAGCTCTAACCAAACTAGAACCAAAGAACAACAAGGAACAGAGATAGCAACTACATGGATGAGGATTCAATATTGCCTAAGAACAATCAACGATAACATGAGCTATAGTACAAACACCCATGGCTGAACTTAAACAAGCACTTTGACTAATAGTTTGATTAAGAAACCCGCACTCCCTCATATACCGATCTAACAACACTATTTCTTAAGGAAAGAAAGAACTACTATTGCATGGGTAAACAGAACTATATAAGGAATCTATCCCATAGACCAGACTTAGACTTCACTTGTTCTTTATATCTTATACTTCTCTTATACTTTACTATAACTATAACTCTCTTAGGAATAAAGAAAACATAACTCAATAAGAAAGAGATTCCTGGAACTTAGTCACTTTCTCACGAGGCAATGAATGAGTGATACAGAGAATGTCCTTACCGGTAAGCTTGAATAGTGAATCTCCTTCCTTCCCACCGCACACCAGGCAGTGTCCGCACACCAGGCAGTGGGAGGGAGGTTCATGAGGTGTTGAGGGGATAGAATCTTGACTTTAGGGGAAAATCCTTTAGGTTCTCAAATAGAGCACTTATCCCCGCTTCGCAACCTATTGCCTCGCCGGGAGGTTCCATGAGGCAGTGGTAAAGTCTATAGTTCGTGAATATCCTTCCTGGTAACCCCACCCTGAGATCTATTCCCGAAGTCCAATAAGGCCCCACCTGTCCACAGGATAGATACGATAAAGTCTATCCATATCTCTTATCCGCATCTCTTATCCGCACTTCTATTAAGGAAGCAGGCACGATTCATTCTCCGCATATCCGCATCTCTTAATCTCTTATCCGCATCTCTCTGTTCCGCATATCCGCATCTCTGTTCCGCATATGCGGCAATTTGCTAAGCTCTCCTCAGTTAGGGCTATTCTTTATACTATATATATATATTATTCTAATTTAGACTATGTTAGTTAGTAAGTCTGCCTCTCCCTGATGCCTAATTGACCTAATCTGCTGCTTATCCCTAACTCCCTAACTACCAGGAGTTACCTTCCCTCCTACTATTACTATAAGGACGCTACTTCCAGAGAACGAATGAAATCCTTCTGGTTTCCCTATTGGAGAGAATGAATAGAGACCTACCTTAATAAATATGGTTTAAGCCTGCCTGGGTGTTCAGCAATATGCTTCCTTCTGGCTTTCTGAATCTTCTTACTTCTTACTTCTTATCCGCATCTTAGCGATACATCTCCTTTCCTGCCAGTCAAATAAATCTATCCAGGCAATATAGCAATAGAAAGGTTTAGGTTGAATCATTAGCCCTAATGCTTAGGATTAAGAGTTCGTTCGAGTGATTTGTAAGTTCATTGACTCTTTGAAGCGATACATCCAACCAAGCCCAATCAATAAATCCCATCCAGTAGATAATCTAGTTTGACCCACTCAGTAAAGCCCTGATTTAGACTGATTTCCTAAATTATTGCTATTTGGATGGACCACCGATTGAATCATGACCTTAGGCCACACAACAAGAACTCTCCTCGAGACTCACCAACTGGAACTTGGTCTCATTACCTCAGGTGCTCTGATCAAATCTGAGAACATAAAGGAGAGAACAACTGCTTGCTGCCCCAGCTATTAGCATAGCCTTATAGTGGCAGCATAGCCTTACCGACTACCTTGAGATAACTACTGAGAAAAGAAAGGAGAGAACAACTGCTGCTATTAGGTTCTAGAGCAACTAACTAGACGAATTAGCACACCGATGGGGGAGTGCGTAAGCGAGTTCACACCGATGGGTATCAATGCCATAGCCCGAGTGTTAGTTAGGAGCCGTAGCTGTTCTTATGGGCATCTTCTTATTTCTTCCTGGCATAAATACAGACAAGATAGAAAGATTCGGACACAGTTGAGTAGTTTAAGTGACCAAAGGAGAGACAGCAGGGACAAGAGGAAGAGGATCGACCAGCAGCCAAGTAAGTTGAAGAAGCAGTCTATACGACACAGTCTGCACAGTCTGTACAACACAAATCTGTACAATCAGTACAGATCCATACATCAGGCCATACAACTGTTGTTCCGTATAGCTGTTGTTCCTCGTTTTTTGTGCAGGTCGTACCATCTCAGTAGGCCATACAACTCAGTTCTAGGGTGATTTGAACCTACGAATGGAAGAGATGGATCTCTGGAGGATAGTTGAAGGGAAGGCTACAGTTCCTACCAATCCCCAATAGTTTACTCAGTATGAGAAGAAAGTTGCTAAGGCGAAGAGGATCATCTTGGATTTCATGAAGGATCACCTTATTCCTCATATCACAGGAAAATTTACAAAGGAGATGTATGAGGCATTGACTTCTCTGTATCAGAGTGTCAATGTTTTCGAGAAGTTGCTCCTGAAGAATAAAATAACCCATACTCGCATGAATAATACAGACACAGTGGCCAGTTACCTGATTAAAATCACCGATCTTAGAGATGAGCTCTTTGCGATCGATATGAAGATCGATGATGAGGAGTTAGTGCCCATTGCACTAAATAGTTTCTCACCACCATGGGAATATTTTTTGTGGGGTGTATGTATTCGGTAACGCCTGCCGACTCTGCAGATCAGACTGATGAGGGAGGAACGAAGTCACTCGACCACCGGGAGAGGAACAAGAGCGCTTGTGTTCGCTGTATCTACTTCCCCTTGGAAGAGGTTCACATCTCCCGTCAATTCTGGTATTCTGATATCATATATGCAATAAGCTCTGAGGGATTCACTTTTGTTTTTTGAGGAGCCGAAGACAAGCCTGGGGCCTCTTGCCCGATTAAGATCTGGTCTCGCGGTGTATCCTGCAAAGATTATAAGTTGGACCAGCCGAAACCGACTGACCCTGGCAGTGAAGCTGCAAAGACAAAGGAAGGAGTCATTAGTATCCACCTCTTATGACAAAAATAATAACGGAACATCAAAAGAGAAAAGATACCTCTCCGTTATGATGAAGAAGAGGGAGGAGTTTCCCTCACAGTCTCCCCGACTTTACCCTGGGATTGAGACGTAGGCATCACTGTTGTCGATGTCTCTCCCATAGATTGGGTACACCCAGTCGAAACAAATGTCTCGACTCTTTCTCCTTAGGATTAAACCTAACTGCAAAAGAAGAAGGAATAAGCAATTAGGAGAGCTCACAAACGATGGAAGATCCGAAAATTCAGGCACGTATTAACTACAAAGCTTACCATCCGGCTCGATCCCCGATGAAAGCCTCCGAGGAAGGGAAACCTCAGAAAGCAGGGTATCGTCGTCTGCGGGAATAGAGAACTCATGTTAGCAAAAGGAAAACACGATAAGCAGTCCCATAAGCGAAAGAAAGTAAAGCATATCTCACCATAGTAGACGGACCATCATCAGCGACAGGCATCGTCCATTTCAGAGCGTCCCGACGATACGCATCGGTTGGTGTAGTGATTACGGCGCTAACGCTGGGCGATTCTGTAACCGCAAATGGCATTGTGTGTTAGAATCAATTGATCGTAATGCTTTGGTAGTGATGGTGTGGTGATGGTAGGTGTTGTAATTACGGCGCTAACGCTGGACGATTCGGTGACCCAGAATGGAGTCATTTCTTTTTGAAGTAAGAGTTTTCAGGAGTTTAGGAAGCGGGCTACTCCCCGAAAATGCCCGTTCGTTTGTCGTTGGGGCTAAGCAGCATTCTTACTAATAAAGGGGAAGCTCGAAAGCAGCAAACTACGGAGCTCGAAAGGTTTACGAGAGAAACAACTCTACTAATAAAGGGGCGAACGCTTCTACTTCCTTCTCACAGCCTGCCCCCTCTCTCTTCTCCAGTGGACTGAAGGAAATACTGACTCCAGGAAAGACCAGCTCTTATATCTGGTCTAACTCTAGCTGGGTGGAAAGACTGACTCTAGGAAAGACGAGCCCTCTCTCTAACAATCTGGGTGGGAAAGAAAGAGCCAATCTGGTAGGAAAGAATAGCTACTCTCTCTGGGTGGGAAAGACAGAAGAGCGATTCTCTCTCTGGGTGGGAAAGACAGAAGAGCGATTCTCTCTCTGGGTGGGAAAGACAGAAGAGCGACCCATCTCAATAGCGACCCATCTCAATAGCGACCCATCTATCTGGCTAACCCCTTGGTCAAACCATGATATATTATACTTTTCTCCATTTTGTCACGCTTCAACAGGGAGGAGGAGACATAAGAATGACTTACCAATCTCACCTTCTTATCTCCCAACCCATCACCTTCTTATCTAAAGGAAGGAATACCTTAAAAAACAGGTATACATGAAGCCTACCAATCAGTACGAAAGTCTCCCAATCCCGGTAAGAACCTTAAAAACAGGTATACATTTCAAAGAAATATGAGGAACAACCGAACCCGCTTCAGCTCGCTTCGGCCAATCATGCCCTCAGAATAAGAGGTCCCGCTATGACTTGAATAAGAAGGAACAAGGAAGAAACAAAGAAGAAAAATACCTAGATAATAAAAATATATAGGGGGATTCTTAAGAAGTAATAAGTCTACTGATCAGTAAAGAAATTACCTACATAATAGGTATACCTATAGTCAATCCTATTATATACGAGTATCTGGGTGGGCGAATAGATCCACCCGAGGAAAGAGCGACTAATGGAGGGTGGGACTTCTCTCTGATTCCAACGAGTACTTATCTCTGATCTATTCTTGCCTCCCCCGGCTTCACGTTTTCGGGGAATGAATATTTTCATGTTTGCCCAAGCCCGCCCAAACAGTATCACTAACGAACTCGGAGGGTAGGTAGGTATTAAACCACAGTCTGGAATTGCACGGTCAATTGGCCAAGCCCGATCTAGCTTCTACCTGTTGCTCTATTGTCACTCACTCGAGATAGAACTCTGTTCCTTAAAATAAATATGTCACCTTGTTCTACGAATTGGAAGTAGGTGCTATACTATATTTGCTGAGCATCCGCAATAGCGGCGGAAACACTAGGATAGATAGGATTCAACTCTATATACGTTCTTTCGTGCCGTGCGTGACATGCATGACAATTTGTATGCTTGCAACTTGATTCAATTCTGTTTCTAGTCGAATCATAAACAAAAGTATCAAGCGTTTCATATAGAGTTTCAAGTTTCATATATAGTATAGATCCGTTTATCCTTACTAAATACAGCGGTGAGAAGCATGCATTCTTGTTTGGGGGGTTGGGGTTGCAGCTAGTGGGTTGATGGGTTTTTTATCCTCGTTGTTAGGGTTCGGTGTTCCTCGTTATTGATCCGTCGATTCTATCCTTTCTCATTCCCTTTTCTATAGAATCGAGTTGTTGCCTTATTATAATAGTAGGGC
>Ga0316216_1000076_pt1 | contig 14327 bp, 4 predicted proteins | sample NRE6metagenome_FD_207800 | JGI IMG/M metagenome (GOLD analysis project Ga0316216, IMG submission 207800) | Spruce roots microbial communities from Maridalen valley, Oslo, Norway - NRE6 | ecosystem: Host-associated > Plants > Roots > Unclassified | place: Norway: Oslo | collected 2017-09-15
GTGTACCTTTTCTCGTAGCTTCCTCTTCCGGCCCCTTGCGACTCCGTAAAGGGTGGTCATTACTACAAAACGGTAAAAAACCTACGATGATCTCCTAGCTGGTCGACCCGACGTATCTGTGCACAAAGAATGGTGTTTCCAAGTCACTCGAACCAATGTAATGTAATCTTTTTAGTTTTCCGCTCATGGTTTCCCGCCCGGGCCCGGGTGTGGAGAAGAAGCGGAACCATGTCCAATCCCCAGTAGATACCCCAGTTGTGTTCCGCTGACATAGAATAGATCTAGATACAATGTTGACCGAACTGTCTCACTGGCAGTGCTTTCCTATAACTCCATTAGTTGGTAACGCGTTTCCCCCACCTCCATTAGTTGGTAAAGCGTTTTCTCCGAAGCCATCTATTACACCCAAAGAGGGAGGCGTGTTTCCGGTTCAAGGTCTGTCCGACTTTGCTTTCTAAGTGTTCACAACCGATGTCCCTTTATGCGCTAGGTAGGGCGCCTTTCGATGGTATTGTTCTTTAAGAGGGCTGTCAAGGAACGAGTGAAGCGATCGTTCAATAGCTGTTCGTCTTGAATATGATTTGAGGTCGACGATTAGCCCACAGCCGAATTAAGTAGTGCTCGAACGTGCAACCACAATAAGTTACGACTCTGTAGTTGAGGGCTTCTCGTGATTCAAGAGCTAGCGGTGAAATAAATATGATTAGGTCGACGGTGACCCCGAATCCCAGAGAAGGTTATGTGCCATGCCATGCCAGTAGTAGTCGGCTTTCTGAGAGAGAGTTGTTAGAGAAGATACGGACGATCCAGCACCCGATCCATTTCACTAAAAGGCTGTTGCTGTTACGAAAAAACATGAGGAAAGGGAGAAAGATGTGTTAGTTAGTTAGTTAGGGCTCTTCTTTGGTTGGCGCGCCAGATCTTCGCTCTTTGGCACTGCCCAGGATCTTAGTTCCGCAGCTCCGATCTCCGATGCACTTTCTGATGGTTATGACCGTTTCCCTGTTCCTTCCGTGGCAAGCAAGTTGCTCCAACTGAAGTGGTTTCAGTAGTTCTACTGTTTGGCCCTGCCGAGCGCTAGCGAGCGCTATACGCCCAGAAGGGAAGGGCCGGTGCATCTGGTTCCGGAACTATTGAACCGGCTGAACAAGCAGATACAAGGAAAGGGGGATTCAGGTACAAATTGCAGGACTCCGGAAATGAAACCGTGTCGAATGGGTCAGAGAAGGTAGGGTTGGGTTCCCCTACAGGCGTGAATCGATCATTGTTCTTATCCGGTCCGGCTCGAACTATCTATGGAGTATTAGGGAACTATCTATGGAGTATTAGGGAGGGATTAATGCCATCGGGTACCTGACCTATGACAATGCTATTATTATATATGTAATTACGCTTTGACTTTAATGAGGAAATTATTAAAGGAGGATGCGCCCTACCAAAGCATTCCCCAAGACGAGGAATTCCCTAAATTGTACGATCAGGTACATAATTAAGGTGATGACGACCAAGGAGAAGATACAGCTGAAGCCATGGATGGGTGAGACTATCCCCATGAAATGGAAAGGAACTAGTCACATAACTGCTAAAAATACAATGGAATTCTCTTAGAGATGTTGGAACCACTTAAAAGCAATGCTTAAATGTGTGTATGGGAAGATTTTAGGCATGACATTTGGATAGTCTTTCAAGTCTTGATAGATGTTAGTCAATTTGGCAAGATGTTATTATACATCTCCCATCTTATCATATTTAGGTATGGAATGTGGTAATATAACAACTTGGATCTTTGGATGCAATGGTATCCTGAAGTATGGTTTAATCATATGTCCAAGTGGAGGCTATGCTACTACAATTGTTGGCTATATTAGTGGAACCACAGGTAGAGGAGGTACAATCCTAGGGTTCTGTAATCAAATTTGTTAACATGGTAGCACCTACTATGGAGTTTCCTAAGGGATTGTCCTAGCTTGATAATATTAGTATGGATTTCTATGTGGCATTGTAGGAATGGTGGGGTTAATCGTAAGATATGTACCCTTATAAGGTGGTATAGTGGGGTTAATCAAATTAGTTGTTGGGTAAGTGATTGGAGTAAGTAGCTACTATGTGATGAGGCCTTGTAAGGGCTGCAACTATATGGTGTGCCTTTGCAATGAACAACCACCATATCTACCACCTGGCAATGCTGCTGCTATGGTAGCAGGTTGAACTCGCATGGAGAAGTTTGGCACCTATGTCGTGTTCCTAGACGAGAGAGCAGCCATCATCTTTACGTATCACACTTTAGCTCGCATATCTACGCTCCTACCTAGAATCTAGTTCCACTAGCTCTTTCTATAAGACCATAATAAGACCATTATTATATCTGGCCATATCTAACAAACTAGATTTGGCATATAGAAGTTGAGACACTTGAACTATACCAATGTTCATTTGGCATATAGAAGTGTTCACCTCTTAGACCAGCATCTCCACTATAGTTACTATATGATGTAACATGTCTAACAAAGCTAAATAAAGAGACAAAGCTAAATAAAGAGAGAGCTCTCTTCCTAGTTTTCACTTGGGATATCGCATATCTACTCTACCTGGTCTATCTGCCATGCCAGAGGCTGGTCTCCACAGAGCTGCTCCAGACCAATCCACTATGTATGGGCTACTACTCGACTGGGACTACTACTTGACTGGGCTCCTGGGATCAGCTTGGATCATGGTTATAAGTGTATAGAGAAGTTTTTATAGAACCCATTCAATCTTAAATTTACTTGCTTGCTATGGGCCTATTTGGGCCTGCTGGGACTAGGCTCCTATAAGTGCGGGTCATGTGGATTTACCTGGTCCGAGTCTCTTCTAACCGGTGGTGCTTACGTGGATGGTCTCTCCACGTGGTTAATATATTATGTTGGCATAGATAAGTTTACCTTGTAGTTGCAGGTGTTGATGCACTTGGATCTACTAAACAGCAATTCAACAACAAAGAGGCATGTGTTATCTGTTGCTTGTGAAAGCCAAATATCACATCCTATATTTCGCATAGATACATGTTCATACATATATTATATGGCCATATAGACGTTTTCACCTTGACAATTTGAATAACCTGGGTTTCCCCTAGGATATTGGCATATAGACGTTGTTAATATGCGATATTGGCATCTCCATTAATATATGAGATTACATCTCTACGTCGTCCTGGCACTATGGCAGGTTGAACTCGCTAAGTCCTGGCATACTGAATTCTATCTCTATAACTCAAATTTATCCTAGACAACAAAGCCCCAGAAGAAAGAAGACCCCCTATAGATAGCTAGAGCTAGCTGCTTTCCATGGGAAATGTGCCAAGGCCATAGCCCCAGAGGAGTTCAATCCAAGTGCACCTAGTATCCATTCTGTGACAAAGAAAACAGGTAGTGCATGGAGAATTTCACTTGTGTCTATTCTTTGAAAAAGAGAGAGAATATGCTGGGCTCAACAACTAAGAGAATCCGCTTAACGAATGCTAGTTGATGCTGGAGGAGATCACTATAAGCCAGGTGCTGATGCCAGAGCTGCTGGGCTCAGATAGACTCCGCTTGGTTACTCTGGGTGGTCTCCACGTAGTTAATATACTATATGACCATAGACACGTTGAATGAAAAGGTCCCTACTAGTTTTTTAATATCTTATATCGGCATATCTACTAGTATTAATATATTATATTACATATATACACATATTAATACAAGTGTGAAACGTAGATATACAAGTTTAGACCCGCCATAGTTGTTGTTCGCTGTAACCAAGTGTGGAAAGTAGCACTAACTAATGAGAAAGAAGAACTAGAGTTTATCTGGTGCCAGGTACACTTCTCTATGCCGACATCATATATGAACCAAGTATAGAGACTATATGAATTGAACAGGCATGTTGTTCATGGCAGGCAGGTAGAGATGCTGATATAATATATGAACAAGTGTAGAGTGGATATGGGGCTAGTTCAAGTGTTAATGTCTCCATGTCAAAAGTATGTTATACCTGGCTTTCACAAGAAAAACAGAGAGAGCTCTAGTTTGTTCCAAGGTAGAGCCCAAGGTTAGAGCCAAGGTAGGTTACATCATATAGTAGTAGCGCGTAGAGTGGAGATGGCTGAATTAGTAGGTCAGCTACGTGGCCATGACCAATTCTCTATGCCGATCATAGGTTAAAACTTCTCTATGTTACATAATATATTAACATTGATCTATGGCCATAACTCTACTAGGTGATAGTAGGTCTAGGAAGAGCCTAGTCCAGAGTCAAACAGCTGCTCTGTAGAGCGTGGTATTCTCATATGGGGCTGGCTTTGGAGAGGAGACTAGGCCTGGACGTAGATATATATGCAAATCCAAGTGGAAATGATTAGAAGAAGAGCCCAGCTCTGGGGCACCTGGCTTAGTAGTGGATCCAGCATATAAACTAGCCCGAACTAAGATGGTGGCTACATCTATCTGGGCAAGTTAAACCAACGTATCCATGCAATTTTTTTATACCTGTGCCATAGCATTGCCGCCAGGACGTAGAGATATGCAAATATATAATATAGTAAGTAACATGTGGATATACGAGTCCAAGTGGAAATGTATATATGCGTTTAACCCTGTTCCTAAGAATAGAGATAGCAGAATAAGACCCGCCGGGGAGCAACGTATCTATGCGAGTCCAAGCGCGTATTAGAGCCCAGCCAATTGTCTTATGGAAATAGATTATGAATATGAATGATAGGCAGAGGCAAAACGTCTCTCTTATATGCAAGCTCGTCTAGTAACGAGATGTTGTAGTTGTTGGTGGTCTGGTGGTACTAAGGCTCATTAAACAAGAGTTGCACTAATTAGATTAAAGTTGTTGTTCTCATTTCTTTCTTTTGGAACAACTAGGAAACACTAAACATATTGTTTGTTGTTACGAATGCATGGAGAATTGTAAGGTTGGTGGTTGGTCCAGACCTCCTCTATGGGGGGGACTCCCGGCAATACAATGAGAGGCTACTGGTATGTTGGCAAGTGATGAAACGTATCGATGCAACAAGTCCAAGGTGTAAAATGTCTATTCTATTGTGAGATCATATGTTAAAACATGGAGATATGCTACTATATCTGCCAAGTGTGAAACATATAGGTGCGAATCCAAGTGTAATACGTATATATGGTTATATTATATATGAACACGTATCTATGCAAGATCGTATATTAATAGTTTTTGAGGAGTTGTAGTAGTTGTTCCACCCCAAGTAGAGTCACCAAGTGGATTCTCTTAGCCTAGCTCTCTGGCATCAGCAGCACCTGGCTGGCTTTAGTCCGGTTCCGGTATGGACTTTGCTCTAGTATTAGTCCCTAGTCTTATTCTTTTGGAACTAGGTCACATTGAATGAAGTATTATTCTTTTTCATTGCCAGGATAATATGCCAATATAAAATATGAAAATAGATTGTAGTAGGTCCGGGGTTCATGGCTAGGACTTCTCCATGCGCGAGCTCATATATATCAATTCGAACTAGAGAAGAGATTGAGAACTACCAACAATGAATGGCAGGGTTTTAAACGTAGAGATGCGGGTATCATAACGTATCTATGCCAGTATAATCTGTAAAGCAGATTCTTCAGCAGATTATTCACTTTCCAGATCCTTCTTCATCAGAAAGGTAAAACTTTTATCTATGGGCAATAAAAGGTCTAGAACAGCATGCGACTATAGAACGTGTATCCATGCGCTGCTGGCAAACCTGCCCCATCATAGCACAGGCTAGAGAGATCTCGGATTGTAGTTGTAGTAGAAGGTCCGGTTCATCGCCAGGTAGATATGCCGAGATATAATGAAAATGTGGATATGCAGAAGTAAGTGTCAACGTAGAGATAGCAATATCATAGATTAACTAGAGTAGATATGCGCTTTCAACTTGCTCATAGTAGCATGGGCCAGCAGGACTTAGGTTAAAACGTCTCCATGGCGACATAATATATTAACAATACCGCAATTAGAACTAAAGTTTTTATTTAGCAAAGTAAACTTCTCCATGCGAGCTTATAAGCTTCTTCGCTGGAGCTCATTTATTCCCCCTTCCTTTCTTATTTCTAAAGTCAATAGCTTAGAATAGAAAGTATGCTTTTCAGAGAGGAGCCTCTATAGAATAACACCTTGACTTCAACTCCTCTTACTCACTGAGGAATCCTTACTACTAGATACTTTAACTCAAACCCAACACAGGAGAGCAAAGCAAAGTCTTTAGATCAACAACAAAGATCGATAAAGACATACCTTCTCTTCTTGAGTATTGTTTATAGAGACCAGATAGAAAGGAAACCCTCCAGTTTAGCTCCTTCGAAAAGGATTGGTTCCTAATCAGAGATCCTTATCCAAGTGTTGTTTAATAATATCTCTTTGCGAAAAGGATTGTTTAATAACTAGAGGGACTGATAAAGGGATTGTTCGAGAACTATCATGGTGGCTTAGATTACAATATAGACTCTTTCCCTCAGTAGTATAGCGAGGCTCAATCTAGCTCCAGTTGTTGGTGTCAAATGGTCTAGGCCCCATGAGATTTATTGTACAGATGGCAGATTTCATCCTTGGTTGTCATTCGAACACATTGAGGCGGCGACCACATTGAGGATCCATTTTATAGGAATAGGAAACAAGTTGTGTATGTTGAGTGGAGAAACCGGGATAGTTCCTATGTTTAGTTTACTTGTATTCCTTGCATCGTATAATAAGCATCATTCTAAAATCTATCTATGAATCAGAGAAGATCAGATCTAATTACTATACGAAATATTGAGCACCGTTTTCACCCTGTTTGATCTTACCAAATGGAGGAGCGGAGCCCTCGATTGACCATCGGGAGTAAGAGGAGCATCATGAACTGTTCGATGTGTCATTTGCATCGTAATATAACAGCAAGTGCATTTCTCTCTCGTAGTTCTCATTGAGGAATAAGAGCAAGCGTGTTTTTCCTCACCCTAGCGGGTGAGCCAACTAACATTTCTTTAGCGTTTTTCATTTAGTTCCTCTACGAATCATAGATATATTTTAGTATGATGCTTATGATACGATGCATGTAGATTTCAAATAGTGATTTAGCTTGTGATTGCACGAGTTCATGCTGTAGTAATTCTGTATGTAATGCTTAGTCAATTCATAGATCGAAATGACGTGCTACACCTACGAATAGATCTCGAATTGCTGGCATTGAATCTTATGTATCTGAAACAACCAACTTCTGGGTTTCAATATTGATCAACCGGAACTGGATTGGGAACTGAACGAACCGGACCCTCTTCTCGGTAAACCAAGTAAAGCAAGGTATCTATATCCTACGCCCTAGTCCTATGCCCTGGTCACTATGTGCTATTTATTCTCAAACAAGGAAACAGGAAAGGATATATTATTGGCACACATATGAATCTGTCCAATGAATCCAGCTATGGCACGAATCCACTCTATATCTTGTAGCGGAGCCTATTTTGAATCCACCCGAATAGACTTTAGTCTATACGCCAACATCCTAGTAAGCATCCGAGCCAACAGCACAGCCAGTTCCAGCTCCTCCTCCACCTAAGCATCCATTTTTCCAGTTATAGATAGAGATCGAGATCCATTCCTTGGGGATACAGTACACGTCTATCCTTGCGCATATAAGCTATAGTTCGCACTTTCTCTTCGAGGCATTAGAAGCAAAGGTAGCATCTGAGCAAGCATCTGAATCCGCATGGCTGTATATACGTTTGATTGCTAGTTGCATATATTCTTCAGTCCTCTCTATATGTTGCTATATCAAGTTTATTTTTAGTATTATAACTAGGGCCCTACCTATCTGTCTATATGCTTATATATCCAGTTGAAGCATAGATATAGTGATAACCTATTATATATAATTGAGGTTATCCTATGGCTTTATGGGTCATAACCAGAAGTAGATCTAATGGATAGGACTGGCTATAGTAGAGTATGCCAATTATGCTAGTATTGCTCATGTTCCTTATCTATTATCTACTATACTTAGATATATCATAATAATGTGCCTTACTAACTATGAGATATGGGATTATATAATGCTTAGGTATTATCCATATCTATATATGCTGCGTAAAGGGCTGCGTCCACGGCTTCTTTCCCCGCCTTTACCCGTGCTACTGATCGAGGGATATTATAGTACTAACCAGGTATATATGGACTAGTTAAAGGATATTATAGATCACTAGGTTAGGATATAGCCAACGCATGAGTAGGTGTATATGGTATATAGCTAATGATGTGGGTAGCTACATTATTTTCGGCTTAGTAACAGAACCGCAAACGATATGTGCTATATATATATATTAGGGATAACTGCTATATTATATTAGGTAAGCTGGATAGGGTTCCTTTCTGGATAAGCATATCCAGATATATTATTATATATAGAAAGCATATTTTCTATTTGCTACACTTAATCCTTTATCTAAACTAAAGCTCCTACTTAATCCAGGATACAGGGGATGGTTCAACCGTTGAATATTCTTTAGTGAACTTGATACTGATCTCCTCGTAGCTGCTGTTATTATACGATGCAGTATCTTTCTACCTATGTCTTTATGTATACCAAGCAATGTCCTCTTTAATATAGAGGAATAGGAGTTAATATAGTTCAGCTGGTAATATATCCTTTCCTTCTCTAGTCCAGGAAAGGTGTCTCTGTCGAGACCCTACGTATGGTGTGCAATAGAAATCTGTTATAGTTATGAGATCCCTGATATATACTTAATATATACTTTATTATATCTAATAAGGCTTTCAATAATATCAAGCATACTTGAGAGCTCCTAGTAGTTTCTATTTCTATACGTAAGCAACATAATAGACCCTACTCTTATCTTCTTAAGCATACTAGCTAGTTCTGAGAGGGGTTCGGGGATCCTTCCCCGGCTTTAAGTAATAAGCAAATAGAAATAAAGTACTAAAACCTAATAATAAGAGGAGAGACCGATAAAAGGTTAAGGGTGGTTATATCCTCTGTAAGTAGCAGTAGTAGCTACCCCTGCATGGATTGGGGTTTATACCGATTCCCAGGGTCCGGGTGCCTTTGCTATGAAAAAGTGAGGTTAAAGGCCCATGAACGATGGGTTTCGGGTCAGGATACATGGGATGGTACAATCTAAGATTATTCATTAGTCAACTTGAGACTTCTATCCTTGTTGTAGCTAATGCTCTTTATATAAGATGCACTATATAACTTCCTATGCCTTAATGTATAGCACTATGCCTTTAGTATACCGCTATGTCTTTATGTATAGCCAAAGAGATCCTAAGCCTTAAGATATGTAGGAGTGAAAGTGAAAGTAGTCGCACTGGGAAATTCACGATAGAATGGTGTGTAAAAAGAAATATTAAAGAGTTGGAGTTAGATCCTTATATCTATTATAAGTAAGGTCACTATTTATAGTCGTTATTAGACCAGTTAATTCCTTCATTCATGGTTCATTCCTGAATTCATGGGTGTTTTAATCCATTCATAGGTGGGTTAAGTCTGTAATAGAATCTTTACTTAAAGGCCTGTACAAACCATGATTCTATAGGTTGTAGAGACCCTGAAATGTAAACTATTAATCAATTCCCAATCCGCTATTCCCGTAATAACCTATATAGGATTTTATTTCCCGTGTATCCGAGGTATCCGTTTTGAACCCTTCGTTGTATCTGTTGTGCCGTTGATCCTTTGATAGAATTGGACACATGCTTTATATACGTTACACAAAAGCTTTTTAAATAGTCAAAATGGGTAGCAATCGTCATGTGTAATTCTCTCGTGAAATCATAGGCTAGCTTATATACGTAACACCCTTGACATTTTGGTTGGTTAACATGGTATTAATCGTCATTAGGTATTCCCTAGTGATCTCATAAGGTATTCCCTATATATAATTAGTAGTTGGGTGGCTAATGTCTAGTTTATGCCCTAGTGCCCATGTGTTGATTCCCTATGATTATCAGACACTTGCTAATATATTATGCACCCTAGCATTGTTCATGGTGAGGATAATGGATAGTTTGTGTTGTATGGATAGAGGCCCTAATGAATGGATAGAGACCCTAATGTCTAGTTTATGTCAGCAATAAATAGTTTCTTTTTTTGTAGGCAATGAATAGAATGTAGGCAATGTCCTAATGTAGGCAATGTCTAATGGATGGAGCGAGCCTCGCTAGACTGAGCGCTGTAGATAGGCTGTAGATAGAGTATGTCTATTAGAACGATGCACTGTTTGAATTGTAGTTATTGTAGTTTCATTATGGGTGTTATTGTAGACTATGCACTCTTTTACTTGCATGGCCAAAATGGTATGTATGTTCACTAGGCATTCCCTCTTTGAAAAGGGAACTTGCTAATGAACGATGCAGGCTTTCCACTTGCATGGTTGAATCGTAGACCCTGTAGAAATGGAGACTTGCTAATTAGAATATGCAGGCTTGTCACTTGTATGGTGAACATGGTCTTCATTGGTAGGTGTCCTTTAGATAGAGAACTGCCAGCTTGCTAATTAGACTATGCATCCTTGCCTCTTTTTGGTAGGCATGTAGCTAGTTCTCTATAGGCTATCTCCGTTGGTGCGTGGGTGGTAACTTGATAATAGAATATGATGGGTCCAGTGAAACCCGCGTAAGGTAGGTCCCAAAGGCTGGCTGGGCCTTCTTTCTACCCATGCTTAGGTTCCCGCGTAATAGTAATAAAGGAAGAGGTATGAACTGGCTGGGAAGAGAATTGACCCCGCCTACTGTCTCAAGCTGGGAAAAGATTCACTGGCTGGTGGGGATAGTAGTAGTACGTGTCACTACCTCATGAACTGCTCTTACCTGGAGTAGCTCATATCGAGTAGCTCATACCTGGAGTAGTACGTACCTTAGTAGCTCGTATCAAGTAGCTCATACCTGCTCATGAGTAAAGGGAATGGATAGGTAGCAATAACTCCCTACGGATCTATAGCTAGGGAACATTTCTTGGCAATTGAAAGGTAATCCTTTCCTTCTCTTCCTCATTGATCAAAAGAGGAATCTCCCCATGGTCTTTCCCTCTCCCTGGTCGTACGTCTCCCCCGGTCGTACGCAGAATCAATCGCACGCATCCTTACCGAGCGAGTGGGTGAGAACAAATATTCGAGGAACCATTGGCAGGGTCCGAAGGAATAGGGGAGGGAGAGGATAGTTCGTTATTACATAATATAATAACCGAGTGAGTATATGAATAACCACCCTCTCGCTCGTTCGTCGGACTAAGCAGACTGGGTTCCGCGTTTCGCTTGATCGGTTGTAACTGTCCCACCCAATTCTTTATCGCTCGTGGGTAGCTTTCTTTTCCGCTTGAGTTAGCGGGCGGATATATCCGTATAAAGAAGACGAGACTTACTTATACTGAGCTCGTCTTACCGTAGGCAACTTAGAGTTAATTTTGTGGCAAGGATAGATCATAACCCGAATAAGGCTGGCATTTCACTCAGGCTTCCCACTCACTGACTGAACAGGAAGATTTCACTCAGGCTGCCGGAAGGAAGGCATTGGTAATTTCTTTCAGGCTGGCTTGCGGGGGTTCTTCCTTCCCTATCAATCCCGTAGCGTTCTGACTGGCTGGCTAGGGATCTCTCATGCCCATGCCCCGAAGGGAAGGTAGTCGGCGCGGCCCTCGCGATCCCTTACTTAGTCGATTAGTAATTATGATCGATAAGGAACGGACTGATGCGACAAGGATAGGGGTGGGGTAGCTGCTACTGCAGGAGAGAAAGGATCTGTCCGTATCTGCTCGTTCGGGGTAGGGTTGCTTCCTTCCTTTAGAGATAGAGAGGATTAGAGGCTGGCTGTGGGAAAGGAGGGGGGCCGACGCGGTTTCTCATAATGTAATTATCAGAATAGTACTAGCTTTTGACTTCTCGTCGGAACCCAAGGGAATAGGAGAATGAATTGGGTAATGTGTTTGTGAGTGGCGTGAATTCGTATGTCCATAGATCTGGCTAGCCCCACCAAACTCTTTGTTTGGATTTTGAGGTTTGGTTTTATACCAACAACGATTCCATATGCCTCCACGAGCAATCTCTTTTTCTTCCATTCCTTTCCTTATTATTTTCTTGGCCTTGGCACAACATATGCCTCGAGCAACTTCTTTTCACTTCTTCTTTTTCCTTGGTCTTGGCCTTCTTTTTCGTATCATCTGGGCTGATAAAGTAACTTCTCTTTATTTCGGTAATTAGCAATTAGGCCAGGGAGGGAAATAAGTACATAAGGAGAAGACATACCTAACTCCATAACAATGTTCCACCACTACTTTAGCCCACTCATTTAAGGAGGCGCCTACTTGATTTCGTTCGTTATAGGCGTATTTGAGAGAACTTCATTCGTCAAGTAAGGGGCTTTGTACTTTCCTGGGGCTTTGTACTTTCCTGGTGACTACTTTCGTGGCGTATCTATTTGATACAGTGAAGGTCTTCATTCGTAAAGTCAGAGGCATTTCAGGACTTTCCTGGCCCACGCAAATACTTAAGTCAGTCAGGGGGGTCGGTCAGTAAGGGGCTTTGGTTTGACTCTGTGGCACGGAGATGTGGTACGGTTTATATACGTAATAAAGCAAGTCCACAAGAGGAGAGGCCGCTCTTTAACTAAGTTAGATACTTTTTTCTAGCTAGTTTTTAGTTAAGGCGAGACCTTATATCGCTAGGTCCCGCAGTTCCAAGGTTGACCAGTAAGGACCAACCCAGCCAGTAAGCTAGAAATAAGTACGTAACGTATTGCTTAAGTCACTTAGTCAATTAGTGTTTGGGGCAAGTTGTTAAACAAATCTTTTGTTTCTTGCTCGTTGAGATAGAGGATTAAGAATCTCCTCAACTGGGCCCACAAGTGGCAATAGAATGCATTTGGTCTTAATAACTAGGCCTTTTTCTATTCTCCTTCCGAGAGCGTAATTACATATATAATTCATGAACGCATAATTACATATATAATTCTTGAATGCATAATTACATATATAATAGCAGCATTGGCGAAGGTCAGGTTATCACTTACTTACCTTCGTTGAGGGGAAGAAAGACACCACAAACAAATAGGGCCATGCCCCCAGCTGATTACACTTCGCTAACGAACTCACTAAGTCAAATTAGGTCGATCACCCCCCACCCACTTCGTTAATAGGGGGTAATTCACTGGTTCAAGGTCAGCTAAGCCAACCGGATCCACGCTTGGAGGATATTACCTTGAGCGAAGATATAAAATTGAGCGAAGGGATGCCAGTAACATTGTAACAACTAGTAGTAGTCTGGGGAATCAACAAGGGAAATTCCAAAGAAGATATCTATATGAGGCTCGCATGGAGAAGTTGAACTAGTCCATTAACTAGTCTATGCACCCTTCCCCACTTCCATAGCTGCTAGGAAAGCAAAATAAGTTCCCAAATAAGTTACCCTAGTCACAAAAGTCAAATCATTATTAGCACCATTCTCCTATAAAGTAAACCACTTGGAATAGAAAATCCCACCTCTGCCAGTTTGTTTGGTTGTTTACATATTTCCAAAACCTCCTCATTCATTGCACATTTTGCCTTTATCAAAACCTCTTTTTGATGGATCTGATCCCCTCATCGGGAATATAAAAATTATATTCTTCTTTATGAAAAATGGCATTTCCATTAGTTTACCTCTGATGAGTGGGTGGGCCATGCATGAGAGTCCTGGGAGTATAGTGGGCATCCATATAGGAGCAGGAGGTAGGTCCGATAGAGGTGTTACTACTACATCTGGCATTATGAGTCCTGTTCAATAGGGTATCTCCTTAGCACCCACCCATTCCTCCCACCTCTCTTTTTTGCTGGGACATATTTCCCCAAAACCTCCCCCTCCCGGTGGTCGGAGGAGCGGCTCGTATCCTCGCTCCTCCGCATTTGACATTTTGCCTTTGTAAAAACATCATTTTGATGGGTCCGATGAAATTCTTTTCCACATGATCGGGATACGAAAATGGATTTTTTTATTTAAGAACATGGCAATTGAAGTCAGTTCACCTAATGATTCAACAGCATTAGTCCGTGGTAGTAGTATTGCATAGTAACCCTTCCAGCATGCATGAGAGTCCGTGGCAAATCTGCTCCTCTTTGTTGATGGGAAAGATGAAAAATCCTACATCTGGGATCTAAAAAGGAGATTCTTCTTCCTGAACTAGGCCATCATTTCATGATCTTTATCTATAGGGGAGCGATACTACTAAATCAGAATGTGATTTCCTGAGCTTTACCTTAGTCACTAATTCAATCCAAAGAATGTGTATGGTATGAGTATGATATCCAAAGGTTTTGATGGGTTTTCCAC
>Ga0316216_1000078_pt1 | contig 14251 bp, 9 predicted proteins | sample NRE6metagenome_FD_207800 | JGI IMG/M metagenome (GOLD analysis project Ga0316216, IMG submission 207800) | Spruce roots microbial communities from Maridalen valley, Oslo, Norway - NRE6 | ecosystem: Host-associated > Plants > Roots > Unclassified | place: Norway: Oslo | collected 2017-09-15
CTGCGGGGGGGGTTATATTAAAACCAGTCGTTTCAATATGAACCATGGTTTCCGGCTGTCTTTCTACAGGGGGTCAACCACCAGTTGTCAATTTGCAGGGACATTTGAAATAAGACTATTTGATTTAATCAGGTTCCTCTTTCTATAAAACCAGCGCTTATATTTCGCAGGACTCTTCAATCAACGGAGCTTTTCTTCTTTTGTATCTCCTATTGGGATCGAGTGCATCAAAAAGAGTCGATAGACAGTCTAAGCGCCAGGAGGTGGTCATTGTAGATAGCCTATTATAGCCCATTTCTATAGCCAATTCATAGTGAATCTCCTTCATAAAAGGTCCCCATGTTTCTGTGCGGATTGACCGTCATATTGCCTTTCATTGCAAGGATGTTGGCTTTACGCATAGCTGCCATAACTCCATAAAACCATTAAACTCTACAACTAAACCTATACCCTATACATATCCTCGACCTCGAATTCGACCCTCCTCTACCCACTCCGATGGCATGGTCCTACCTAACTTTCGTATATAAAACCAGTTCCTTTATCACCTTGCATACAGCAATTCACATAGCCAATAATTTAAATTTACTGGAGGTCATTGCCGAAAGGATAAAGTTTCCGCGTTATAAGATTCTATTTATTGAGCGATGGACTACCTGGTTTAGAGCAGGCCATAAATAAGGTTGCTTTACTCAGATCTTTGAAGGGGAGGCTTGCTCGGGCTGGCTGGTACTTAGACCATTCATTCTAAACCAAATAACCACATATACTATTTTTCCTTGCAGAGACCGCGGATCCCAAGCTTTCACTTACATATTGGACGACGGGAGGGACGGACGTGTTTAACAACTCACACTTGCTTTACCGATGAATTGGGGACCCACGTATTACCACCTTCTTGGTAGTTCCCACCGAGCGAGTAGCCCATAGGATTCATCCATTAAAACCCAATGGCTAGGATAGTAAGAGCAGCCATACTTATTATTCATTTTAGGACCTGCTAACCGGCGCCTACTCACCTGAACAACTCATCTTATAGCCCTAGAATACTTACTTTATGAATCTTAGGAGGTATGGGCGGGGCAGAGCACCCTTTACTTACGAGCATACACTTACCTGGTTCTGGATTCACTTACTGCCGCCTTGCCTTATTCATTCTTCCGGGTATCACATATATATATATATTATATAAACTTATGGTTAACACTTATAAGATTTGGCTTGGGTGCGTGGCGCGGGCACAGCATTCTATTTTACTTTTTATATAACTTTTACTTATGTGCATCATGCTCTATAAACCTTCTGTCTTTACAACCCCCCGGTAATATAGCCTTCTCAGCTTACAAAAAGAAAGTTGCCAAGGACGGGAATGAGTAATTTATTAAGGTTAATTAGGAGCGTTCAGCCATTTTGACTTTCGTTGAAGGTCACGTCAAGGAAAGTCAGGTCACGTATGGTAAGGGAAGGGTCAGGTAAGAAGGCCCGGGAAGGTAAGGTAAGGAGCCACTTATAATCCGGATAGGTTAAGTCCCAGACCATAGCTGCTACTTTCTTGGTTGTAAGGATTGCTCTCGCTTGTCTGTACTATAAGGGTAAGGGGTGTGGGGTTGATCGCTTCGCTTGTTGCTTATTTAGATATATTTATTAAGGCAGTCGTGCATGGTGCTTACCCATCAGGAAGGTCAGGATCATCAGGCTGCTGCATTGGATCAATCCGCTTGTTGAGCCAAAATAAAGTTGCTACTGCCCCCCCCCTACTGCTTCTGGAACCACTGCCGCTGATACTGCTCTTGGTTATGCTATTGAAACTGCCCCAGTAACTGCTGCTATTTGGGCGGCTCCTTATTAATTATGTTGTTGGTTCTACTGGTGATGCTAGGAAGAATGCCGCCGCTGGTAACGCTGTTGGGAATATGCTTTTACAACTTAAACCGCTGCGGGGATGTTCTTTATAATGATTCTGCTGATGCTGCTTATACTGCTTTTTTGGAAATGAACCTAGGAATAATAATGCTTATTTAACTAACTGGTGCTCCTGAGAATGATGTTGGTTGTTCAACTGTTTATGCTGGGAATGACCCTGGGAATGCTGCTTCTTCCACTTATGCTGGGCTTACTTTTGCTTATGGGAATAAGGTGTATTACTGCTTTTTGCTCTTATAGAGTCTAGTCTGAATAAGGAGGTATAGTGCAGAGTGGCCTTAATATATGATATAACGTTCTAATTCATTCTTTAATATAATTAAAAACTTTCAAAAATTCCGACCGTAATCGAACCCTTTTGGATCCATCTCTGTAGGACAAACGAGAAGCTGCGCGAAATACGACCCGTAGGGGGCTCACCTGAGGTACGAGGGTGAGGGGGTTAGAACAAACTTACCGTGGGAGCATATAGGGTCTCCTTACAGCAATCCAATAATGGAGTGGATGCTTTCAACATTATATAGTAAAGCCCGCCCTACGTGGTAGTCTTATGGTGCTTGCTGAGAATCCCCTTGTGCTGGTGCTTCTGGGGCTGCTAGGAATTATTATTCGACCGGTGTAATTAAGCTGGTTCGACTGATACTAATGGGTAGTCGTCTCCTCCACAACTCATCCTGGGGCTACCACCGGTGCTGCTTCTTAAAATTATGATGCCTTAAGTACGGGAATATCGCTCCTTCAACTTCCCCACGAAAACCTCGGAAGGCGAGTAGGAGCTCTTGGTCGAAGGTTTCACTCGGGCAGTAAAAGATTCATTCGAATGAAAAAAGATCTTCGCCCTACCCAAGGACTTCCACCAGAAGCTACTGAGTAATTGAAAGGGGGGGTAACTAAAGTTGAATCGTCTTTGGTTGCCCCACTCCCGACGTGCAAGGAGATGTGTCTCTATAGCTCGTGCCAGGATTGTGGCAGCAATCCGTTAATGGCCCAAGGAAACAATACAATGGCCCAACGAAAGAGTAAGCCTAGCCGTTGTTCTGTGAAGTCCGGTATAACATTCATCGCATTCTCGTGTTTCAAGCTATCTGATGTAATGAGGAACATGTATCACCTTACGTCTCTGCGGTAAGTAAGCATGCGGGGGAGTAAGTCATGCGCAAAGTAAGGGCAATTCCCTTAAGTGATGGGCGAGATGTGATGGGCGAGATAAAGCAAATTCCCACTAGCACTTGCGTTGTTGTTCTCAATAGGCCAAGTCTAAAACCCAAATGACTGGTCAGTTTGTTGCATCGATGTTCTTCTCACTCGGCGAAGCCTCAAAACCACTTGAAGTCTATCTCTTTCCTTGCTTGCAAGGGTAAGGATTGGGTTTTGTTCTCACTCGGCGAAGCCTCACAACCGTGTTCTTCTCAGTTGATGGGAAAAAAGATCATGTAAAATCCCCACTCGTTGTTGTTCAAACTCGGCGAATGTAACACTCATTGCATTCTATTTTTCAAGCTATAGGATGTAATGAGGAAAGAAAGGAAGGGTCTGAAAGAAAAAGCATCCCCATCTGCATCCCAATCCCTAAGAAAGGGAAGGGTCTCCAAGCTTGCAAGGGTAAGGATTGGGTTTCTTCTCACTCGGCGAAGCCTCACAACGGACTTACTGGTCAGTTTGTTGCATCAATGTGGTGATCAATCGGCGAAGCCTCGCTGCAGAACTCCCTAACTAAATCCAAAAAGGTAAAAACTCAGTCAAATCTCCCGGCTAGTTCCCTAATAGATGTTGCATAAAGTGATACAAAATCAAAAACTCAGTCAAATTTCCAAGCTAGTTCCCTAATAGAAGTGGCATAAAGTGATAAAACATCATTGAAAGGGAAGGCGTATCCACAATAAAGTCCCTGCTAGTTCCCTAATAGATGCTAGTTCCCTAATAGATGTTGCATCAAATGAAAAAAGGTGTATCGGTAATTGATTACCGGCTAACTCCCTAATGGATGTTGCATGTAATGACGCGCGATAATGGAAAAAGCGTAAATGCGTATATAGATTCTAATTGTTGAGGAACTGATAGCGCTTCTTCAAATACGGGTCGAACCTAAACATGGGGGAGATAGGGAGCGTGAACCAAACCGGGAATACCGTTTTTCACCGGTTGCCGATACCACACTGTCAGATAGCCCGAAAGGGTTAATTTATAGATTAGGCGATGCAAAGTGGAAAACTTTGGGAAACAAACAACGTTTATCAACTTTCATTACATTTGCCTAATCTACTGATAGGAGGAGGAGGAAGGGGAACGGGAATCCATCATATTGTAACGCTTCGCCCGCCCTTATCGTAAAAGACCTACTGCGTTGAGACAAAAAGCAATCGTGAAACCGCCTAGCCCTGGCAGAAAGCATCTTCTCATATAAAAGCAAAAAGCAAATCTCCCAAACTATGCGAACATGCTAATGTGCCTGATTATGTAAGCATTGTCGTCCCAGATGATGTTGGTATTGACGTCTCAGATGATGTCCCAACAATATTGAAATTGAGGGAAACCAATCGAGCCCTCTCCTCATTAAGTTAAACTTCCGCCAGAAAACTCTACCATTGATGGTAGGTCCCGTTCTAAGAGGAGGAGCCATCCTAGGATCTCTCTTCTGAGCCTTAAGTGTTCTTTGGAGCCCGAGCCCGAAGAGCAACCCCCACTAGAAAGAAGGATAAGCTAGACGGGGGAAATGTAGCGACGGGTTCAAGTTCCCCATAGCACAGAGAAAAGTTCCCCGTAACATTAGTAGGGAAGATGAGCTATAGCGGGGAGATGCTACGACATGTCCGAGCCCGAGGATAAAACCCCAAAAGCGAAGTCTATTAGATCTGATATAAGTGGAAACTGGGGGGAAGAGGTAATTGGAAACCAGAGGGAAGAGGTTATTGGAAACCTGGGGGAAGAGGTAATTGGAAACCAGAGGAAGAGGTTATCCAATTAATGCTTGAAACTTAGATAGTCCATGTCGGTGGACTTACGAGATCGGAAGAGGAGATTGGATAAGTTAATGGAAGAGATTGGATCAATCAACTGATGAGATTGGATCCATCAACTGACGAGATTTGGATTCACGGACGAGTAATCGTTTCAGGTCCACATATTAAGATAAGCCATCCCCACTTTCTTTGAGGACTCACTCGGTTAATTTGAGAGCAACCCATCGCTCAAAAGCAATTTCCCCTCATCGTCTTGAATAATGAGCTCGGGTAGGTTAGATGCTGGAGGGTTTTCCGAGATAGGTACATTGAATATCCCGCTAAGTCCTGGGCGAGGTAATGCAAATTCCCCGCTAGCACTCTAGTCTTATATATGAAATTAGCACTCTAGTCTTATATATGAAATAAGATGCTCGTATAAAAGGAAGCGCACGTAATGCTCCTTTCGGTTATCTGCCCCTTACGTTCCAAAACAATGAAGAATCCAACGACGATCCCGACGAAGAAGGAGGGCGAAAGGAGGAGCAAGGAGGTTTATTATAAAATTCTTTCTTTTAATTCATTTATAGACTAATGAATCTCCTTCCATGCGTCTACAACTTCCTAGAGAGCGGTTGACGGGTTTTTCTATATTATATGTCTCAGGCACTTCGAGGGATTGATACTTGGAGTTGGGAGCGCGAAGGCTAACTCGCTTTTTATCTCTGCCCTCTGGGCCGACAAGCTTCGGAAGGGGTGTCCACAAAGGTGAGAAATGGGAAAGGCATGATTGGATCTTGAAATCTTCGCAATCAAGCTTTCTGGTGACCCTTCTTCGCTTTCGGTTCGGTCGTTGGCAAGGAGCCAATGCTAAACAAGACAAGGTATAAAAAACTTACCCAACTCAACAAAGGCAAATGTGTGAGCCAAAAGCCCTAGGCGCCCTCCTTCCAAGTGACAATCCTTTGCCCTTCCTTGGATCGACTTTTAGAGGTTTGTATCACACTTTAATATTTCACCATTAACCCTTATGCATAAACATAGAACCAAGAAAAAGGCTGAAAGAATTGACCACACTTCACCACATAGAAAGAACCCTTAACACCATAAATGCTCAAAAGAAAGATACATCGTTTAATCTCCAAAGAGAGGGAGAGCTCCCAAAGTCCAACCATGAAAATGAAATGAGGAAGTGCTTCTCTATTTATAGAGAAGGCTTAGCTTCCCTTACAATCCAAAAGTCCACCTAAATGCCTAAAATAAGGGAGGGTAGACATCCTCCAACAAGCAAGTCAAAACATAATGTACATAGTCCACTCTAATACATCAAGTAACCCATAAAAGGGGTCCCCAAAGAAAAACGCCCTGTCCACATCAGCAAGTGTTCTCCAATAGATGAGCTTGGTTATGTCATAAGTGGCCTCCAAAGGCCCTCCAAGGTGGGTGCTTTCTCCACAATTCACGTAAAGCCATGTGTCCAGGGTCAAAAACCACCATCAAGTGTCCCAAACCATGTACCCAAAACCATGGGCCAATCCTCCAAGTGGCCCACATGTGTGGATGACCAAGAGTTTCCACGTCACTTAACCAATACAATTATGCCATGTGTCCCATATTGCCTCCAAATATGTGAAAGAACTCCAAGTCATCTCAACGCCTCAATATGAAAAACCATCCTTAACTTGGGTATGAGTTACCATTCTATTAGAGAAAACCCACACGATGATAAGATACTATATACACCATGATAAAGTCACATGAGAACCTTCTTCTTAGGCTCGCCCTCCCCCTAATTAGAACCGTAAGCGTACTCTTTCTTTATAAAGAACTTACTCCAAAAGAACTTGGCTGTCAATCACTTGAGCGCGTTTCACCTCCCCCAGCGTCATTATCCGAGGCATTTGATAATGAATGTTGGGAAATCGTTCGGATATTATCTATCATGAGCCTACTCAGAACTAGCTGATTCTCGCATTTATGAGATCCCGAGTCTCCAAGTGGGCCCTCTTGGCCACCCACGACCCTGGCTTTTTGGGGAATCCTGCTCCTGTGTCGCTTGTAGCTCGGCGGTCCACCGGGTTTTTGTCTCCAGTTCCGAGTGTATTCTTGGATAGTTATAGCGGCCCATAGGCGCAAGATGTACCTTGTGGGGGCGGCCGGAAACCTGGACATAGTCCTTTCAGACAGTGGCCGTTTAGTCCATGGTCCATTGGATGTTCGGTGCAAGGCCAAAAATTGGAACACACTGCCCGAAACGTTCCCGTCCTTCGCTTTAGGGCCTGTCCCTCAGTGTGGTCAGTACTGAATACTGTCGGGCAGCAAAGCTTACACCTGTTCACTTATTGCGATGGTTCACCAGGGCCTCTTTCCTCCTTCCTTTTCTGCTCACTCGTGAATCAGGGGCTGCCGGACCCCCCCTACAAAGGGGGAGAGAGTCGACTGAGCATCTCAGCCATTGGCGGGAATTTCGCCCGCATCCGATCCCCAATTCTTGTTCACCCCGGATGATCGTGTTGGGTGAATTGTTACCTCGTATGATCGTGTTGGGTGAGCAACAGCCGCTTCGTCACAGTACTTACTTATGGGCTAACGGGTCACACTTTGGCCAAGTATCCTACAAAAGGACTCCCGAAAGCCAGAAAGATTGAAGGAATGGCCTGCGGAATGGGCGCATCATGACATCGTAAGATGTCTCGCCCGAATGGATTAGTTGGTGCTGGAAATGTAGGAAAAAGCGAACGGAAAGAGTGATAAGGAGTGGAAGAGACAGAGACACTTCCCAACCGGAAAGCGAAGTTACCACTGATGGTATATTTGGTGTAAGCGAGCTCTGAGATAACATCTTTGGAATAAAATCCAGTTGGAAAAGGAAATCCAATTAGAGATAGGCTGCCTATGGGCATCATGGCATAGGTAAAAGGTAACGAGGAAGCAAGCCCCCCCATCTTGCGCGTATCTTGCTCATCCGACATGGCATGAATCACTGGACCTGCACTCAAGAATAGTAATGCTTTGAAAAAAGCGTGATTCATTAAATGAGAGACGCTAACCGAATAGTTGGAAATGCCGCGAGCAAGGATCATATAGCCTAATTGACTGCGAGTTGGATGAGCTATGACCCTCTTTGAATCGTTCTGTAATATTCCAGTGGTTGCCGCGGAGAATGACGTCATAGCCCCTGCAAAAGCAATAACAATCGAAGCCGTGGGTGGGTATTCAAATGGAGGGGAGCACCTCGCTATCATGGGAACGCCTGCTGTTACCGTAGTAGCTGCATGAATCGGAGCGGATACTGGAGTGGGACCCTCCGTTGCATCGGGTGACCGAGTATGCAATCCTATCTGTGCGGATTTTCCAACAGCACCAATAGAGGGCGAGATACGAATAACAGTTATGGCATGAAATCTAATATTGCGGAAAATGAAATAATTTTGGGGTTCGGAAAAGGCACTAGCACGAGCAGAAATGGTCGGGGAGTCTACTGTTTGAAAGAGAGTAGAACGACCCAAAATCCCGAGAGCTGATCCAAAATCACCTACTCGATTGACAAGCATAGCTTTGATAGCTGCTTTATCTGCCTGAAGTCGTGTGGACCGGAAATTAATTGACGAATATGGAGCGAGACCTACTCCCTCCCATCCCGGGAATAATTGAATAAAGTTATCTCCGGTAACCGACATTGGCGTAAAAAAAGTAGGAATGGATGAATGACACATAAATCGAGGGCTATGTGGATCCTCGGACATATATGAAATGGGATGAGGATGGACCAAGCTACTTACGAATGTAACCACAATTGGCATAACTACGGTCGGGCTATCAAACACAGGGTCGGAAGTGAATTCCGGGTCGAACCAATCTGCGAATCGAGCTCTGTTACCCTTGCAATGATGTGGTACCCCCAGGAACATTCTAATTAAGTGCTCTCCGAACCGTGCGGGGAGGTTTCCCATCACACGGCTCACCAACTTGATATTATGGTTCTTAAGGGTAAAAACCACCGTATGTCCGAACAGGATCCCCCCTTCCCCTTCTATAGGGTTTTTACTAGAATTTCTTCCCCTCAAAGAGTTAGAAGGGTTGATCAGGACAGGACCTTACTGGGTTTACCTTTCAGGACCTTCCCCTCGCGCGTGTTATAACCTACCAAAGTGAATCAGTAAAGAAAGGCGCCATTCGTTATCGCTTTCCTTTGCCACTCAAGTAAGTGTACGGCATCTGCTTGGGCCCCTTCTTCCTTCCCGCTGATCCGCCCCCCCTATTAAAGTAAGTAGAAAAAGAGGGGGATCGATCAATAGTTGAGTGTACTACGAGCCCTCTGCCCCACGCATCCAACCAGCTCAGAATGCGTGGTTCACCGGTTCCACCGACTATACTCTTCCAGTTATTCAGTCGATACAGAGGTGCGCTTGAAGTGGGGGGTGTGCTGTCCCTATTGGACTCTTCCCCATAAGGCCCCCTAAAGCCCGGGCATAAGCGCCCTCTTGCTACCCATATGCGAGGCCCGCGCTTAGCCGCCGCCCGCCTTCCCCAACCTGTGCGTGGGACCTCCTCGCCGCAGGGGATTGATCGCTCCCACACCTGTAGCGTTCGTGATATCCTCAACTGTGTATCGAAAGGCGGGGCAGCACAGCCAGCCGGGGGTTGTTACGTCCAGTAGGTCCCCCCTTTATTCCCGACATGCTATGGTGCCCAGGGTAGTTCCCATAGAGCGAGTCGAGTCCGTATCGCCGCGGAGCAACTGCAGCGTCCGGATCGAATCCATCTACTCGGCGATTCATCCGGTGACTTCACGGTCGCCAAAGGAGCCCCGAGAAGCATCAAACATTTCAGAGAAGATCCGTGGAGCAATTTTTGGATAGCAAGCACTAGCTCCCGGTGCGACTTCATGAGAAGCAGTCAAGGATAAGATAGAAGATAATGAAACGCACGTGGTGGTTACTATGGCGGTTCCTTCTGAACCTAGAAAACGTCCGAAAGCACCTGCTACGGAACTACCGGGCAAGGGCAACGATACTATGAGTAAATACATTAAATAGAATATGGGGACAACCAAGAATCAGGCAATTACGGAGCGGCCTGTGATTGAGCAAAAATGGGAAATTCCTAGAATATGAAATAAGAGAGATTCCTATAACTATAATACTTCAAAGAGAAGGCTCCAGTCCAGTCTAGAAGGCAGACGGTCCTTATAAACCCTTTCTTTCAAATAAAAAAAGAAAGGTACGATTAGTGACTCACCTCGACCAAAGGTGCGTTAAGCGTCTCGCCCCCAAAAGGGCGAGGAGCGAAGCCGCTTGTCCCAAGTTACTTATTGATGAGGGGGGGCAAGGGAGGTCAGGTTATCCCTTTAGTTAGGTTATCCCAACCAAGGCGGAGGACCTTCGCCGAGGAAATAAGTGGCTGCTATTATATATGTAATTATGCATTCATTCATGATATATGTAATTATGCTATTTCGAGAGATCGATTTTGTTCATTTCGACCATTTCTTCCAGTCATGAATTATATATGTCATAACGCTTGAGCAAAGACACACACAACTGTTGCATTGGTTTGACGAAACCTTCCCTTTCATTCAGGTTGCCTAAGCTCTTGACTGGTGCATTGGTTGAATGGCCTGACGTTTGTGATTGGCTATTCTTTGTAAAGAGAAACGCGGGGTTCCGAGACGATGGATTCCTCATTGGGTTGATGAAACGTGATGGGATGTGCCTTTCAAATAGAATCTATAATAGATACGGGTAATAGATACGATTAGGATGGCTCATGTCCTTACCGGGTATAACTAACACATGGTAAGGTTTAATGAGGAATAAGGGTTCATGCCGGGCGGTAGTCTGTTGAGCGTAGCGAGTGGCCCGTGCTTTGTTTGATGAGTCAGTTTCTCTTTCTATGGGATTGCCTCCTGGGGCTTAAGCAAAGGTGGGAAAGGCATAGGTAGTAGTTTCATCGGTGCTTTTACCGGCGGCAATAGAAAGTAATAAAGGCCAAGACCTGTAATTGGTAGAAATCACTAGCATACGTCATGAATCATTAGTATATAAAACATAAGCAAATTTATAGACCTCCATTGATTGTCAATATTGAAAGCCACCGGCGATAAGTGGTAGCTCCGTCTGATGGTGGGAGGACACCTTTGACCCGCGCATGCAGATTCAATATGTTACACATGCGGATTCGATATCTCCATGATGAACACTTGACCAATTGGACTTACTTTCGCTGATGAATTTCATCGCTCGAACAAAGTGACTTTATAAAGATTCATTTTATGGATTTTATGTCTTTCTCTCTTGGTTATGGTGCACATTAATTTATCAAAGGGATTGTTCTTATACAATGCTAATCTTTATTGGGCTCACTATCTTTAGGATGCAGCCTATATAAGTGCGCATAAGGAATTCCCCAACAGCTGAACGATGAATTCTTGGAAAGCGGCATGATTAACACTTTAACGATCTGACTTACCTTCGCTGCAGCTGAATTTTATCCATTGCATTTTGTTGAACTTATTATCGCATCTTCCAACTTATTGAATTTCGCTCTGCTATCTTTATGGCTTCTCAGCTTTCATTATTATGGACAAATGGAACTCCAGTTAGATTATTTGGTGCTTAATGGAGGTTCTCCGCTGAACTATTGCTTTTCATCCTTATTTCTTTATACTTTGCTGGTGCTTGCATACTTTTTCTTTGAAACCTTGGAATAATGTGAATTGAGAATCTTCTTAGTCTAGTTTTCGCTGCTATGCAATTTTTGGCTTATTAAGTTACTTAACGCTCGGCCTTTGACACGGCTTGCTTGATGGTTACAAATGGCAGGTTGCAAAGGCTGCAGAGGTCAAAGCATTTGATCCAGAAGTAATTGAAGTGCCATAGCCTGTATCTTTTCCACGTGCAAAGGCCTTCTACCGGGGGACGTCTACTCAGTCACTCATTAGGCCCTCATTAATGGGGTTTAAATGGCTTTAACTACAAGGTCCGCTGGATAGGATAAGTAACCGGGCGAATAGAAGCTGGAACAAGAAGGTATGCGGACTCGTATGCTTGCTTTGCTGCTTGTGAGATGATAGGGACAGATTATAATACCGCTGGATATAAAGATGGGAACACCTCGGCACGCGTGGATCGGGGAGCTCCTACCTTGTACTATTGATCAAGCCTCTCCCTCCTTGACCTTTGCGGGGTTGCAGGATTATTGACTAATGAAAGGTCAACCATAAGAGCATCGGATCTGGATAAACTTAATCAATTGCTTATTTAACGGATGCTACTGAAACTAGCCCTCCTCCTGGTTCAAATGCTTACTTTGACTCACCTCTCTTTCAGTGGGTCCTATCTTTACGTCTCTCTCCAGTAGGTGGGCATTAAGTTGAATTGGAACAGAGTAGCTATCGGTCGATGTGGTGGATGTACTTGAAACGGGCTCTTAATAGTGGGTTCTTCCCTTTTATTCATGTATATAGATCGCGGAGTGTTCATTCCTCCTGGCGTACTTTATACTTTTGGATACTTTTGGGCGTCCGAGCGCGACGAAGTGAGTATGTTTGTAGGAGTATGCTTGTAGGTTATGACCGAATTGTTTCTTTGCGCGGGCCTTCCTCTTACTCCTTACTTGTAAGTCACACCGGTGAAGCTCATGCCTTTCCCCCCCTGCCCCTCCTCTCCGCGCAATGAATATTCCATGCATGATGGGCATCAAAGGAAAAGAGCCAGGATCAAGTCCCACTATTATGGTATGGATGGACGTCATAACGACTCCAATAGCATGGATCACCGGGCTCTTAAGTCGAATCTTTCCTGAACGGAGTACTTGAGCCGCCCTGCCATTCTCGCCGATCCCCAGGACGCGGAAGAGCGAAGCCTGGGGACCTTTGAAGCATGGTCTATCTATAGTAGCCTGGGTGAAACGTCCACCCTTCAGAAAACCTATACATCGAGAGGGACTCGACTTGTAAAACAAACGAACAAACAAATAGGGCGTTCATGCCGTAAAAAGGACGACTTATCAGATTTCCGCTATTATATTATCCCTTTTCTTGAGCGTAGCGAAAGGGGGTTGGGCGTGGGGAAAACAAGGTTCCTTCCCCGTTCCCCTTTCTTATAATGGGCCGCCTCATCAAAGGAATAGGAAAGAAAAAAGCGAGTGCCGGGGACGCTTACCTAACCGGCCGGTAGGGGCTTCCTTACCGGTTTGTTCCCCCGCTCTTGCTTTACAGAATCTCACTTGGAAGTGAGACTTTTCCCCCTCCTTTCCCTGGAGCAGCAGGAACGGCAAGATCCGGATAGCGAACGAAAGGCTTTGCGATCGACAGACTTACATCCCAGTGGAGTGCTCAAAGGACACAGAAGGGTTGACGATAGGCAGACCTCAACCTATCGATTCCGAAGTTAGTTGGAACGGTCGGTTATCACTCCCTTGCTAAATCTTTCTTAGGATGTTGGGAGGGGATCCGGTTGGGCCAACGCAGCAGGTGCTACTCGGGCAGCTCCGCAAAGCTGAGCTTTTCGGTTCGCTCTGAGCAAAGAGGGCCAGCCGCCCCTATCTATGCAATATTAAATATATATAAATAATCTTCGGGCTCCGCAATTCACCAGAGGCGCTCGACGGGAAGAGGAAGGAAAGAGTATCACTCATCCCGCTCCAGTAGTGTGTAATAATAATTATATACGAAAATTCATTGCATATCACGGTGGATCATTGCATCGTATTAGATAAGGTGGGAAATATCTCTTTGCCAGGTTGTTTCGGAGGAGGGGAAGTCAATCGAGCCGCTCAGGAAGCACTACTTCCTCATTCCGGCCCACCTGTAAGTAGATCAATATCCTGACGAACTTGTACAATCGATGCCACAGAGATCTCTCATCAAAGAAATAAATAGGTAAACGACCAGCGATATATCTGGAGGTGTTAAACTGCTGTGGGAAGCGGAGATGAAAAAACGATTGTGGAGGTTTTAACATACCGGGGCAAACGGATCACAATTACGGGTACTTACTTGGGAGGGAGCATATTGATGGAATAAACGAAAAACAGTTTACATTATCTGGTCATCCTGGTAACTTGATCGTGGGCAAATTAGTTTATGTTATACTAAATAGAAGTATGGGAAGCATTTGGAACCGGGAAAGAGAAATATAGAGAAGAAGGAATGGGTTTCACAAGGGTCTCTCGTCCTTCGTTCCCCGTAGCGGGGGCACCTTATAACTTATGAAAGGAAAGACGAAGTGGGAGCTACTGGAGACGTAGTAACACATGTTGAAGAGGCCTCCGTTGATCGTGTACGAACAGGATACCCAACCAAAGGCGGGGTCGGAGAGGGCTCTTCTACCCAAGAAAATAAGAGAAACTCCTTTCATCTTTCGACTTTCCGTACCGTGCGCGTT
>Ga0316216_1000079_pt1 | contig 14214 bp, 14 predicted proteins | sample NRE6metagenome_FD_207800 | JGI IMG/M metagenome (GOLD analysis project Ga0316216, IMG submission 207800) | Spruce roots microbial communities from Maridalen valley, Oslo, Norway - NRE6 | ecosystem: Host-associated > Plants > Roots > Unclassified | place: Norway: Oslo | collected 2017-09-15
TGCTTGGGTGGGTGGGCACTTTGAGCATTGCTATTTACTTTAGCCTACTTGATTACTTCAGTGCGATCTACCGCTACTAACCAACGTGTTCTGTTTTCACCCTTTAATAAACTTAACTGAACTTAGTGAGTAATTGGCTGGCGCACAGACTTTAACTTACACATTTGACGGGCGTTAAACAACTAACACTTGCTAAATATTGGGAGGGTACCATATTAATATTTACCGGCCGAGCCTTGCCCAGGATACTAGTTAGTAATTATAAAATGTCCTAGCATGAGACCTCAGAGACTAAGCCTTATTGGGCCACTTCAATAATTTTCTTCTTATTGAATCATAAACTCCCCTCCCTACCTATTTAGAGTCCCTCCGGGTCCTCTCAGCAGATTGTCTACCTAAAATTTCCAGGTGTTGATCCACTTGATCCAGGTAGGGTTAGGTGCCGATACTCAATTACTAGTGATGATTCACTATATGTAAAGAAAGAGGTGATCCACTCAGTGCTTAGCTTTATACATCATCATTTTTTTACCCATCAAGCGAGGATATTATTAAGTTCCCCTTCGGGGGATTCTACTTTTCATAACATCTTCTGGGGGAGGCCGCGTCGCAAGCAATAAACTGATTAGATTGATTCACTAGATTCCAGCTCACGTAACCATTATTATTCCCCAGCTCATGGCCCAATCATATCTAAATATCACCCAATAAGAGAGAGTCTGCAGTCTGTTCAATATGCATCCCCGCCCCCTCACGCTGTAAGTAAATAAATACATACCCCACTCCCTGCATCAAGTTATAGTGCTTTGTTCCTTTATGCATGTGTCCAGTCCTCTATTCCAGGCCTAGCGAGCAAGAGAGCCAGACCAAACGCTCCCAGGCAAGCAAGAAAGGACCCCCGTTCATCATACCCCAAATAGGTGTACCATTTTTCCCTGCACGAAAGACACATATCGATACGGAACAATAGATAAAGTGAAAACAGGATCAACCTATTTATTTTTGGGAATTTCTAAGGATCACCTACCTTACGCTGGGGCTCTCCTCTCCTCTCCTCTGTCCGCTCTTTCTGGCCAGCTGAATCATCAGAAGATTCAGTTCTAAATCAATCCGTTGAACTCAATCGATATGCTCATAAGGTAACAACTTGTCTAAATCTCTTCTGGTGGGGGACATGGTGGGCAATGAGAAAGCAAGCAAACGTTGTCAAGTTCTTTCTCTCCATAGCAAGATCGAGAAAGCAAGAGACCTACCTACCTTCCTTCAGCAAGCAGCAAGTTGGATCAGCAGGCAGTGTGCCTCACCTAACCTCACAGTGTGTATCATTCATTCGGCCCCGTACCGTGCTGTTTTGATGTGATGTGATAGGGGCCCTCTTTTCTTTTCTTTTTTCGGGTATGCCCACGTCGACCCATGAGTGGTTATGAAAGAGTCTAAAAGTGCAAAGGCAAAGGTCAAGGCAAGTGCCTCGAAAGTAATCAAAAATACCAAAAGTAAAAAGCAGGAGAGATGCCCCAAAATGCAAATGAAGATGCTGTGGAGATGATCAAGACACAAAGTGCTTCATATCAGGTTCACCATAGAATGTCATGGACTTCAAAAGCAAACGTGTAAGCACAAGCATCCACAATGTGAAATCAACATGTTAGAGTATCCTAAAGTGGACACCTTAGGTGATGCAGTGTCAATGAGGCTTCCTTCTATGGTGAGGATGGGAAAATGTAAGGAAAGGTCTTCGTAACTTCTTTAATCTAAATTCATCTATTTTGGATGAAGGAAGGGGTGAAAGGAAGGTCCTGTGCTTTACCGGGATGGCCAACAATCAATCTATTTCCAGCTAGTCATAAAAAATATTATACAGATTTGAGAAAGACTCACCCCAGAGGAGAGCCCCAAGGACGAGGGATAATCAGGTCAAGAATTGCCCTATAAGGCCTACAACTAAGGCCCACAACCTATCGGAGGTACGACCCTATATCTCAAAGTATGGACCCAGAACTTAAGGGAGTAAGACCTAATATCCATATATAATATATAAGGCCTATCCTCTGGTGGGCATAACCTCTAAGAGGACGAACCTAAAGGCCTCTCCTCTGGCGGGCATAACCTTACAGTGGTGGCGAACCTAAATACCTTTCTAGGGGCGGGGAATGGAAGTACGGCTTCGCCTAACAAAATGGATTCAAAAGTACCTTAATGTATCAACACCTTATTGGGGGTGTTTCGTGGAAATATTTAGCAATAACATGGCCCGCGTTTTTGGACTTAAGGAGAAAGTCGGGGTGGAACCTCTGAGGTCGGTCAGTCTAATCCCTAGATCCTTATCTTCGGTAACCCCAGCTTCCTTATCTTCGGTAACCAGCGCAGGCCCCATCCCACCCATATTTCCTTATCCCACCCATAGGAAGGCAGGCAGGTGAATATATAGTAGTAGGGGGGGCTAGTTTGAGTAGGAAGGGAACAGATGACCTCTCTCCGTTAGCCCAAAGGTCAAGTGAGGACAGTCAAATCCATCTATCCTTAGACCCCATAGGTAGCCCAAAGGCCCGACTCATGGTGGGTGAATCAGATAGGCGGGTGGAGAAAACCATTCCTTTAGCCATAGACAGACCATCCGGCAAGCAGTCGGTCGCATCGATCCTGCTAGTTTGGTAATGAAAGTATTTAGGAAGGCAAGCTGGTCCTTTAGCCTTGGTAATGAAAGTATTTAGGAAGGCAGGCCCCTTCTTTGAATCTGAACGGGTAATGAAAAAAAGAGTGAAGAAATAACCCATCAATATCCCATCGGCCCGAAGGGGATCTCATGGAATATATGAAAGGGCGGATCTTTTGCTTAGATAACAGGTAACTTAAGGTAAGGCCAGAGTGTTAGTCCACGGTAGACGGTCTCTAACCAAGGAAGGAAGTCCCTTTTCTTATCCAACCTTTCCATAAGGAAGGACCCCTGCTCCCTTATCTTCAGCGAGAACCCCAGCTTCCTTATCTTCTGCTTTACCGGCCCAATGAGAAATCTATTTCCTGCTAGTAAAAAGACAGTAAATAAGAAATATCCTGCCTGTACAAAGAGAATCTTCACTATGTTATTAGGGACACCCTATTTCCCCACAACTTGTCGATAGTGGGATTGATTCAATAGTTTTTGATTGATTCGATTTTAGTAATGAAATAACCTTTCATCGGTAACTAATAAGTTATAGGCGGATGCAAAATGTCATAGTTAGAAGTGCAAGCGGTGGATAATGAATGTAATAGTGAGGGATAATTGACCGGGTAAAAAGGGCGCGTATCCTGGCCTGGAGATGATTCCTTCGAATGAGGCCACAACTTCTACTATCCACTACTATCCACGCATCAATGCATAAACGCTTCTACGCTTCCACGGGCCCGAACCTTCCACTGCACATTGAATACTACGGGCTCATTTACGGGCTCATACTTATTGGTATTTCTGGTATCCATTCTGGATTTGCACATTATCGGCTACTCTCGATACATCTCTCGTGGGCGGGCTATTCTATTTAGAGACTTAAGGCTTTTGATAGAGGAAACACAACCATTTATACGGGCTCAAGACTACGGGCAAAAGACTGGCTACTGGCTAAATACTACCTTTTCTACCGATACTACCACTAATGCAGATTTCTGGGTCCTTTAATAAATCTCCTTACCTCTATCTATAGTGAGGGTGAGGAAGCGTTAAGCGGGCTCGACCAAAGGAAGAGGAAGCGAGCGATTCCTGGGAGACCCGAAATATGAATAAGAATCTGGATCGAACAAGGGGATCGGACTATTACATATGTAATAGTCATTCTTAATTCTCCACAAATTATGATATTGATTACCTGAGGAGAACCTATAAAATGACTCTAGGAAGCATACCTATATTCGAAAAGAGAAGTCTGGATAGGCTCGAGCTCTAACAGAATTAGCTTCCCCCAGATGAATCGGATTTGGAAGCTGCCCCGCCACATCGAATAGGATTGGATCTAAAGTTAAAGTAAAACCAGTTCCATTCTAGCGATAAATCGACGTTTCGAATCATTTGAACATACATTGTGACATCAGTTTATGAACCCCAACCTATAGTCTAGGTGGTTCCGCTTTGGTATTCCTTTTCCTATAGATAGCCGCCTGCCCTGGGTTGATTCGTGTATCGGTCTCGTTGTTAAGGCAGGCAGTCGTATTCCTGTGATTGGTATTGAAGGAAGTGGTATTCCAGTGGGAAAGGCCCCCGTATTGAGTGCTCCTTATGTATGTCGCTCGGCAAGGCACGGAATTCGGCAGGCACAATACTTACTAAGTAATCTTCGCGGGCACTCCACCACGAGACTAAGTAATTGGGTGGGCCGCCCAAGCAAGAAGTAAGGCTTCGGGGCATACTACTACTACATTCGCCTTTCGTAGATAGAATTCCGGGCTCGCTGCGCCCTTAGCTAAGGATTTCCTGCTGAGATGAGATTCGATCAAGCAACTTCTGACCCTGGGGTCATGGAAGAGTGACTCGTATTGGCAGTTCCTGAGCTAACGAGTTCTCACTTTCCTCCTTCGAGTACAGGTCATCTGATTCTGCTTCCGAAAAGAGAAAGAATTCCGAGTAGGTACCTGCCTGCTGCTGATAGGAGAGAGACCTCGATACTATGCCTGCCTAAGTGTATGTACCCCAGATCTTGTCATAGCCTACTAGATAGAGAGAGAATGATTTCCAGCCCATAAAGTTTGGAAAGAGGAATAAAACAGACTTGACCTAACTGTATATCCAGATACCTCACTGTAAGGAAAGAGACTTGACCCAACTGTATGGAGGGGAGGAAATAACCTGAACAATATAAATAAGGTAAGGAGACTCTTGCATAAGAAGTGGGGGAAAGAAGCGGGGAAGATACCCTAGCTAATTAATGCTATTTTGATGGGTTCTAGAGCAACTAACTAGGGAGGGGAAATGGGTGTGGAAGCTCGGGAGAATGGGTGTGGAAGAGAAGCAACCAGGGTAGGTGGGCGAAGGTGGGCTCATTTTTGTAGGTTTGGTAGGGTAGGTGAAATCACAATCTTTTGGTAGGCCTTCAGAGAATAGAACATCTTTAGGTAGGTTTGGTAGGCTATCTCTACATCTCGAATTTCACATCTCGAATTACCACCTTTACATCTTGAACTACCACCTTTACATCTCTGCTCAAGCCGCCAGTCAAATCAATATCTCTTATCCAGTAAGAACCTCGATCCTTCTATCCAGGCAAGAAGAGAATAAAGCCCTTAAATTAGAGTATTCATAGCATGCTATACCAACAACTACCTCAGGTGTGAGCGCGAGGTATCATTACCGGTAGACGAATGAATTACCCAGCGTATCCCAGTGTATTGCTTCCCAATGAATTACCCGGTGTACCCCAGTCCCAGTGTATCCCCAGTGCTTCCAAATGAATGACCACACATTACCTCAGGTGACCTGGTACCACAGCGCGTTAAAGCCACCCAGTAAAGCAACCAAGCAACCAAGCTACCCCATGCTGTCTAGAGCTTCATGCCCTCCTCTTGACACTCCAACGCTTCTCCTCCTTTGCAAGGCGTTTCTACAAGCAATCAACTTGGTAAAATCCCCTTCATAGAGCTGGTCGTTCCTCTCCCTAAGGGTCGAGTCTAGTTAATACTAGTTAATATAGAGGTTGGTTACCGCGGTATATCTCTCTCGTCGGGGTTAGGGCCGAGTCGTCGTCGTGTGTTTCTAATATAGACATAGAGGTGAGTTACCGTTCATCGGTTCCAATTCCAACGGGCGGGGGTTAGCATTATTAATTAGAACTTGGGCGCAGGGTGGGTTATATCTAATTTATTCAGTCGGAGGATTACTTACTAACTGCTGTAATCCGTTAGATGTTCGCACTATATAAATGTGTAAGTAAGCATTTAAGGCCCCTGTTATCTGGAAAAGAGAAGGAGGGAGGCTGAACCAAATTCTAGAGAGTCATAGTGCCCCCACAGCCATACAGCCAGAAACAGTGCCAACTACCCCTGTTTGGGACCAACTAGAAGTAGGGACCACACCTCCGAACAGACTCCAAAAAGACCCATGGTAGGATTAGTGATGCCCGGTGGAACAAACTCTGCTGGAGGATCAGGAGCAGTTCCTAATATAAGTCCACCACGTAGGATATTAACCGATGATGGCCTACCCGCCACGCTTCGACCATTTTGAACCACATACTAGACGTTATATTAGCAGCTTGACCTGGTAGAAAGCACCTCAGAAATATTCATGTTAACATAAATATTATGCCTTTGCACGGTACGCACATTTGGTCCAATTTGAGGATGCAGGGCACAGGGCTATGAAAGTGAAGGCCATAAACTGAAGTTGTTCCCCCCGGCCACTTCAAGTAACTAACGGGTCGCTGGCTGTTAGATAGTGGGTGCACAACCACCTGTTATATGGTACTTATGCGATCCGATACAGCAGGCATTGAACTGTTCTTCACCGCACCAAATACCCTCAATCATCAGGCCCTTACCCGAGAATGCCTTACTGTCTTTCTGTAGGTCGGTCGGTAAACCCGCCCTGCCTTATTTATTCTTGACCCTCGGTCCCTAACGGGCCCCTAACCGGCCCCTAACAAGCCGGCCCCTAACGGTCTCTCTTCAACCCTACCTATAGATAGAAAGAAGAGAAGACTCCCTTCACTGGCAAGCGTCTCTCCCTCAGGTCTCTGTCCCAGCGTGTCCAAGCGTCTCTGTCCGTGTCCCACCCGGACCCCTTTCAATACTTTATGGGCCTGAAAGGGAGGTCCTTCGGACCTTATCAAATGGGCCCCTATGCCTTTTATATACTTTGGCCCTCCTCCTTTCAAGGTGCGGGACCAGTCCTGAAATGTTGCGAATGGCTTTAAATGACTCTGGCCCAAACGAACTAAGTGGGTAAAGTAGTGGTGGAGTATACAAAGATCGATATCTTGTGCTTTGACTCGCTAACTCAGAACGTCTCACTTCGGTAACTAGGGATAGAATAAGGCCAAGGATAAAGTGGTAAATTCATCTCCCTTCTGGAAGTAGTATAGGCCAGACACCCTTCTTTCTGGTAATGCCTTTAGCTAAGTAGGCCCACTTGCGTGCGTTTTAAGGCCTGTTGGGGAGGAGTGCTGGTGGAGAAGGGTTTGGGTGGCCTTGCCCCGTTAAGGCTATTTTTTTTTGCGGTCCTGGATTTGGGGTTATGGGATGTTGTCCTCGAGGTCTTACTTCGTCCGTCTTACTTACCACCTTATTCATTCCCTGCCTTCCTTTTCTTTCCCTCGCTGCGCACATACATACATAAGGAGTTTCCCTAATTTGGCAGAAATGAATAAAAGGTAATGGGCCTAATTCCATTATATATATATATATGGGCTAAGGCCTTATATATCCACTCGATGCCTGGATCAAACGAACAGACAGAACGAAAGCTTTCTATTCTTGTTTCTTACTTACTATCTTATCGTTAATAGTATCGCCATTAATATATCTTCCGGTTTACTCACTAATTCAGGCATAGGTAGGACTGTGACAGAATATCTGGTTACAGCCTCTCTGGTTACAGACCCTCTCTTGGTTGGTATTCTTAGCCTTACCTTATTGGTTGGCCTTATTAGCGGCTCTAACTTTCAAATACCTATTGTCCTAGTCAGATAAGAACCCAAGGAGGTGCCGCAGTCTAAGATTACATGTGTTATTGGGTTTAATGGGAAGTGCCCAACATCACAACAGCCTAATGCCACTCTAGCTAAACCATTGAAAATTACCAAAACCCCTAAAACAACCACTCTAGTGCCTCCACCCTCTGAATATGAGGCATCAACTTAGCAAACTCAAAGTCCCCATGCCTCTTTATTAGGTTGTAAAGAATCTACCCATTGGAGAGAGGTGTCTTAGATCTGGCAGTAAGAGAGCAACCTCAGACCCAGCCTGCTAGAGTCCAAATTGACCAGAATATAATTGCGGGCCAAGTTGCACATGTCATGCCTTTGCAAGATGAAATTCCCCTGCAATAAAATTGAATTAATATCCAAGATGATGCACTGAAGATTGTGCTGGGAAGCCTACTAGATGGGAAGGACCAGTTTACCCCTCCTTTCTACATCACCCTAGAGATCCAAAACCCTCATCTCCATAACTGCTTATATGATTCTAGAGTCTCTCATTCCTTAATTCCTTTGGTAGTAATTTAAAATTTGGGATTGGGAATCACAAGGCCCTATAAAGACTTATATTCGTTTTATTCCAAGTGGTTCCAATGCTTTGGGATGATAAAAGACCTGGTCATAAGAATGGTGTAGATACCGAGGAAGTTTATTATGATGGATGTTGTTATTGCAGATGTCCTTCCACTTATGGCATGCGGCAGACATTGGGGGACCCCTGTGGGTGGAAGTATTCAATTTGACCTATCTTATGCCGCTATGCCTATCTTTGGGGGTTACATTTGTCGTTTGTTTAGGGAGCCCAAGATGACCTACACTCTTAGTTACCCTAAAAATCCATCTCACTTTCCTTCCTACGGTTCAGATTACATTGGGAATTTCCTTCTCAATTATGAGTCAGCCCTGTAGATGGGTATGAAAATCATGTATTACGAGGAAAGAACAAACCCTTCTAGCCTCTGGAATTTCAATTTTGATGGGGCATGTAACAAAGATGGAAACAGGGTAGGGGTACTATTTATTTATCCTCAATGGAAAGAGTTCCCTCATGGATTTAGGATTGAGTTTGAATGTAGAAACAATGTGGCAGAATATGAGGCCCCGATCCTAGGATTGGATACTGCAAGAAAAATGGGCATTAGGCTTCTCAAAATCTTCGGAGAGTCTGATCTAATAGTGAACCAGGTAAAGGACATCTACTAGACCAAACATCCAAGGTTAAGGAAATACAAGCATGAGATGTGGGATATGTTTTAAAAATTATTTGATGTTGTCAACATTATTGTTGTCCATAGAGAAAGAAATCATAGGGATGACAATCTAGCCAAATCTACTATTGAGTTCAGACCTCCTAACCTTGACCATTTCTCCTATTCTATTAAAATAATGCACAAGGCGACTATCCTTGACAATATAAAAAAGTGGAAAGTGTTTGAAGATGATGAGCAGATGAAGAGATTATTTACCATGGTAGATGAATATGCAATTATGAACATTGATTCAGATGGGGATGAGGAATAAGGTGAACTTTACATGGGCTATCCGTCTGATCATTATGCTACTGACATGGTGGGGGGTAAAAAAGTCATTAAGTCGAAGACAATTTTGATCCTTAGAGGTTTGGTCCCTCTGGAAAGGTTGTTTGACCTGAATGGTGTGCCTCTAAAACCCTCTATAAATCCATAACTCTTTGAGGTAGAGGACTGCAATCTAGGCACAGAAGAGGATCCTCAATTTTGCAAATTGTCCAAGACCTTGTCTCCTTCAGACAAAATGGAGTATATCATGTTGTTCAAGGAGTTTTATAATGTTTTTGCCTAGAAGTATGAGGACTTGAAGACTTATTCTCCATCCATATTGAAACATCATATTCCTCTCAAGGATGATGTCAATCCTTTCAGGAAAGAGTAGATATATTTCCTCTGCTTCACCCTCTTGTCCAAAAGGAGATCAAAAAGCTTTGTGATGCAAAGAGATAATCCCTGTCAAGTACTCGGCCTGGGTTGCTAATCTGGTGCCTATTATAAATAATAATTTAGAAATCATGCTTTGTGTTGACTTCAGGAACCTGAATAAGGCCTCCATCTTATATACGTGCTTATTGAAAGTGATATCTCTGGGTGCCAGTATTGGGGAATCCTCTTGAGAAACTTCGCGATCGATCTTCTCACGAAGCCCACCTTTTTATTATATTATGGAGAGAGGAGATAACTTCATTGCTTCTTCTCTGCGATCCTCACATTTCGTTTTTATCTTACGGGACTAGTATTCATAACCTTCTATTGCTAGGATTTTGAACCCACCCTTACACACTTGGTGACAGCCCCCAACCAGATGCCTTTCATATTTGGATCTTCTTATGAAGCCTAACTTCTTTTTTAGATTCTTGATCACAATCACTGTTTGCCGAACGTGGCGCGGTCGAGCGAGATAGGGTTTGACAGACAGACCCCTTTCAGTTAGAACAACCCCTATACACAGACAGACCTTTCTTTTGACCCAGCAGAACTTAGAGCTAATGACCTTTTCGCTTTAGGTGAGTGCAAAAGGAAAGAAAGTATTTGACAGGCAGACCTTTTAGATGGAAGGAAGTTCAGGCCTATCCATTTACTTAAGGTCCCATATACCCTGATTTTAGGAAGGGCCAGATTGAGCCTACAGGAAGACCTTTCTGTTTGACAGCTACCACTTGTGCGTTGAGGCTGCTTCTTATTTACGAACCAACCTTCTTATTGGATCTTCTTTCTAACAATGGCTGTTTGCCCAACGTGAAAAGGTTTATACATACATACAGAAAGTTTTGTCTATCCAGAAACCTACCCGGAAAGTGACAAATCTTACACTTCACCCTTACTAACAACTTTGTGCCAGCCCCCCCACCTGATCCCTTTTTCAGATGGGGTTCTTCCAACGAAGCCGCCGAACCAGCTAGTTATTTGAGGGGAAGAAATAAATGAAGAGGGCAACTTGGAATTTAGGAACTACAACCAGACCCCCGATCTTGTTGGATGGAAGGAAGGATGGGCTTGCTTTAGTGGGTGGGCATATAACATTGCTGTCACCTCCTTACTTTTGGTCAGCCTACTTGATCAATGAAGGGGATGCCTTTGCTTGGGTAGCACCAGTCATTGGATCGCGTGGAAACTGCCGGCCGGATAGACTCTAAACAGCCAGAACTTATTAGATTTCTTGGGGGTCCTTAGAACATTCGTATGAACTTTAGATCCCTTATTTGCCTTTACTTCATGTGCATGCTATCAACCTGCGTGGGCATATTCAACCTTTAGAGAATACATAGAACGGAGGGAGGATCCATTACTTTAACTTAGACCATTCATTGTTCACGAGCGTTCAAGAGCACTTGATTAATGAATCTTACTTGGTGGGTACCCCTATGACTATTGATACCTTTTTCCTACTTCCCACTTTACTTTTCATAATTACCATACTTACTTATCCCTTAACACTTCCCTCATTAATTGTAGGTACCACTAGACTTCTCTTGTCGGGACGGGATTAACAACCCGGCCAGCCTCATACGATTGATTAATTAAAACAGCCAGCCAGTATTGCCAAGATATGGATGATGCCCACTTGCTCATGTTAGTGCCTTGCCTGTAACCACCTGTTCTACCAGAACTTTCACTTACTGCCTCCCTAGTTGATGGAGAGCCTCCCATTGCTGAAGCCAGGAATAGGAGCCAGAAGATAAGAAGTATGCTATGAACTCGTTACCCTACTACCCCCCTCTTCCCTTATTCATTATTATGGGTAGTCCCGTGTATGAACTATTGGTGGTACGGCTGAGCCTTCCTTGCCGATTAGACTCTGAATCTATTAAAACCTACTGCAAAGACATAGACCTTCCCACCTGAAGACCTAGCACATGCCTTCTACCTATACCACTTGAATTCATCGCTTACTGGCTACTGCACTATACCTTATCGGAACGGGATTCAACCGGCCAACCTTACCCTTATCTTACTGCCTTCACCCAACAACAACGGAGTGCTGCCCAACCTCTCGCTGAAGCCTGGAATCAGATCAGTAGGGTACGGCATCTATGTATGAACCCTTTACTTACTACGACCATGCTATTCACCTGGTTCTATCCTTTACTTACTACTGCCTTCACCCTAGGATATGGATGGAGTGATGCCCTAACTCATTGATGAAGAATAAGGCACTCCGTGAAAAGTCCGGTAAGATGGATTCCAGGTGTCCGATATATTCAAAATATGAAAGATTTAGTAACAAAAACTTAGCTGTGTGGCGTGAAAAGTTAAAAAAGAGGGGCGTATGGCTCATCTGGGTTGATAATTTGCGTTTTGAAGTAGGGCTTTAGCTGATTTCCTGCATGTCAGGTGATTCCTTCCATTAATCCCATCCATCCAGCCACCCCGCCATGTCATCTAGGCCATGTCATCTAGCAATCGTGTATGGGTAGCAAGGGAAGCTAGCTACGAAAGGTCCTCCCTCGGCTAATCGATCATCCAGCCGCGCCGCCGTGTCTAATAAGTTCTGGAGTTTCTAATTCCTGACTCGTCTCAGCAGGGCTCCTCAGTAGTAACATGGTACCAAATATAAGAGCTCGTGCTGTATCCCCGACTACAGGCTGAATAGGTTCTAAGTAAGGATTGAGTAAGGCCTATAGGTGTAGGTGAGTAAAGAAGGGCGGTAAGCAGGGACTAAAAAAGAAAAGGCTCCTCAGCGGGATAGGTAATAGCGGTACCCAGAAGGGAGATGTATGTGGTACCCGGAAGAGTTCATAATAAGGCAAGTCAGTAAGTAAAGTTTGTTAGACCGGTGGATGCTCGTAAGTAAAGTCTTATGCTCCGTACCTCCCTACTAAGAGTCATAAAGGCAAGTGTTTTTTATCAAAGGCATATCCTGGCTGTCTGGCTTGGGCATAATATCCTATCAATGTAAGAAGCCCGTCCATCCAACGAGGTTGCTCTGATGGACCATAATCCACCAAGTCATCCGGCAGTTAAACAATATCAAATAAAAGTAAACTCTCTCTCTCGGCTAATTGACCCATCTATCTATTAATTGACCCATCTATCTATCCGGTGGCTTCTAATAATCGAAGGTCATGCATGGGTTGAGCAGCACTCCCTCCCTCGTCCTAGGGTAGCAGTAGCAAGTGAAAGGTCTGGTAGAACAGGTGGATAACTATGAGGTTCCAGGCATTAAAAGAAAGGGGTAGGTCTCCTAAATTAGATAATCCAAGGCTCGGCCGAACCAGAATCTAATAGGTGGTACCTGGAATCCTAATGTCTAGGGTAAATAGGTTGTATGGAAAATAAAAGTCTAAATAGAAGACGGGTAAGAGATTGATCCACTCATTCCTGAGAAGATATAAGGGGTTGTTCATAGCATTCCCTCCTAACTAAGGGCTTCATTCATCCAAGTGTTCTAAGGCTAACATGTTTAGCTCTGAAGTCTGAAGGTAGATAGGGTGTATGCACTTTAGAAGATCTTTCACTTTTGGAAAGAAAAGAATGCTATTTCGAACCTCAGTCTTTGAGGGGAGGGAGATCACTTACTTATGTAAGAGCCGCCATTTAAAGACATCTTGGGTGCCGCATTATTGATTATAATGCTGTGTCATTTTCTTAATGAGAATCGAATTGTCTTAATTATCATTATAATAAAGGGAGCTAGTTCGTCTCAAACCATTGATTGATCGTTCCACCCACTCTCTAACGAGCATCAATGATCTTTCTTTCTCAAATCGAATTCTCTTTTGCATACATACATGTATGAACTGTGATTGGAAGCAAGCCAAGGAAGTTCCATTCCTCGTTCTTCCTTCCCATCCGCTTGTTCGTTCGATGTCGCTTGCTTGTTTATAGAAGTTTGTAAGTGGTTTCCGCTCGCTAATAAATATATAGCACCTCGTAGCTTGCTTATAGATAGCAAGTGATTATAGGCTAGGCGTGACGGCTGCCTATGCTCATTGATTCATTGGGAAGAGTGTGACTTATGCTCCGTCAAGTCAGTCAAGCTAGGTAGGCGACCCTGCGCTCGCACCGGGGAGAGTGAGCGCTATCGATACTGCACTCGAGAAAGGCTGGCTTGCTTAGCTATAGATGCACCGACGGAATCCGATTGGGAGAGCCTTTTCACTTGACTTTCATTGGGTGGGAGCGTGCCGGTGGAACGTATGATATGGAGCATGCTGATGATCGAGGTGGAGATCAGCGGGGTTTGGGGGGGACTACTATTTCCAGGAGCGGAGAGACCTTTTTTTGTGGAAGGAAAGAGATAAGAGTGGGGGAAGAATGGACTTGGAAAGGAGGGAGAGCAAGAATCGATCGAAGTAAACGACTCCGAACCTCTCAGTCTCCTATCACTAGGCTCCCAACATGAATTCGACCTTTTCATCTCGCTTCATCACAGCCATTATTTATCTCTTAGGGGGGACCTCTTGATTGACTCACTCCTCGACCTGCTCTCCTTACTGACTGGCTTCAAAATGAATGAGAAAATAGATAAATAGATTATCTTATATAAGATTCATAATGGTAACAACAAGATATTAAAATCA
>Ga0316216_1000082_pt1 | contig 14090 bp, 12 predicted proteins | sample NRE6metagenome_FD_207800 | JGI IMG/M metagenome (GOLD analysis project Ga0316216, IMG submission 207800) | Spruce roots microbial communities from Maridalen valley, Oslo, Norway - NRE6 | ecosystem: Host-associated > Plants > Roots > Unclassified | place: Norway: Oslo | collected 2017-09-15
AAATTGGATATTTTGTTTAGGCTTATTTCCTTGGGAAGGCTCCGACAACATTTTGCATAGATAGAACCATCGCAGTTCGCAAGGCAGAAACCCTCTTTTTCCCTGCGAATCTATCGCCAACCAAATTGAATCTCGTCATCTCGCGCCTTCGGTGCATTTCTCGAACCATGTATCCACAATGAGTTATTTCCTCTCCCGTTGGTCGAGCTTGCTTGCGCATCCTCTTCTTCAAAAGGCTCTGAAGGGGAATAAATAATATATATAATAGAATGCACGAGAAGGTCACGAATGCATCCATGTTACTGCAAGAAGCTTACTTAAGATAGGGCGCATTAGTATGATATATGCGAATACTACACTACATGGATGGAATGAGGACAGAAATATGAGGAAGGGAGTGTGCTAGTTGTTCCACTCCTGAATGACCATTCTTTTCTTAACGTGGAAGGGCGTGAGTAGAAGAAGAATAAAGAAAGAGAATTCCTTTCCCTTTTCCTCTGCCAATCAAGTTTCTTCCCCGGAACTCAGGTTGTAGAAGGCCCTTTCCCTGTCCCTTTCGTTAGAGAGAAAAGGCAGTGTTATGCTATAATTATTTTATTAGCTCCGGCACGCCCTCGCTTATTTCATTTTCCTTCCCCGCCCGGTAGAATAAGCAGTTCTTTGGTTCGCTCATGTCGGCGGATCCTCAAAAAAGAGAGGATGGATATTACTAAAACAAGCTTGTAAGTGGTTCGATCCCATCCCTTTCCTTGGCGGTAGGGAGAAAAGGCAGTTCTTTGGTTCGCTCCCTCTCATGTGGAGGTATGTGTGTTCAGTAGTCTATTTCTGCAGGCAGGGGAAAGAAATGAGGTATGGCCGAATGATTGTGGTTGTCCATCCATAGAGGTGTAAGATATATTACGCCAGCCCCAATATAGATATAGTGCAAGCCCAAGAAGAGATAGATATAGTGTAGAACCCTTTCCCTGTCCCTCAAGGATCGATGAAGAAGGATGCTTGCCCCTTGCCCTTGGCGGTAGAGAGAAAAGGTAGGTTCGCTCATTTCATCTTCTTGAGTCAATGGCATTACTAAAACAAGTGAATGGAACTTTCCCTTGGCGGTAAGCAGTTGGCGAGATTCAAGCCGGAGCAAGGGGGCAAAGGCCCACACTTCCTTACCTTAATCTCCCTAGGGGAAAGGGGACCAGGGAGCAAGGGGCAAGGGCTCACACTTCCTTTAGCTCATAATATGTATCTTTGCAAGTTTTGGTTTGGTCTCACTCAAGGGAGTAGCTAGTTCCCGCCCTGACCAATGAATCTGCCTGAAACTTTGCATTTGATGAATTGGGCTATATTTTGGGCATATTTGCTCGTTTATCGAACTTACCACCTATCTTTGGCTCTTTGATTTACCGTGGTTCAAGAAGGGGCCGGCTCCTATCTCGAGCCACGCTCTCTTGTGCCAGTGTGGGAAGCTGTTCATCACCGTATTTCCCCCATTTATCACGACCACCCCGAAGTATGTATATTTGGGAGATGTTCTTCCGGCTAAACCCGTCTAAGACACATCCCACCCTCAGTTTTCCTTGTTGTTACTATTCCCGCGCTATCGTCGATTGAAGGTACCCTATATAGATAGATGGGAGTACCACGAGGAGGCCACCTTTCTCCCCCGTTTTGGTGGTCAGATGCTGTGATACAGAGGTCGTCTGCAGGATGATTGAGTCAATTGTGAAGCAGTATTCCAGTGGTTTGTTCCTTCCCTTATTTCATTTGCGCTTCTTCGCCAGCCGCCGATCGAAACAATAGCATGAGTAAGATCCATGGTTCAGTAAGAGATAAAGAAGAGAGAACAACCAAGGAGAGATCTTTCTCTAGTTCAATAATTAGTGACCGAAACGTTTAGGGTGCCCTAGGCGCAGTAAAGGAAACAAGGATAGAGAAGTTGCTCATGGCCAAGGAAATAAGGGGTTGCTCGTGGCCAAGGCCAAGCCAGGCCAAGCCTGGGACATTGCCAAGGCCAAGCCAAGCCAGAAAAGAATAAGTGAAGTAATAAGGAGATAAGTAATAAGGTAAGTAATAAGGATAAGGAATAAGGAATAAGGAATAAGGAAAGTTGAAGGAATGGAATAAAAATAGAGTTGCTCGTTCGTGGAGGAACGAAGTTGCTCGACCTACCTAAAGGGAGAGGAATATGGGATAAGATGAAGAAACACTTCGTGCAAGGCGGAGGAATTTGGGGGCATTTAAGGACCTCCCTGGTCTATATAGAGATAGAGATCAGGTAAGGTTCTCCCCTGAGCTATGCGGTTATGACTATTTCGGACCTAGCTCTTTGAGGGGCCAGATAAATCAGTAAGTAAGAAGAATAGGTAGAAAGGCCTTAACCTAACCTGCAGACAATATTGATTCCCCTCTCCCTTATGGTCGAGCGACTACGTTCCTCAAAGCCTGAGCTCAAGACCTTTCCCTCCCTTTCAGAAGTCATGTGCGTTCAAAATAAGTCGGTGAGACCCGCCCCTTCGAGGCCTTAATCGATCGATCCAACAGACGTCCACCTCCTTAGATGATCCAGGAGGCGTGGGAGATATTCTCGAAGGAAGCACTCCACCATATATATCTATACAGTATGCTGCTGCTTTATTTTATCTCTCGATACGATGGAAAACATACACCCGGAATGATCGGAGAATCAATCTCTCCTGATCGAAGAGAATATAAGGGGCCATGCTTCGAATCACGATCTTTTCTCGGGGATTGGGTCGGTCGCATTGCAGAGCTGTGAGGTGCCGCATCGCTACTCGCGCTTTCCATTTCCTGCTTCTCAGATCGCCCTAGCGCTTTGGTCAATCAAAGTATTGAGGGAATATTATAGTATCTTTTTCGCTGCTTTATTCATAGGTTTGCGGAAGAGGTTTTCCCCTGACCTCGCTCCTCATGCTACTATTGGGGTGATAATCCCTACCTCGTTCTACTATTGGGGTGATAATCCCTACCTTGCAAGTAGTTCCAATCAGTCCAAGCCAGTCGTAATCATTCAAATCTAACGGTTTGAATCCTTTCAATTCAGTAATCAAATGACCTAATCGGGAAGGATGGGTTCTAAACCCGCCTCTTAGATCCTTCTCTCGAGGGAGCCTTGTTCCTAATTCCTTTACTAATGTGAATGTACGATTACTAAATCAGGGAATTGTCCTCATACTTTTATATTCTTCCCGTCAAACATAAAACGGGGAGTAGTTAAAAGACTTACCTCATAAGGCAAGGAGTTAGTCGTTCTAATACTGACTGCCTTAATCGGTCATTAGAAGGACTGACTGACCGAGATATTATATATGTTGCCATAAAACAACTAATCGAACCCCAATCAACCTAATAATAAAGCTTCGCCTAACCTATTTCCTCAACCACGACCGGGAGAATTAGGTTCACTCGCCTACAGGGAAGGAGGCTTCTTTCCCCTTCTCCTCCCTTTTTGGGGGCCATTTAAGCCACACAAGGAAATGAAAAGTTTCAGGTAGATGGATGTTTACTGGCATTCATTCCGGGCTCGAGTGACTGGATTTACTTCCTCTAAAGCCTTCATTTCCATCAAACGGTCTGGTCTGGATCAGTCAACCTCGCTCAAGTGCTTTCCTCCATATAAATAAAACGTTCTTTCCTTAGTGGGTGAAACTCTCTTATCTAACTGACTGACCGAGATATTATATATGATCCACCACCATTCTCGTGAGAATGAGTAGGCCGATCTAACCTTGAAAGTAGGTCGTTCGGTCTTTCTTGGGCTGGGTTAAACTATCTTCTTGACTGTCTGGGTCATCTCGACTGTCTGGGTCGGTCGGATCGTGACTGGCTTGGCTCTCTTTATTCTGTCTGTAATATTCTTATATATGTTGCTCTCCTCGTAAGGTATATCCTTACCATTTTTTCCTTACTGTATGGGCTGACTGTCTGGGTGGTTGAAACGATCTACTAGATAGGATCTATTTCTTGGGAAGGGCTTTCCGGGTGTTTTAAACCAATGGATAGGAGATTTATATTGAGAAAAGCCTCCTACAGATCCATACAGTTTGGTTCTTTCCTCCATACAGATTGCCTCCTTCCCCACATATTCTGATTCAGAGTCTCCTTACCTTCTCCATCTCGGAGGAACCCCTGGAGTGGACTCACCCCGCAGAGCCCCGAAAAGCTCTTTTCCCAGCTATTGATGCGACAGTTAACTAAGGAAACTCTGCCGACTACCTTCAATGGTTATGCGCTTAAACCCCCTTACTGGGTAATAGCAGTGTTCAAAGCTGATAAGCGAAGCCCAAGAAATGATTGACTACGCAACAAGTCATCAAGAACTCAAATATCCCCTAAAGCTTACTTATCCCTCCCTATCTTTTTGCCCTACCCTTCCTAAGCCCTACCCTTTATTCTAACTAAAGCCCGCCACCTTCATTCGTTAGCCCTACCCGGACTTCTCAAGCCCTACCCGGACTTAGCTTTTTTCATGTAACCTCTTCCCCAACCTCCACATATGATGTTTTATGCAATTATTTCCTCTGTCACTGAAGTTGGGCAAATCGTAGCCCAAATAACTTAGCATTCTGGAAGTATTTCCAGTGCCATTAGGCTTTATAGTCTTCGCCCAAAGACCTGTGTGCGCAGTCTGGAAGTATTTCCAGTTCCCAGAGAACTCATAAAGCTAAAACCCTGCAGATTCCCCAGTACTGGATAATAGCAGTGTTCAAAGCTGATGAGCGAAGCCCAATAAATGCCATACGGGGAGCTAGATCCTTAAAAGGCGAGTCTCAAAGCCGACCCTATCTTCGTGACTCATCCTTCTCACTCGTGGCTGAGGCTGGGTCCACACTTAGGTTGACCAGGCTGTTGAAGTCGTCCGTAACAACCCAAAAGACCTGCTAACCACACAAGCGCTTTCGCAAGTAATTATTTCCTGTTAACACCCTTCCTCCACACTTGGGTTGACCGATTGGGGTTACTGGGCTTTCTAGTCTGTGCCCCAAGACCGGCGTGAACCGATTATGGAATTCTTTCCGGTGCCCAAGTCTTGTAAAGGCACGCACAAGTAATAAATTAAGTCTTTCCTCGAAGACTGGGAAGCATAATGAAGTCAGTGTTGTTACTCTACCAATCATAGTCCTAAAGAGACTAATAAAACTAATTAAACTAGGGATAAAGGGACTATTATAACTGATCAAAAGAATGGGACTGAAACCGCCTAATTATATCCTTCTCCAGAGGAAACCTCATTCCCTTATCTCTTCTTATCAATGCTTTTATCACAGATTGAGGTAATCCTTTCAATTCAGTAATCATCAAATTACCTAACCTAATCGGGGTGGGAATGAATAATGGAATTAACGGGGGAAAGAGATACTAAATAAGGGAAGGACTAAAACTTAATTATTATCTCCTTTTCTAAAGAAGCCTTGTTCCCCCTTTTTATAGCCTTATTACTTGACTTCCCCGATAAAGTCGTCTACATGAATGATATTTGTTTCTATTACTAACGTGACTGTACGACTACTAAATAAGGGAATTTTTCTAAGACCTTTATATTCTTCCCGTCAAACAGAAATCGGGGATTCATTCGAATACTTCCCTTATCGATCGGGTAGTTATTATAAAACTTACCTTCTTTATTGGGGAGTCGAGAGAAGGAAGGACTTACTTACCAATATATTCTAATATTTTGCCATAAAACTGATCGAACCCTTTGATACCTCTCTTTTTCTACCTAATAGTAGATTCTACCAAATAGTAGAGCTTCACCTTCCCTTTTCCTCAACGTGGGCTACTAAGGTGGAGACGGGAGAATCCGGTTCCAATCACCTGCCTACAGGGGAGGCAGGCTCTTTACCCTCCTTATCCCTTGGGGGCGAAACCCATGGAAGCAACAACGAGTGGTTCCTTTTTCCTTCCCCACGAACGCTAGTGAGTGGATTCTTAGGGCTTTCTTTTCCAGGGAAAGAATCTCTATAGTCTGCTACGATCCAACCTAAAGAACCGAGTGGATTATCGTAAAGGCACCTCCAACATTCTGCCCGCTTTCAGCCAGCTGGTCGACCATATTATCCGTGCTACACGGGGCATGGAAGACATGCATTACGAAAGAAGGTAGCCGGGGCTGGATCTTCTCCCATAGTGGGAAAGAAAGAGGTAGGCGATCGAATGCATGCATCGTGATTACTATCGATCTATCTATTTTTGTTTTTTTTTTAGTGAGACCCATACTTTCATGGTGCATGCCCCTCGACCCTTCATTAAGAGCCCAGAAAGGTCCTCTCCCTATAAACAGATAACTCTAAGTACCCTCTCCCTATCCCTAAATGCGCTCGACCTACTTCCTGTGCATCTTTATTTCAGGTGCAAAGGAAGAGGTGGGACTAAATCAAGCTCGACCGAAGTGCTGCTTGTTAATAGTTCGCATAGAGCATGCATGGACTATTTTTGGCCCCGAACCCGTCCTTAAGAGAGAGGATACGACCGCGGAACCCTTCCTTTTGGTCGAGCATGGATCCTCTCCCGTCCTTAAGAGAGAGCATGGATACTGTATCAAATAGCTACGCCTGCCTCTGTATCAATACGTTACTTACGCCTTACCTGTGTGAAAAATGCATGCAAGCAACGTTACGCTTGGTTTTAAGTCTGTTACGCCTCTGTATCAATACGTTACAGAAATAGCTACGCCTGCCTTTTAAGTAAGAAAGGGAGAGGTTCTTATTTATATAGATAACACGTGTGTGAAGATGCATGAACTATGGCCAAGGAAGTAAGTGCTGAAGTGACGTGTTGATTCAGTTGATCACGTAACCTCTATTTATTTTCTGTTGAAACCATCTTAGGTAGGATGCATCCAAAGGACAACATGGATGCATGAATCTAGCTTGGTCTAGCTATAAAGAGAGGGGGGGAGAGCTTCTTTCGTTCAGATCTTGGCAGAGGTTCACCAACCCGTTTCCTAAGAGGTTCACCCAGCTCAGAGGTTCCGGCCCTTCGTTCCGGTTCACCAACACCCGGCCCTAAACTGATCTTAGCTCTTTGATCACATCCGGAAGTGGGTCTTATTACGTAATAGATATGACATGGATGTGGGAGAATGAAGTGGGCATGACCTTACCTTTTATAGATAGGGATCATGAAAAGGACTACCTGCTATCCACTGAGGTAACCTCGCATACAGGCAATTGACCACAGCGGACCTGTACATAAGCATGGACTAGCACGCTCCAGGAGTTAACTCAGCCAATCGACTACGGTTAAGGTGGGTTCATACATTGGCATTCAGCCACAGTGGAGATGCAAGGGCACTATGTATACTCGTCCATCGGGGGTAGGGGCTAGAGGCGGATTATAGTAGGTAAGGGCCAGTAGCGAACCTATTGCATTGCAAGTGCGTCACAAGCGCCAGAGGTGCACTCGATCCAAGGGCTAGCGCTGGCAACAAACCTACCCTAAGAGCGCATCCATTCGGCCACTAGTCACTCAGACGGAACAGACGGAATTCACTTTGCACAAGCATTCAACTACCGTGCACTTATGCATTGGCAATGTACTACAGTAGACACAGGAATAAGCCCACACTAGCAAGCTCCAGAAGCAGACTTTCCTAGCTACAACGGATAGATCTGTTTCACCACGATCTACTGCAGTAGACCTATGCATTGGCAATATACTACAGCGCACTTGTGAATAAGCCCGCACTAGCAGGCTCCAGAAGCATACTTGCCCAGCTACAGATGCCACGGTCATACACTTCACACATAAAACAGCTCCGCCCAGCTTGGTTAAGCTCAGTTCTTACATTTCTCAGTATCAGGTTCAGTATCAGCCTTTGCATCATTCGATGCTTTCATTCAGATTGATCAGTTTCTTCAGTTGGCAAGACGTAAGCTTTGGCCTTGGGATCATGCTTGGATTTACCTTCCTCTGGGCGATTGGGCATGTAAATGGGATTTGTGTCCACCTGTTCGTGCATCCGGCTATGGATTGACGGATGTACCCTTTGCAGGAGGTTAGTTTCTGCGTGGCTCGTGTGTGTCTATATCGGTGGATTGGTTAAGGTGGAGTCGGTCATGTGGATAGGGAGAATCTAAGGGGTGAAGGTAGTCTTATGTGCCCGGAGATCATTGTTGTAGAGATAATAGGCATATGTATCTGTTTGGAGCGTGGTGTTTATGTTTATAAGGTGCATGTTTATGGTTTTTGTTTGGATTGGGCATGTGGGCATTAGGTGCATTGAGGTTGTTGGTTACGTTGGAGGCATTAGGAGATTGTTTGCGTATATACCCAAGATGTATAAATGTGTTGTGTATGGATCTCTAAAACACATGTAGTTTGACTTTGACATAGACCTGTAGGTTGACAAGGGCATGTCGGTTGACAAGGACCTGTAGGTTTAGCGTGTCGTATGGTTCCGAGTTGTGTCGAAGGGAATAATACGATATTATGTGATATGGGCCAAACCACTAAAACTTCGAACTGTCAATACATAGATGAGATGCTACTAAGTCGCTATTTCTTTCTCGGACACCAAAACTGAAGTGGACCGGCCCTGAAGGAGAAAGGCCAATTACAGTGGAAGACATGGGCCAAGGCAGGAAGCAGGTCGATCGCACAACATGCATCAGATGTCCATTTCGCCAGAGACATTTACTGAGTCGGACTACACCAGCCGGAAAGAACAACTACATACATAGATACACAGGAGCGAGCACAAACAGAGCTTACCAACAGCCAGGCATACGCGGGAACCCAGACCAACATATCAAAGCTATACGCCAAAGCTAACCCTGCAGACCTTAGCTACTACACCTAGCAAACCCATTCGAACCAACAGACAGAGGAGGCACCGGCAGAGGCACAGGCGAAGATAGAGCCCGCAGCATCAGTGTAGATAAAATCTCCACTTAGACCTTCCCATTATAGAAAATCGAGTTTACCGAGCAACAACATTGGTAGCAAATGCGAATAGATATTATCCGGCATTTAAAGAGTTCCTCTCAGGGCATATCTGGCCCTCTTGATGATATATCTATGACTATAATTTACTCAGCAACTTCTTGGCATCTTGAGCTGCTTCTGGATGATCTTTTTCTGGTACTAGATTGGGATCTGCTACCTTCGCTACTGATAATGACATAGAATGTACGATCAATGATGAATTAGCCTTTGCTACTGATGATGCGATTTAATCGATGAATGAGAATATCGTGATTTATCTTTTTGATCCCTTTGTGCGTCTTGATCTGGCCCAAGCTGAGGTTCCCACTTAAGATGCAGTTTACACGTGAGCTGGTTCGACATGAGCTGCGACTTCCACATCATGAGCTGTTTCGGATGGAGCTGTGGCTCCGTCAGTGATTAATGATTCACCTGATGATACTCCGCCTTCGACTGCCGGTTCACCGCCTGCTCTTCCCGTCCCACCAGATCATGATTCGCTACTAGAGATTCTTACTTCGTCCGCAGATTTCACATGAACTGTTCTACCCGAAGAATCCGATCCTTCGCCTAAGAGGCAACTATCCCGTATCCATATATAGAATTGGAAGGAAGCGAGCCGGAACAGCTGGCTTTGACCTTAAAACTTCGACTGATGGATCAACAAAATCAATGGCTACTGGATCAATTGGTTCAGGATCTGCCTCTGCCTCCCCTACTACCCCCTTTGCTTCTGGTTGCTTAGATGCTGGTTCACCAGGATAGTAAACTGATGAAACGACTGCCCCTACCTTTACTGTTGCTTCTTCTGTTGCTGGAGAATATGAAACTGGGCGAATAAAAGCTGTGACTATCACTGGCGCATTCACTAGTTCTGGTACTGGAGCTTCAACTGGTTCATTGACTGGGTAAAATGATGAAAGGTCAACAAATGCCTTTGCTATCTCTGCTACAGAATCTACTGCGTCTCAATCTGCATATGGTTCTGCTTCACCTGGGACTGGATATTGACCTGCTACCTTTTATGCTGATGGTATATCAATCAGGTCAACTTCCTATGGCGGTTCGACTTCAACTGCTGCTATCTTTGCCTCTGCGGGCTTAGATGCTAGCTTAGATGCTTCTGGTGCTGCTTCCCTTGCCATTGCTGGTGCTGGTGCTGGAAAAACTTGGTCAATTGCTTATGGGTAAACGGCTAATGCTGGTGGAACTGGATAATCTCAAACTGATAGCTTTGCATCTCGATCTACACCCGTATCTGTGCTGGCTCCTCTTGGGTATCGAAATGTAACTACTGCTTTTGGACCTGTAACTACTATGCCTGGGTCTCTATATGGAAGATATGAAACTAGGGACTATGAAACCGTAGCTACAGCCCCTGCCTTTACTGTCCTTGTCCTAGCTTATGCCTTTGCTGCTATTACTGACGCTGGTCGCTAGCTAGGGGCTTGACGTCTTATGTATTATATGTACTAAGGGGAAGGCAGGCATAGGGGATACCTCACCTACTGGCCACAACGCTACAGCCTAGCCCTCATGTACGTATTTATCGACCACGGTAGTACATATTGCTCCCCACCAAAAGCTGGAAAGTATATTATATATACTATACCTCCTACAGTGGGAAAGCCTAAACCTCGGACCCGATTCTATCGGACTATCGTATAGGAAAAATACATTGGGCTCCCCCTGTGTCCCGTTAACGCTGCACTCCGGCCCACCAACGTTGAACTGTATCGCCGCCATCAACGATTCTCATGCACTTACTTTATGAACCTCATTACATATGTGATTCAGTAGTGGAAGCAGCATCTCCACCAGTGAATGATGTCAGTTTTTATAGGTTAAGCAGCACCCGGAACAAAGTAATAGACAGGGGCAAAGGCACCGGTTGAACCAGTTGTTTCCCAAGTTTAAGCAGCACCAAAGCAAGCATAGTAAAAGGCAGAGGTTGACCTCACATGAGTGACAGAGAAAGCAACAATTCCAGGTCGAGCTTAAGTCGATCCACCAGCATTTCGTCCAGCATCAATGTAGATAAAATCTCCACTTATACCTTCCATTTAAAGGACCAGAAACAAATAAAGTAACGGAAGAAGCAGTTGACTGAATTTACCCAATCAAGCCAATAGCAGAGGAACAGACAGCTGAGGGAACATAGAGGGTTTACCCAGTGGCAACTTAAGGACCATAAGAGGGGAAGGCAGCAAAGGTAGACGTGGGCACAGAGGTTGAGCCTATTTCTGTTACAGTCGACCGAATTGATCCCGTTGAAGATACAGTTGCCCGAGTTTCAAAGCCCATTGAAGAGCCATAGCCCGTTTGAGATTCTTCAGTTCCCTATCTAGATCAAATCGCAGAGTCTCCAGTAACAGATCGAGATAGAAATAAATACCTAGCAGCTACGGTAGCAGCCGTTCGAAAGCGAGATCGAGAGCTAGTAGCCAAGGTTGATCCAGCAATTGATCTAGTTGATTCTTTAGTTGAAGATTCATATGCAGTAGTTTCTTCACCCGCAGCAGATCGAGATCGAGAATCAGAATAACCAATGGCGGGGACAGGGGCTTCTTCGGCAGCGGAGAAAGCAAAAGTAGAGGATCGCAGTTTCACCCGTAGCAGGAGATAAAAAGGCAGTTGACCTTTACCCAGTTGATCTTGTTGACCGAGCAAAGCCCATAGCATACCCCGTTCCAGAACCAATTTATCCCGAACCACCATCAGTTTCAGCAGTTTACCCTTAATCCATTGAAGTTGGTTGGCCCAGTGAATTAGTCAGTTGACCAAGCAGAGTCCGTTCGAAACCCAGTTGGCCGTGCGAAAGCACCAGCAGAGACTACAGAGAGAGCAGCAAGCTATGCCGTAACAGGACTAAGCTAACATAACAATCTTCTTGGTTGGAACAACATGGACCAAGGCAATTTCGGAACACCACTTAGAGGAGCTGAATTCCCTGGCACTTTTATAATATAAGCGGGAATACCGGAACTACACTAAGCAACATTGCCTAATGTAGGAACACTTGCGAGTATATTGATCCAGTCAATGAACCAGTGGAACCAGCAGCGGAGACATAGGCTACAGGGACAAGGGTGGTGGGGGCAGATCCGAAACGAGCAGTTTGAGAACCATAACCTCGTATAGATTTATAACCACCAAGGCGGAGGCACAAGTAGCCATGCTAGTCGCATTGGTTCAATGTGACAGGAGGGCGATTACTATTAACAACAATTTGTCCCAGTGGAAGCTTAATGTGATTTAGTCGTTAAGAGTGCAAAAATGATTTAGGAATGTGTGAGGGTGTTAACGCTCACTCATCATATGGGTGAGGGAGAGGAGTATTACAGACAATTAGCACAAATACGGAATAAACAAATAACTTACGGAATTAAGTGTGTAACCATCAACATAGAATCACAAAAATAAGAAACCAAAGAACAATCCCCAAATAGATAAGAAACCTGAACACCATATGATCTATGGAGGTTAGGGAGCAGACAAGGCGCTTCATGAGTGTCCAAGTGGAAATAGAAGGATGCAGCTGATTGAAAACCTCTAGAGGCAAGGGAATAGTTCCTTCGTCCATCACACTTGAGAGCCCCACATTTGTTGTTTTCAATAACTCAGCGTACTCTCATAGGTTCCGCTGCCAACTGGTACATCGAACTTCCTAAAGGGAAATTCAGTGATTTCAAAACCTTTGCAACTGAGTTTTGAACATATTTTAAGCTTCCCGCCCGCTATGAAATGGGCACTGAGCTCCTCACCCCGAACCGGAAGCCCTGAGCGATATGTTAGTAAGAGGTGGAACCCCTAAATCCCAAAACATATGGAACACCTTGATTAGCAGTAGGCGGAACCCGATTGGATGACCGCGCCGATCCTTATTGAAGAGTCATGTTTTCAAATTCTCTCTATATACTATATTCTGGTACGTTAGAACCGAACCTTACCTTATAGCTCTCTCTGCTTGCTTGTAAGTGATAACCTTACCTTCAAGCTAGCTCTGCTCAGGCGGGGAAGAAATCTAGTGGGAAGATACGAGTGAGTTAGGTTGGAGATAGTGCGAGGTTTAAAGGAATCAGGAAAGCGCCCACAGAACCTTATTTCTTTAGTAAGGGGCCGTCAGGAAAGTAAGCCTGCCTTCGGTCCGCCCCTCTCCCTCCATCCATTCGGAACAGGGAGTGTGGTTTGGGGTTCGGTCCCGTCCAAACAGTCCGTAATGCCTGTCCAAAACTGAACGATCAGTACGCCTAGCCTGCCTTTCTATAACTTATTCCATCCAGTAGGAATCCTAAATGAATTTGATGTATGGAGTTCGGACGTCTGTTTGCCCGAAATCCCTTTCTTTATCTATTTGATCCGTTGAGTTGAACTGATCGTCCTTCTATATATGAGACTATGATGCCATAGATAGCCTTATCAACGAACGGCCAGCCAGCAGATTCCAGCCAGGAGAAAGGGAACCACCCAATCCCTTGCTTGAAGGAGCTTCCTGATCTAAACTAGAATCAGCTTAGCGATTCCACTATGATGATGCCTCTTATGCTGCCTCAACGTAATTAATCAACATAGCAGTGGAAGCCGAGCGCAGTGAGGGGTCTGCTCCAACAATGGTTGTTGTTTCACTAACGGATCACCCACTTACTTCCTTCTCCCTTGCTTTAAGGGAGGGCGTGAACTGTATAGCGGATGCCATGAGGGGGATTGCCTTTTAGACGACGTAATAATATCATATATAATTAAATATAAAGCTTATGGAAATATAATGCTAATTGTTGCAATTAGTTATTTCAATATTATCTCAAGCTCGGTAATTGCAACATTTATCTATTCTTTTTATTTGGGATAACCCCTGACATTTCATAACGAGATTATCACTTTCATAACACAGGGATAACCTTACCAGGGTATCGTATACGATATTTCATGCCAACGCGCTTCGGCTTGACGGTGCCTAACGGAGCTGGGCCCAGTCGGAGGTTATATACGTGCGTTATTTAAAGCATCTGAGCTAGAAACTAAGGCGGTTTACTAAGTTACTTCTCCAGATTGATATTGATACCCAATATCTGAACTACTACCATCACCAGCAGCGCGAGTAGTGTACCTTGAATCCGTTGATCCGGTTGATCCGGTTGACCGAGATATAGTCGCAGCTT
>Ga0316216_1000083_pt1 | contig 14045 bp, 11 predicted proteins | sample NRE6metagenome_FD_207800 | JGI IMG/M metagenome (GOLD analysis project Ga0316216, IMG submission 207800) | Spruce roots microbial communities from Maridalen valley, Oslo, Norway - NRE6 | ecosystem: Host-associated > Plants > Roots > Unclassified | place: Norway: Oslo | collected 2017-09-15
ACGAAGGTCAGAATCTCGACCTCTCTATTATGATCCTATATTACGATTCTAAGAATCCCAATCACTCTCACAATCATCTGGCTCTTTACCACCAACTGTAGAACCAACCGAAGACTCAACTGCTGCAGCTACAATATCTGAATAACCAGAAGGTGGTAGGCTGAGGCTAAAGCTGGTGAGTAGCTTTCTGGCTTGGATGGCTGGCTTTGGTGCATCTGCTTCTTTTTACGATCCTAACCTATTCTAACCTACCCATGTAGTATATGCTGCTAGGTATGCTGCTGCCTATGCCTCTACTACCCGTGCTACTGGTCAAACTGGGTCGACTGGCTCGGATGCTAAAACTGGTCAAACTGGGTCAACAGAAGAAACTGCTCCATAAACTAAGCTGCTGGACCAAAATCACATGCTTCATCGACTGGATCTGAACCAACAGAATCCCTCGTCCACGTTCTACTGAGTCAGGTAGGACATCATGGGATAGGCCCACCCGCCGCTGGCTTCGCTTCGTAATGGATCATTCTATTGATGTTAAGCCATGGACCGGTTCCTCCTCCGTCGCTGATCCAATAGTTTCGGTCTTACCCATACCCAAACAATTTCTTTTGGAACTGACTAGCTTTCAAGATCCAAATGTCATCGAAGTGACTCCCGAACCAACTGATAAAGGAGCTAAGGGGGAAGGCGGGCTCTACTCAAAGCCAATATCAATCAGACGGCTCATTCCCCGCAATTTCATGAATTGAATGTGCCGTAGTACGGCGTTCCATACTTGCTGGATCTCGTTCGTCGCGGGGGCAGGGTTCGAACCTGCAGTCTTCAGATCATGAGTCTTACGAGTAAACCAATTACTCCACCCCGCTTCTCTTCCCAATGAATCAATGTTCAACCGGTCCATGATTGAACGCTGTCGCTCACTTCAAAGCAGAGGAGTTTTTTTGTAGAGTCTATTATTATAGTATTAACAACTTCACCGACATACTATATTATATATGTGAAAACCACTCTTCCATAATTCATTCCTTCTCTCGTCGGTAGCTACGATGAATTGCTTTAGCCCTGATATGATAACCATGGAGCCTTTTAAAAGAGAGGGTGGTGATCCGCGCATTCAAGATGTTTCGGAAAAGGCACTAGCGGTACACGATTCCCCCTGCATGAGATCGATAGATATAGCAAAGTCATTCCAAGTGCACGAACCAATGAAACGAGGAACAAAAGAAAAGAATCGAGCGCCAGGTTCATTGAGATGGGTTCTCCCGGGCACTGCAGTAAAGCGCGAAACAAGGCAATAGCTAGTTGAATGAAATGAAGCTCATCCTCTCGAGATGTCAGAACGATTGCTTATCATATTAGAGTTTTATCCTGGCTCTGCTTATCATATTAGGGTGCTTATCATATTAGGTGCCAGCTAGACATAGCTATTTACATGCACGCTTAACAGAACGTTGCTTCAGCCGGGTCTTTTCGTTTGGAAAGATAGAAATGAATGCTATAGTGAGCTTAAATGAAATTAAGGTGCCAGATGCTGGAGGAAGGTTGGGTATGATATGCTGGGGGAAGGTGGGGATGCTAGGGGAATGCCTTCGGGGAGAGACCTTTGTTGGCTATGGAGGGAAAGGCGGCTACTTGCTCATCCATAGGGAAAAGCGGGGTCTTTATCTCGCTAGGGGCAGAAGCGAATAAAAATGGACGGCCTTTTTCTCATTTACGTGTTCCGTCCGGGTCAATGCCTTATTATCCCAAAGCTTAGTGAGCCCAGCCATGCTATTCGGTATTCTTTTAGATAACAATAATGATGAGACAGCGACTGTATGGGGTACTGGGATAGGAAGAATCCAATGCACGATGATGGGATTTAATTGACAAGGACTGACGACAAAGGTTACTCCGTGAGGATGCTCCATTCAGGGGCGACAAGGACTGCTGCCATAAAAAGAGATAATGCTTAAAATGTAGAAGCCAAGAATTGATAATTCCCCTATAGCCTATTATTCTTATTTAAGGGCCCTACTCTTAATTAAAGGTAAAACGAGTGAGCACTATAGAACCTATATAGTCATTGTTGGGGGAGGGATAGCTAATGGTTGACAGTCACCCCACCTACTCCCACCCGTCCAGGAAGTATTAGGGAAGTTCCTCTGGTGAGCCTTATAAGTGATGAGTATCATTCCGATTGAACAGGAGTCTAATCCGCTAAGAGATATAGGTAGGGCACTTGACTTACATGATATTCCGATGATAGAGGAGCAGGGATGAGCCGGGTAGGCCAATTAATGATTCCACAATTCATAATAGTAGGGCGGTATGCTGCCCCATTGTATTAGGTCCGTCCCCATGTGATTAGTAGTCCGCCCTATGCTCGTAAGCTTCCCAACTAGAAATATCCATCCCCTCAATGCTTACTCAGGTATGTGGGATAATATCCCCCTTCCAACATGCGAAGAAGGTAGACCTCCCCATTATCCCACCCCATCGAATAAGGATATCTACCCGCCTCATACGTAAGCCCCTGCAAGCTTCCCTACCCTAATCATTGATAGTTCAAATGGTTCATGAAGAAGCATCACCAGCTAACTAACTGACTAATGAAACCCCTTACCTACTTACCTTTGAGAACTTAAGAGATCCTGATAGATCCCCGCCTTCGACCCTTGCGATATCGAACCTGGAAACGCTCTCAGGAATAGTCAATCCAGGAGGAAATCACAGGTGGCGATCAATCGATCCAAGAAAGAGGTGAGCCACTCGATGTTGGTACTCAATTAAGTCAATGCCAGGAGTCAACGTCTTCTTTTATGTTTTGGAAACGATGCACGATCTTACTTATGGATGCACCTTTTTCGAGAAGTTGATGAGCCCATTGGTGTATTAGAACATATATATAATGCGAGCTTATAAGCTGACCCATATTCCAGGAGGATAGGTTTTTCCACAGAAAACTGCCCCATCTTATGATAAAAGCTCCCCATCATTCACTGACCCATTAGCTCTCTAACTTAATAATGATTACAAGCAAGGCCCCACACAGTACACGGCTTACCTGTTTGTTAGGTGGTACCAATTAGGAGTTATTGATTCGATGGGGCCATAGTAGTTGGGGGTAGGCCCGGTTAAAGCGGACACAGACTTGAAGTGGACATCATCATACAGGAAGCATACATCATGCGGACATCATACGGACTTTAGAAAGCAGACGCGAACTGAATACGGACTAAATGCGGATAATACGGACAGAAAACATACATAAAGGGAACATCAAATGGCTAAAGCGTGAATGGTAGGCTTAAAAGTATTCTTCGAGAGGATGCAGGCAAGGTTCGATCGTCAGGCAAGGTTCATAAGGGTAGGTCGTCAAGGGTAGATTCATATTGAAAGGGTAGGTAGGAAAGGTTCGGTCGGAGGTAATAGGGCTGAGGCAGTAAGGTGAGGGTAAGTATGTTCCCAAGGAGTAGTTTTCAAAGTCTATTCCCACCCAAGGCTGAGTTTTTTCAGGCTGTTCCAAAGGCTGCGTGCATAGGCTGGAGAGTCCAGGGATGAAGTTCCAAAGTCTATTCCCACCAAAGTCTGATTTCCCAAGGCTATTCCCAAGGGTGAGGTCAGAGGCAGAGGTTCAAAGGTCTATTCCCAAGTCTGATTTCCCAAGGCTAGTCCCACCAAAGGCTAATATGTATGAGGCATAGTTTTCAAAAAGGAGATTCCCGAGGCATAGGTCTGAATCTGAGGGTCCAAAGGAAGAGTGAAAGGATCGAGGGCAGTGTCACTATCTGCTGTGCAGTTCCGGTCAGTGGCAAGCCTGGTCAAGTAATTTGTAACACGTGATGCATGTATTGTTGGTTCATTTCATTGTTGCACCTCATCACTCACTAACTCCTCCCACAACTTTATTATTGCATTATATACGTGAATACACACACACAAAAAGCAAGGCACAACCTCAAACTCACAAGTTATTCCTTAACTTATCAACTTATCAAAACTGGTGCCTGCCATTGTAAGTAAGATCGTGATCAGTTCCAAAAGATCCAAGAAGACGTCCTCCATCGGTTCCAAGACAAGAATACATCTCCGAAACATCCAAGAATACATCGTACCAAGCTTAATTGAATGCATCAGCACTTGGAGCAACACCTGGATTTCCTCCTCTCCTCCTGGGGTCGAGTACCAAATGGACGGCATCGAGTGATCGCCACCTGTATGAGTACCGGCTGGCTATCGGAGACCTTCTGTCAAATATGACCTCCTTCCTTATACCTCCTTCCTTATAGGCGACCACCTCTTTATTGACACCTCCTTATCGTTTCCAAAACATCCAAGAAGAATATATTGATGTGTACGTTATATTTTCTCATATTGGGACGTGACCCGGGGAACGATGGGTCCTATAACGCTGGGAATGATCGGGACGTGAGATAAGTATCAAGTAAGAAGCTAATTAATCTGTATGGGTCTGAAGGGGACGTGAGATTGTTAATTAAGGGGGCGTGGTATCATAATATTGAGTAAGAAGCTAATTAGTCTGTCAGGTAATGATGGGTACACTAAATATTGTGAATGATGGGGAGGTGAGATGTTTATCCGGTAAGAGAGCTAATTGGTACGGGAGTAGATGGGGCTTTGATCCGGGGAGTTGCTGGGTCCTAAAGCTGTGAATGATGGGTCCGTGAAGCCATAAGATGTATCAGTCGTAACTTGCCTCCCAAGCCCATCAGTTTTGGGAATCAAATTGAATCAATGCCTCTCCCGGAATCTGTGTCAGTTGGAAGGCCTCTCCCAGAAGATTGGGCTGTTGCGTCTGGAACTGAAAGCGGACAGAAGGCGGACTGCGTGAATGCGGATTGAACGTAATGTGTGAATGGGGGATGCGTTAATGTGAGAATGTGACTGGGGAATTTGTTTAATCTGGGTAACGCCTTTCTTGGCAGATGGTTCCGTTGGGTACGCTATTTTCAGACTCATTGCTTGGTGGGAACGCTTTTATCATAAGACTAATCATCAGTTGAGAGAATCCGATCAATCATTTCACTTGATCAATGCCTCTCCCTCTCCCGTAAGATGGGGAGTTTATTGGGCCGTGTACGTGTTATGAAGGGGTACGTGATCTGTCATTGAATGATGGGGACGCTCCGAGGGTGCCAGAGCACTTAGACCTACGGATTAATCCAAGCACACTTATGTCATCAGAGCTCTCCTACGGCACGGATTAGTCCCCGCATAGCACCACTGGCCGACAGGAACAGGCCTGGTTACCTCGACACTTGCCCTAGACCTCGACCCTAGACCCTCTAACGCTACGGGAACCTTGGAAATGTCCCTAACTGGGATAGATGAAAGGAATGAAAATGCATTACATATGTTAATTCGCAAAAGGTAGGATACATAGCTGATGGCCTGAAGGTCATTCTCGATAGCCAGTATCATTGACAGGAGGTGGACTTTGCCAACCAGTCATATAGCCAAACATAGACAGTGTTCATTGCCATAAGGGCATTTGATAGCCGATCATTGGAAGCCATAGCTGCCAGACATAGCTCTACCCTACAAGTCAGACATAGACCTCTACCCTCAATCTCTTCCTAGACATCGACCCTAGATCTCGACAGAAACATAGCCTTCGACCCTAGAACCTAGAACCTAGAACCTAGAACCTAGAACCTCTACCCGCTACCAAACACACCAGCTGATAGCCAATCATTACCAGCCGGTCATTGCAAGAAGGTCATAGTAAGTCAGTCATAGCTGGTCTCATTGCCTCAAGGTGCGGTCATTGACAGCCGGTCAGTACCAAGAACAGAAGGTCAGTGCCAGAAAGTCAGCTTATAGTCAATCGTCGTCAGTGGGGTCATTGACAGTGCTCATTGCCGGAAAGTCAGCCGAGAGCCGGTCTCATTGCCAGTCATCACTAGAAGGGCATTGCAGCTAGTCATTGTATTTATTGCCGATCATTGATTGCCAGAAGGTCATAGTCGATCATAGCCGATCATAGCCCATAAGCACCAGTCATAGTCAGTCATTGCAAGAAGGTCATAGCAGCCATATCCCCCCCCCTACAAGGCATACATAGCATATATAAGATACATAGAGCATATCCAGTATAGCGTAGAAAATACAACAGTATATAAAGAACAGGCACGCTGCGCAGCTGGCTTGCCTACTGGCTAGCAGCGCTCCCGTATTCATTTCGCTCATGAACTCCGGAACTCAGATAATCCACAACTCCGGAACGAGAGAGCTACCTTATTCCATAACAACCGTAACTAAAGGAAGTCCACTCATAAAGTGAGATACAACCTTTCTGATCTACGACCATCCTATATGAGATTGCTTTCACAGGCTTTTTACAAAAGAGAAATGGCATGTGAAAGGAGTCTGATGGTTCCAAGAGGGGCTGGAAAAAGGATATAAAATAGGCCTTTTTTTGAGGAACGTCCATTCCTTTACCTATTTCTGTGCTTGTTTAGCGGGCTTCTGTCATTCTCATTGGTTTCTTAAGTGTTTTAAGATGTTGTAATAATAAATGATGTAGTTGTAAGATCCTCCTTCTCCTCCCTCTGCTTGGGAATCAGTGTCGGGTACATGGAAGGGTCAGATCGATAAAGAGAGGGTACGTAGAGGGATCAGAAGTAGCGACGAGTTAATCAAAAGTAGCAAGTTTTTTCCTTAGGCTTTCGTGAATGGGGCTCATGGCTTTCGAAGTAGCAATCACCCGCAATGGCTCTGATAGTTTTCTTTTTTGTTCTTTTAGTTATGGAAAAGTGTATAGAGATTATTGGTTCTTGTTTAGTGATTCTTCCACCGCTGTTATTGTTTAGTGATTCTTCCACCACTGCTCTTGTTCAGTGCTTCTTCCACCAGAGACTCGGGACAGTGTGTTCCTCGGCAACCGTGTGGCTGAACATGAAGGCTTGACCAACCTGAAAATCACTAGCTTCCAAGATGGGAGGAAAGGAATGGCTTGCAAGAAGGAAAGGTGAGTAGGGAAGATGGAGAGGAAAGGCGAGTTGCTTTCTATATACGTAATACGTAATTATTGATCAGTCCAATTCGTGAAAATGGGATGTGAAAAACTGCCCTCTTGGCTTTGTCCTTCTGATAGAGACCATATGGCAACATTCGCCGATGGCTTTTAGAGGTTAGGGGAAATGGGATAAATTCATCGGTGAAGACTTCCGTAACCCCTCTCCCAGAGCCCAGAGCTCGGAACATCGGATTGTAAATAAGGCAACCAGTGACGCTAATAAAATGATAAGACAAATGAGTTTGGGTGAGATGAGGTGAGCTATAGGACAAATGCGCTGAGGTGAGATGAGGTTATCACTGAATCGTTAAAACAGGCAGTAAGGATTGAACCGTTATAATGTAAATAAAGGACTTGCATTAATTGGGTTTAAAGGGAAGGAAGGTTTCAAAGTGGTTTGAAAAGGGAAGATATGGCGGGTTGAAAGGTTCGGCTTCGTTAGAAGATCCCACCCAATCTAAGTAGATCAATATCTAAGTTGTATAAAGAAATGACGTATATAAATATAAAACATGCCCCACCCCAAGATATAACATTTATCAAGAAGAGCCCAGCCCCAAGGTGGAGGGGTTCTAAAGACTAATGAGGCATGAGGTGAGGTTTATCATCCATATAAAAACCAAGGGGTTTTTTTCTCGATCCTATCCATTAGCTTTCCTTTCGTGAGTATCCCAAATCCCGGAACAACTCTTCTATGCTTAATACAAAACTAAACATAAGTACGACTGGTTGTAGTGCCCAAGCCCGTGCTCTATGTGTATTCTTCCTGTATCTAAACTGTCATACTGTAGTAAAAAAAAGTGGGTTGTCAAAACGAAAGGTTCATACTGTAGGCTCAACCTTGTGCTCCTTTGAGGGGATGGCCTGAACTGTCCGGATGTCTCAACCAAGCTTGTTCGAACAGTCATTCTCTGCCTGGGGTTATTTGATGTATGTCTCAACCTTTTTGACCACGTTCGGCTAACTGTCATTGTTAGAAAGACGAGCCCCAACCAAGGTGAGGCTTCATTATAAGAGTGGCTCCACCAAATAATGAGGTTTAGGAAAGCGGGATAGGAAGGAGGAGAATGAGGGTTGGGTAAAGAAAGGGTAAAGCAATAAAACCAATACCTTCGTCCGATTGCCTCCCCTCCCAGGACCAATCCAAAGGGGTACGGTAACTATGGTTCATTCAATGCCATTGATCCGAGGTACGGTACTTCTCGTCCAGCTTCAGGGCTTAATGGGTAGATGGTTCAATCAACCAAAACTAAACGGCTTATGGGTCGCTGGGATGGTTCGCGATATGGGTAGCTCGGAATAATAAAAGAGTGAACAGGCGGGTAATACCGGATTTCGGGTGGAAGGTAGAACCTAAAGATGAAAAACAAAGTAAATAAACCTTCGCTGTGTTGCGTTTTCAGGTCTAAAATGATATATTTCGAATCTGGGGTCCATAACTCTCTTTTTTATTTAGCCAAATTGATGAGTTCTCTATTCTCGGAGTAAGCCCTACCTTTCCCTTCCTTCAGATAGAACCACCTCCCTCTCGGAGGAAGCAGGTGAATGGGTCCTGCAATAGAAGATTCTCATTAATGACTGGGGTGACCGGGTGGGGTCTAAATAATAGCAATAAGAAAGAAGGTTCTGAAGACTAGTCCCTTCGCTTCGCATATGAAACTCAAGGTGAGGTGGGGTGCTTGCTCAAGAATAATAAAAAAAGGCGGGTTCTAAAGAAGATCGATAATAAGTATCTTAATAGGATCCCAATACTGGCACCCTTCGAAAGAATCGCCCCATAAAAACAAAGGGTGAGGTCATTTATGTGATTTCCATACTGATGTTCGTTCGGCGGCCTTCCCTGACCCGATCTTCCTTGGCAGGCCTGACTTGCTTGGGATATAAAAAAGAAAGAAGGGTTTCGGCATTCCGTACTTCAACTTGAAAAAGAAGAGCGTCTCCAAAAAACTAATGAGTTTTCATAAGGCAGGCTAGTCAGGAGTCTAATTCGGGTTGGGTCAAAAGCATTCAAATATCTTTCCTCGTCTGATTTCCGCCCGGGACCAATCAAAAGGGGGGGTAGGTACCTATGTTAAATTCTCTGCCATTTCCCCGAGGTACGGTACCTCTCGTCCAGCTTCAGGGCTTAATGGGTCGCTGGGATGGTTCGCGATATGGATAGCTCGGGGCTATGATAGGTCAAAACCTATTCTAAGTAAATTACCCGAACAGCTAGTTTGTTATTGTGGGGTTGGTCCGGTCGATCCAACAAGAATTCCCCTACCCGTAAAGCTTAAAGCCATAAGAATTCCTGCCTGCTGCCAGCCATGCCCTAAAGCAATAAGTCCCCAAACCCGCGTCCGTCCGGCTTAAAGCAAGAAGTCCTCCCACTGGGTCTGAGCTCTTCCAAACTTAACTCCTTAACAAACGATGTTTTCACTTGGCCGTGTAAAACATGGATTAGCATGATGTTATCCCAAGAAGTAATCCTAAATCCGTCGTCTAAGTGTTTTCAATTCCGATGGTGGGCTGCAACGTATATAACGCATAGTCTAGCTTGTTGTTTGTGGTGTTTAAGCAATCCCAGCCCCCTGCCCTTCCAGTTCATTGTTCCAGCGCGAGCGTGCCTGCCCCGCCAGTTCATAGTTCCGCCCGCAGAGCAAACCGTGTCCCCGGGCTCTATCTCTTCTCTATCTGTGGGCTGTAGATCGTAAAAGCATCCATCCAATCTAAGGTAAAAAACTAACTTGCTTCAGGGAGTCCCTAATATAAAAAAGCTCCTGGGCGGGCTCCTGGGCTTCTGGGCTTCTATATCCGCTGTGAGGCCCCGTCCGTCTTCTCACAATGCTTGGTTCTGCGAGGACCTCTTATCGGCGGCTCCTGGGCTTGAGGTTCTAGCTCTTCTCACAAGGCTTGGTTCTGTCTCTTTGTCCTTCCCTCCAGGCTCTATCTTGAGCTCTTAAGCCAGTCGTCGCTAAGGCACGCTTATAAGGGACGGCAAGTAAGAAGGGAAGCATTAAGTAATACAAGTCCTAAGTAAGGAAAGCACCACCAGTTGTCAAAAGGTAAGTCCGCAGGGTTCGGGGTACCCCACCCACGCCCTACACGCATCGTTGTTCGGAGGGAATAAACCAACGATGTAGCGGTCGTCCGTCGTTTGAAAGCAATCAAATAGAAAAATAAAAACAAAGAGGCGTTTGAAGACCCCAGACTAAAAGATATTGGGAGTTGAAAGACCCAGAAAGTAGTCAAATAACAAGAGAAAAGTGAGGAGGCTTAAAGGAGTTTGAAGACCCAAGCTAGGAGTTGAAAGACCCCAAAAGTCAGCAAAGATCGATCTAATGAATGCTTGAATCATTTCAAATCTTTTTTCAACTTCATTAGAGATTCTACACAAAAAGAGAATTACACCAAATGGAAAATCATATCAACATTAGTAAAATCAATAGAGATCCTCTTTCACTAAGTTGGCAGTAATGTATCAAAATATTAGTTAAGGGAAGCACTCTAACAGTTGAATCAAATGATGTCATTTCCAGCTGGTTTCATGGTAGTAAAAACAATAAAGGCAATATGATTGAACCGATCATTCTGACCCCTAAGGAAGGGTAATCCCTAAGGGAAGTATATTAAGCCATAAAAACAAAGCCATGTCTTATTATTAATCATTCACAGTCAAGCATACAAGTTAGAAATTATCAAACCATAACCATACAATGACACATAACCATAGGCTAGAAGACAGTAGTGAAATCATTCCCAGGCAAGGAAAGGTGACACTAACTAATAGAAGGTGGTTTATGTGCAAGTTCCTGGGGTCTTTATTATGGTTTATAGTATGGCTGATAGAGATGAGACCAAGAGTGATCGCGAAGATACAAGACTAGAGGTATCTTTGGGCTGGTTTACTGAGCAAATGACATAGGACATCGGTTTGATGACTGTTTACATTGAGGGTGGAAACAAGCTTACCAATAGTGAGGCTGCATGTGGTTAGGAAGAGGATAGATCGGAGGAGGAGACTGTGAAGAGTATTATAGAAACAGTAAAGGTTCCACCTCTATTTCCATTGAGACTAGAGAGACCTTAGAGGGAAGTATTCCCTACATGGTTAGCTAGATATGTAGAATCCTACATAGAATTTAGATAGCAGGACCCAGGTGATGCCACGGTTAGAGAGATTCAGAGACTACGTCTAGAGAGAGCTATTAAGCTCGAGAGTATCTACACATCATGACATCAGCTGGCAGAGGCTATATCATTTTGGGATTCCAGTAGGCACACATTTGATTTCCCTTAGAATGAGATGTATCCTACCTTAGAGGGCGTCTTCCATATTATGGTTCTACCCATTGATGGAGCTATGATTGATACTGATCACTTTGATGAGTTGAAGGTAGAGCAGACAGAGAAGGAGAGTAGAGACATAGATTACTTGTTGGGGACCAGAGAGGGTGTATAGAAAGGACACTCAAGTATCAGATTGACAGTCATAGAGAGTAATGCAGAGCCATTACTAAGGTAATTAGTGGTAAGTGTGGTAGTAGTATCTACAACTTCCCATCACGGTAACATAATATAGGCAAATAGGATTAGCAAGATATGAAGAGTAGTAGATGATGGCATCAGGTTGTGCTATGGGGGTCTTTATTTGGCACAGGTCTACCATGACTTGGATGAGATCATTGGGCGAGGGAATGTGTCATTAGCTACATCCTCTTTTATGTAGGTATGGTTATAGGACCATATCAAACTATGGAGGCCATAGGGAGAGAGCTTGATTGAGCCAGGGATGCCCATGATACTGAGGTACATGGGTAAGAGAGCACCTACTAGATGGCCATAGATATGGAGACTAAGGAGTGGCATAAATAGAATATGGAGAGGGCCTCTCCCACCATGAAGGTCATATACAGAGGGATTTTAATTTAAGTGGTTATTCCCGGAAAGAGAGACAGAAAAGAGAGACAGACTGGCCGGAGAGACAGAAGTCGATCTACCAGCACCACTAACAACAGTAGTTGAAGAGCCAGCACTAGCAGTTGATCCACCAGCACCAGCAACAGTAGATATAGTACCAGCACTAGCAACAGCAGAGCTAGTAGTTCCAGGCCCAGTAGCAGTTCTAGCTTTTTATCTTGTTTACCGAACAGAAGCATCATTAGCAGCCTAGTGGAAGCCGTGGATACAGTTGTTGATTCCGTTGATTCTGTTGGTTCTGTTGATCCAGTTGAACCAGTAGCAGCTTCAGCGGTTTTAGTAGTCGTACCAGAGCCTGTGGATTCACCAGCACGAGATCGAGCAGATCCTACAGAACCAGATCCTAAGAAACCCAGCAGCAGAACCACCACCAGTACAGCATCCATCCATACCAGTATAGCATCCATCCATAGCAACGGTACTACTACCAGGCCTTGAACCACTTGAACCAGCAGCATATCCAGTAGCATCAGTATAAGATTCAGTATAAGTATAATATTCTCCAGCATCAGTAGCACTAGTAGCAGCACCGGCTTGACCAACATCTCTTCTAGTTATAGGACCAGGTTCAGCAGTCGGTGAAGCAGTAGATGTAGCAGTTGGTCCAGGAAATGCGCATCTATATAAGGCACACCCTAATAAAGCACACCCTACACACCCTAATAGTACATTAACCAGAGCGAGATCCAGCAGCATAACCAGTGGTTTCATCAGTTTATTCAGTAGCATAAGCACCCGAGGCATAGGTGGTTTTTGACCAAGGCTATGGTCTATGAACTTGACCCAACAGCAGCATCTATTCCTGTTCCGGCTTATCCACCACCTGAGTAACCACCACCGCCTGGGTAACCACCACATGCACCTGAGTAAGCACCACCAGCACAAGTAGCAGAGGAAGCATAGGACGGAGATTTTTTCCTCCCCTTATCCCTCAACATGTCCAACTGGAGAATGCAAGTAATACTGGTTGCCGACCCAACTATTTCCACCCACCCGCCAATGCGCCTGTTGTGACCGTCCTGTCTTGTTCCTATTGCTTTTCCTAGCCATAGTGTGAGAAGTGTTCCGATAACATACCAATAAATAATCCACGTGTTCATAATCCCCGGTACATCCCAATTGCGTAATGCGTAGTACAAGCCTCGGTTCCCCCCATGGTAAGAGAGCTGGACCCATAGTGTGAATGATAGCGTGAATGAAGCACAGTCCAAATCGCGTAGCAATACCCAAAACCCTTTAGGAGGATCCAATCCCCCGACTAGAAAAAGAGCATTACACACATTACACATCTATCTATATACGTATATATAAAATATAGTCTGAGTCTCCCATGGATGGATTTTTCCACCAATACCTAATATCCTAGTCACGTCTGTCTAATCAGGTGGGTTAACTACACGAATGAGTACACGATGATTTCGGGTCAACCATCAGATCTTACCTGTAGGCTTTTCTATGTAAACCTGTCTAAGCCCACCTATAGGTGTTTATTCCTTCCATAGTCACCAAGGTTCCTGGTTAACTATGAGGTAGGTAGGAGACCGATCACTAGGCCCCTAGGATGACTTCTTCGCAAAGCACCTTGACCCTATAGACTGAACGGTCCAGTGGCATGACTGTAGCTACGCAATGCTTCACTCATTCCCATTAGGCGTTGCAATGAAACCACTGAAGCTTTCAATCTGAAGCGGTTAAGGCGAGTGGTGGAGCTTGCTAAGCATAGCTACGCGCATGGATCAATAGAGTCTTTCATAAAGGGAAAGCTCGCTACGACAGAAAGAAACACGGGAGCAGGCATTCGCTACGCTAATAAAAGGTATTCCTATGGTAGGATGGATTCTAGTGATCAGCTTGCAAGGGCTTGGGATCGCTTCCTACGGACTAGTAGGATAGGTCAGTTTTCTGTCCTTGCTATATTAGGGCCCTGATGAGCGGAGTTCCTTACATACGGATGAAGGGGGGAGGGATCCACCAGTACGGCTCATGGCGAGTCCCATAAGTAGGGCTACATGCCTGGTTCCTTTCATGGGCTTGATCAATAGTAGGTATAGTACCGATGCTGGTATCA
>Ga0316216_1000085_pt1 | contig 13985 bp, 5 predicted proteins | sample NRE6metagenome_FD_207800 | JGI IMG/M metagenome (GOLD analysis project Ga0316216, IMG submission 207800) | Spruce roots microbial communities from Maridalen valley, Oslo, Norway - NRE6 | ecosystem: Host-associated > Plants > Roots > Unclassified | place: Norway: Oslo | collected 2017-09-15
TAATTAATAGTATAGTATCCCTCATCTTTTATTCTCTTCGGCACTCAGGTATAGGACCAGAATCTATCTTGGTTGTATTAGTTAGCCTTACCTTATTGGCCTTTTTAGCGTATAGGCCTTACTTAGCCCTATCTGGTTTGGTTCCTGACTTAGATAAAATACGCCAGTCAAGAATCTCAACTATGCATTGCATGCCGGCAGGAAATAACCCGCTATGCATGCAAGAGAATCTCTGTGCTGGCAGATCCTGCCCATTATATATGTGTTTATCCTGACCAGATACGCCTGAACGTAAACCTATTTTTCCTTGGCCCGTTTCGTCCTTATTCTTTTTCTAGAGAGATAAGAAAGAGGGAGAACTCCTTAGCACGTAAACCTTCATGGAGGCCAGGAAAGTGCATAACTCCACAGAAAAAAGGTTAGCGAGGGAATTACTGATGCTCATAATTAATTACTCTTTCTTGTCCTCGCATGCATGCAGAGCTTGGGAAGGGCCCCGGTAAGGAGTATCAGGGTTCTTCTAGCTTAATCATTGATCGGTCTCCAATAAGCGGTATCCAAGTGACTCTAGCAAGCGTAACCGGAAAAACAAGAAGCATTCTTCCCCACCCCTACCCATCCGATAGGCCACCTTCGCGTTTCCTGCCTGCAAACGTTCCTTCCTGATATCCTTTCTAAAACGTACGCCTATCCTAACACCTACCCCCTCGCTTCTGCATGCGCTTCATATCAAACAGACAGAGAGCCCCACTCATTCATGCATCCCTAACTCTCTTAATCTCCAATCCAAAGAGGGGCGATGGTTCCCACTCTTGTCTGAGTATGTATGTCTATTAGAGAGGAACATCCCTATTCTCTTAGGGGGAAGAGAGAGATCTCCTTGCTATTCGTAGATTCAGAGACTTTGACTCGCATTTGTAAAGACTTTCCTGGCATTTGTCGCCAGAAACAAACCTAGCTTGGCTTAAAGCCAAGGAGAAACCTATCCTCTCTCCTGGCCAAGACTGGGGACTTTCCCGGGTTGACGCAGGGCTATAAGGGTTTAAGAGGGAAGGCAGGATATCTAGCTAGAAGGTTTGGAGAAGGTAAGTCATGGGGAAGGGTGGGTTGGAGAAGGCATTGGGTCGGTTGGAGAAGGAAGGTCAGTAAGGAAATATCTAAGGACAGTAAGGTCAATACTTAGACTAGAAGGTAAGGTCTCTGACCTAGGTGAGATTGAACTAACTTCATTTCGTGATCGATTTACTCGGAGTTCTTCTCTTTATTCTATCTATCTGGCTACAATAGTACCGTGTAATTACTTAGAGGGACATTCTGAGTCAATACTTTACTTGAAAAGGAAGCAATACTATGTAGGTACATCTGCTATGGAGTTATTACTATATCCTTGGCCAAGGAAATAAGTGAGCAAGCCGCTCGGTGTAGGGTCTAAAACCTGGCCCTGCAAGAAGCGCTGATTATATTAGGGGTTTGTGTGCTAGATAACAAGGTCTGGACACACACTTCGTGCCTAAAAAGGTATATACTACTTGCAGAGAGAGCCTGAATAGAGAGTAAAAGAAGGGTGGCTATGGATAAATGGGAATACGTGCTGCTCCTTAGGATCTAATTCGCCTTCCCGGGCCTTACCTTACCAACCTTGAAAGGCATATATATATATATATATGATCATCTTCCTAAGCTGAGCATTCCGGTCCCTACCTAGGCTTTCTACGGCCTACTACTGCAAGGTAAGGACCTACCTACTGGTTCTTATAGGTTTATTCCCTCCTACAGCATAATGCAAGATACTGATACAGCCTCATACCAACGGTTCTGTGCCGGTCACTTGCTGATTGTCCACTCTCCGCGCAGCATCCCTTACCTGCCATAGGTTGGAATGTGTTGGTTGGCCCTCCCGACTCCGTCCTACACCTTATTAATCCTGAACCCTTATTGCGCTTGCACAAGTGGGGTTCGTACTAACCTTGACTGAGGGGCTTTTATCCGGGAGCGAACCCATGCGATTCTCCGAAACCCTATACGATGAGCGATTCTCCATCTATTTATGAAATAACTTAGCTAGCGTTGGAAAGACAACCTTGCTTTCAAGCTTCGAGAGAGAAGGATTAGGAGCGGACTGTAAAGCAAGATCGCAAGCGGAGAAACGGAAAATGAATGGTAGAAGTGAAAGCCTATATAGATATATTCTATATTATATAGGGAGAGACTAAAAGGCCGGATCTTCCAACCTTTTCACCATCCGATGCATTCTTTCTTATCTTAGGCGTGCTTCCGGTAATATTCTTATCTTATCTCACTATTTTTGCCCGGGGAGGTCATTCCGGGATATACCTTTTAGCCATTTCACTGGGATATCTATATACAATCGATATCTATATTAGGTGTAGCTTAGCTCCCGAATGGCCATTCATTAGTTCTGTATAGAAGATAAGTCCCGAAGGGCCTTAAGGTGGTCTTTATATAAGCTCACGAAGGGCGTTGAGGCTATATAAGTCCCGAAGGGCGTTGAGGTATTCGTCTCGTCGTTCGGTAGAGAAGTCCCGAAAGGCCTTTAGGCTATATAAGTGAAGTTCGATACTCATTGATCTTGAACTCATCGAAACTTACTTATAAATAGGGGGCTCTCTCAATAGGCATTACTTACAAAGGAATTTGAGATCTCCTAGGGCTTCGGGGACTAAAAGGCATTACTTACTCAAAATAGGGGGAGGATTCTTTCACTTAGTATTTAAGAATAGAACCCTTCTTTCGAGAGACTTAGAAGAATAGAATTCTTCTTTGTGAGGTGAGAGACTTAGAAGAATAGAATCCTTCTTTGTGAGAGACTTAGATGTAGCTATTGACCATTTTCCCATTTCTGTTATCCTATTTACGGGTCATTCCCTCTATCATTTGCTATACTATATTAGTTACCGTCCAATCAATATTCCCCAAAGCAAAGGATATATTCCCCAATAGATAGATTATCCTCTTGGAAGGATAGCCCCGCCGAGCCGATAAGATAAGGTGGAAGGTCATCCCGCCGATAAGATAAGGTGGAAGTCTTTGTTCGCTCCGTAGGCAGTCCAACCGGTGGAAGGCTAGGAACGAACTTTATACTTGTTATTATTCCGGGAATAAAGCCAGGAGGGATTCAACCTGCCTGAGGAACTATCGCCAGGAGATAAATATCCGATTTGTTCATACGATTAGAACTCTTTTTTCCAGTGAAATTGATCAAAGAATCCATCGTCGGACCCTTTTGACTGGAATCTTTTTTATCTAAAATCGAGATCTCTCCCTAGAACCGAACCGATCATCTATAGAATTTCGTCTCGTCATATTATATCTTATATATGCATGCTTGCAGCCCTATTTCACGATCCTTGGCATACTGGTTGTAAGGAGAAGTTCCACCTTGGCTTGGCAGACTGGGAAGTCAGGTATCCTACGAGCGAGTGGTGTTCAAGCGATAAGTTTGCAATTAGGCACCCGGCATATGCCCCTGCTAAGGCATTATGGTTCCCGGAAGACCCCTAATGCTCAAGGGAGGGGGTAGAAGCATTTAGAGGGGAAACTACTTTAGGTAGTACCAACCCTGCTCCGCCCCATTATGAAAGGTACAAATTAGAAGATATAAATACAAAGACGAGAGACAAATAGACTAAGGTACAGATCCGTGCAGCTGTTTGAAATGAAAGGAGAAAGTCCATCCCGATCTCCGGTCCACCTCTGCCCTTCCCAACTACGGGTTGACTCTGGCCCCACCACAGGCTTCGCCGCCCATGGCCCCCATCCATCGGGATTGCTTTACCCTATCTACGGACATGACGTTACGGGAAAGACGAGGTACAAATATGCTGGATTCCCTCACTGCTCGGCAATACAGCAAAATTGGTGCTCGTGCGGTACGGGAAGGCGGCTTTATCATCTATCTCCCAATGGAATTCTCCCTATTCAATTTATAGCTATAGTGAAATAGATAGATCCTGAAATATGGTTCTGGCTAACGGGCAGCTTCAATAGATATTTAGGCCCAATAATTCACAGAAACGCATGGTTCAGTATAGGTACAGGTCAACCCTGAGCGCAAGCTCCTAAGGGAGGGGTCTTTAGATGTTTAGATCCATTAACTCAATATCCTTTTCGTTCGTTCATTCGATCCCCGAAGGGTTTGGTCCCCGAAGGGATAAATAAGGAATTTTTTTTATTTACATCAGGAAATTAGGAATTGTTCGGCTTATAAGGGGGCCCTAAGGAATTGTTCTGCTGAGAAAGGGTAAGCTCACCTTTCCTTTCCCCGTTTTAGGCCACTGCCTAAGAAAGGGTAAGCTCACCTTTCCTTTCCCCGTTTTAGGCCACTGCCTAAGAAAGGTAGGCCCTAATGAATTAATTTCACGGGGACTTTAATAAAACTCATTAATATAGTAGTATTCTTTCACTCATACTTCGCACCAAGATCGAAACCCCCGCGACCCATCCCCAACTAGATATAGATAGGTATGATTGGCCTAATCCGCTTGGCACCCTAATGGATCAGCCATTTCCCCCTCTATGAGAGACCTTCAAATTAGGGATTCTTCGCGTAGTTATTTATATAAGGATGATAACCGGATGATAACCCACTTGCTTCATTTAGTGAGTTAGGGCCCTTAGTAAAGGAAGGAAGGGGTCGGGATTGGTCTGACCCGTCGGTGCCTTTGAGAGAATGAGGCAGGTGCCTTTGAGAGAATAAATGAGGCAACGTTTCAGGGTTATTGCTTGCTCGACCATAGCTTAGGGCCCCTACAATAGTAATTTAGGTTTCACGCTTGCTCGACGTTAGGATAGCGAAGGGAGGGAATGATATGATATATATATCATTGGGGACCTATCGGATAGGAAATAGGGGACCTCTCCGATAAGAATAGTATGATTCTCCTTCCTATAGCTACTTAGATGTTTCAGGTCGCTACTTAGACTTTTGCTACTTCTATTTCTATGTTACCAAAGGATGGAAATGGACAGTTTCAACGAGTTGAGCGCTAAATAGGCTCTTTCCCCCATTTATTTGATCCTCTTTACGTTGAATTCTCCTTACGATTTCTCTATAGAATTCGAGTTTCTCTTATTTAGGTTGCCGTCCGATACTATTTTACCAAGGATGCTTTGGACCTGACGACCTCTTAAGGAAGGATGCTTTGGACCTCACTTCGCTTACTTACTGAGACAAACAACGAACCAATTGGCTCTCTCTTGCAATTGAAGCACCCTCACTAGTTGGTGTGGCCGAGAGGAAAGGGGCTTGGGAGGAGCCCACGCCCCCTTCTGGTTGGGGATCCAGCTTGCTTTTTCGCCTCCTGAACCCTTATTCTCTTACGTACGCTCGGGAAAGGCAAATGTATAATTCTAATGGGAAACGAGCTATCCAGTTCTACAGCGAGGCCTTCAAGGCTCGGCTAAAGTTAGTCGAGTGGGTGTAATCCCCTGAACGTAATATGACTGAGGAGCGTGTGGCCTATTTTCATGCACGCCTGTACTTATAAGAACCAGGCAGGGGATGCTGGGTCTGAGATGGATCCATATTTATTTGATAAATATCATAGATTCTATCCAACATTTGGCGAGATAAGCGCCTTGAGACCGCGGTTTCTAGACCGCCATCTGCCTATGACTAATGTATTTACTCGTATGATTGAATAAAGATAGAATAGAGATCACAAGAACCAGGTAAGTCTTAAGAACGAAAGTAAGAGACTGGAAAGTGGTTCTCTCTATATGGAAAAGAATACGGTGACTAATCTGATCCTTAGGAATTGCTAATAAGGGGGCCCAATGCTTGCTCTTATTAGTTACTCTTGGTGGTTTCTGGGCTGTCTTGTCTGTAGGTAAGGTAGTAAATGGGCCCTTCGGTGATGTGTCTTTCAACGTGGAAAGTTCTTTCTCAGCGTCCTGCCAAAGGGTCCTGTTCGTCCTTACTGGCAGGTGGGAAGGCCAAGGTGCTTGGTCTTAGAAGGGGTGGGCGGTTAAGATCCTATCCTTGGCTGTGAGGAGATACCTAATCCCAATAGAATATCTCCTTCGCTCGGGCTACTAGGAGGTCTCAATCCCTTAGTCATGCATGAATTTCTTGCATTAATTAAGGTGAAAGATACTTGTTTAGGTCAGAAGTGGCCATTTGTGCTTAGTCCGATCTTTCTCTATTATATATGATTATGGGGGGTGTTTTTAGTAATTATAAAGTGTCTCTATATCTATAGAAAATGTATGTCTAATCTAAGGGCCTGTCTGATCTAATAAAAGGCTTTGCAGGGCCTTTCGTTAAGGCTTTTAGGGCTTTGGCGATTATATAATAAGCCAGGATAGAACGTAAGATTAATAAACCCCCTTGACTGATTACCCCCAAATACTTTCCTAGTATTGCCCTTACTTAAACAAACCACAACTGACTCGTATGCTTTCGGTAACTAGAGAGAGTATTGCTCGCTCTATGACCTAAGTTCATCAACAAACTCCCCTAGTGCTTACTGATCTCTCTCGGAAACCTTTCCTCCCTCCCATTTTTCACTTGGGTGTGAAGGCGGGCGAGACCCTTTGTCTTTTCGGCTCTAACTAACTATATGTGTTGATCTCAAATCGATCAAGACCTACCAATGTTATCAAGCTCATCATACTCCTCACTTCTTTGAGCAATCAAACCAAATCGATGGGAGAAGTATAATACTATTTTCATATTCAATGTATGATCATCATCTCTATTTTGCTCTTGCTCTTAACGTTTGATACATTCAATGACTTTTCGTTGACTTTGGAGATGCTTAAGAGACCGGTTTCATATTCATCACCGAAAATAAATCAACTAAATACCTGGTTTTCATAAATCTTCTTTTGATGATCGAGTCATCCTCCAGATGATCTCTCTTAGAATAGTGCTTTGAGTTCCAATTTGATTGATCTCTCAAGAACACCTACTAAATAGGATCAAGAGCTAGACAGTTCGAGGTTTTCCCTCCTCTTCCTATTCAAGATCATCGGTTCAATTACCTCCTCCCGTGCCGATTAGACCTTTAATCATCCTGCAGCCAATTCATCATCATAAGAAGATTGGTCCCTTTTTTATGAGCATCGATATGATCTGATCAAAATAAGAATCACTCATCGATGATATCTTAGATCGTCTTTACCTTTGTTCTAGCTGCCTGAAATGCTTTTGAGTTTAAGATGGATCAATTGCTTCAAGGTAAAAACTAGAATATGAAACATCCTTTGCTCCAGATAAACTGATGCTCTTACTACCGATCCCACCCATATAGATCTATCCCTAGTAATAACATCAATGGGAGGAAGGATCTCTAAGTGAATATGGAACTGGCAAAAGGGATCTTAAAATGATCGAAATGGAAAGGATTAGAATCCTATCTATTGAAAACAACTCATCAACAGCTATTCTCCCTTTGACTCTACTACCTCCAGTCTCTAATGAATCAATCCTTCAAGGACATCAAAGACCTTGAAGCTTAATCTGGTTCGGGCTCCGCTGATCAATCATCCCCCCCAGTTCAGTTCTCCGATCAATCATCTTTGCTTGATCAGCATTGATTCGAGTGAGCATGATCTCTCTGCTCGCATCTGAACTGGGATGTAGGTCGATATGGTTAGAGCTGATATGCTTAGACTCCTACTCCTTTTTCCTAGATGATTGAAAGACAAATTCGTAGACTGAGATCAACTGCTAGCACAGGATCTTGGTCCTCCTCCGACTGGATTTTCTTGCTCGAGCAAAGAGATCAATCTTCAATCATAGTAGTCTTGAGTGTCTTTTCTGCTTGCTCTCCCTTAGAATTATTCAACATCTCTGCTTGCTGCATTGTTTCCATTTCGCTCATAATGAAGAATCGTTCAAGACCCTTTCTTCCAGTTATTTATATATCGCTCAAGGCTGCGCCCTATCCTTTGTTTATATAGCCTAGTCCATCCAGCCAGGTTCTAACCACTCTTCAGATGAGATTGCAGTGAGCATCGAATCGAATCATCCTTATGTTGGATCATCACAAAACGGGAAAGTGCTTTAGGAAGGTATAAGCCCGAGCACCCGAAAATCCATGATTGGAAAGTCGTGGAATTACGAGCAAGCATCAGTGTCTATGCTCCTACCAAGACCGAATTGGTGGTGCCTCCTATTCCTCCTTTGGTCCCTCTGCTTACTTAGATGCTGCTGGCTTTCCGCTCTCTACTACAACTACATATACATATCTACGTCTAAGTGGACGAATCAATATTTTGATTTCGTTCGAGAAGCGAATAGGCAAGGATTGCTGGGAACTGAACTTTCTATTACCCCGGACATTTTCTCTCGTTCCTAGTCCTTCTATTGCCAACTTGAACCTGACAAAGGAACCGGCCGACCTATGAATGAAACTAGCTGAGCCTGTCCTGATCGAACCCGCGTCGAACCTGCCCGCCATGCCAACCTATCCTATTCCTTTTTTATTGCTTTCCCTGCTATACTTCGAAACCTCCCGAGGAGAGGGGCATTTATTTTACCCGACCTATTGCTGAGCCTCGATCGAACCAGCCAACCGAATCTCCTCCGAGGTCGAGGGCGCACTCGAGTTTCCAATTTTGATATGGTGAGCTCGCTTAAGAAGGGATAAGTTGGAGAGGGCCTTGCCTTAGATCGCAGCTTGTTGTTTAAGAGGACTCCTTCTCTTTTGGGCCGGTTCCCTTTCGGTCTTTCGGGTGGGGCCTTGCCTTACGTATAGATAGTTGTTTAAGTAAGGTTCTTTCTCTTCTTAGGAAAACGAAAAACACAGATCTGGATTAGTGGGACTCGACTGGATAAGGATTCGAACCTTCTGCATGATAGTACCAAAGAACGATGCTCTACCAAAAAGTATGCTCCGTGCGTAGCCCCGGTAGAGGAAAGGCAGCAAAGGAGAAGGCGCCCCGCTTCCTCGCCCTCCTACCTCGGGCTCGACCAACGGGAGAGGAAGCGCCACCCTAGCGACGGTGCGATGGTTTTGGTTAAGGGAAATTGGCTTTTCTGTTCTGCGATGGTGCGATGCTTTTACCGAGTAGATTTGAGCGTTTCTGTTCTGACAACTGCGATGGCCTACTGCGATGCTTTTACCGAGTAGATTTGAGCGTTTCTGTTCATACAACTGCGATGTATAGTTCGGGAAGATATTGAAAGCCCTTTATTTCTTCCCCTCAATTTGAAATGAGAGGGTTTATAAGGACCTTACTGGCTGGGTTTACCCAAGACCTGAACCTTTAAGGCCCAGAATCCCTCGCCGGAGACCGACTTCGCGTATTAAGTAATTTTGGCTAGCGAGCGTTTTAACTAATAAATAATACACTCAATTCTCCTTTATCTATGAGGCAGAGATCTTACTTTAACCGGATCTTCCAGTCATTGCACGCACGGGTGCTTTGTCTTTTATAGCATTTTGACTTGCAATTATCAGGGAACAGCTGTCCCCCGGGCTCTTGGCTGAATGAAGGGACCGGCGATCTATAGAAAAAGTGGGTTATTCCACCCGCTATCTTGCTTGGTCCGGCCTGCTTCGTGAATGAACGTAGTTAAGCGTGACCCTACTTGCTTTGTCGCTTCCCGTCCCGGCTAAATGGGCAATCCTCCTTAGGCTGCCGCCTCCCACTACTGCTGCAATATACTGGTGTCCCTGCCGATGCCCACCATAGAAAGGATAGTGCTCCCATCTCTATGGCTATAGACAGTGATCCATCTCCAACTGGGATAGGGATATTCTTTTTGAAGGTTGCATCCCAAAGTATGTATTTCAAGGGGTAGATCAGGTCGTCCACGCATCCCATGCTTGCTTTTTTTATTTTTATTGATTGAAACATGTTATCAACAAAGGACAACAAGTCCGACAGAAGGAATCAATCATTCACCAATCACCTTCAGCCTTTAATCTTGAAGAAAGAACCTTTATCCAAGTCCACAAGCCATAAGCGCTTAGCCGGTTGATATAAAACATGCTGTTACTTATATTGATTCATACAATGAGAAGAGTAGCATAGTCCTCGATTTAAAAAGGCGAGCTGGATGATTAGGATTCTGCCGGGAGTCCTATGCCCACCAACCATGAGTCCGGTTTGGTTGGAACATTTGCTGTATCCTTCTGCCAAATTGGTTAAGACATCTCCCTTATGATTATTCTCTTTATATTATCCTTTCTCTTGGAAAAGAGTGGGCTATAAGCAAAAATTATTTCAACTTATACCAGCAATGATTTAAACTAGCTTTGCTCCTTACCTTGCCCGCTTTTGGTGCTGCTGCACCCATTATAGAAAAGGTCAGGGGAGCTACTCAGATATATGGAAGCCACCATTGTTAGAATAGCCTTTAAGCCCTGGAGCTTTGTAAGAATAATAGGTACGGAAAGATCATCCCATAAGCCCAGGAGCATTAGTTTAATAGGGATAAATTCCAGCGGAAAGAGCACACCAGAATATAAGCCCGCCCAGGAACGAAGTGAGAATTGCCCTAATTCCCGGAATAAGCCCGCTCATAAACCATTAATTGGAAGAAAGATGACATAGCAGCCTTAAGCCCATAGAAGGAGCCCCCCTGGATATTTGAAGAATAGCTTTAAAGCCCTAAAGCTAGTAAAAGAAGAGAGGACTTCACAAAAAGAACCAACCCTAGTTCGAAGACTTCGTTCCTCAAGCTTAGTAGCTTAGTGAGAATAGGTATGAAGGAAGGAAAGGGAAGTATTGCTTGCCTTATAATGCTTATTTTTTTGGGGCTGCTGGTGTCTGAGTTCTGCCTTGTCTGTTTAAATGAGTGATTGGACGAGCTTGGAAAGAAAACAATTCCTGGCTGGATTAATACCTATTGGTTTTTGGGCCTTTATATATGTGTTTATTTTACGTTTTATATATATGGCTGCTGGTTGGGTGCCAGTATTGGTATCTCTTGATACACTTATTATTGCTCTGTGCCTTGCTGCGAACCTCAACTTAATAAAGCACCCTATTATTCACACGACCCCAGCTTTTCAAAGTTAGTGCTTCCAGAATCTACGAACTTCAACACATGCTCGGATTGCATGGATGGAGGACAGTTAGAGCAGCTTAGGCAGGTAACATAGCGTAGAGGCTGCAAGGATAGAAGAGAGTTAAGGGTTTAGGGAGGGACTTGGCTCACTAGCTCTTCTTGGCTTGGGATCGCTGGGATGAGTATGGAATAAATGGGTATTGGAGGACCGCACTTACCTGCCTGCCTCCTTCTATTTCTTCGCCGCATTTGCTCCGATTTAGTACGTATTTAATCGTGATTCAAGATGTCTTCAGTTAAGCTAGTGGAATCAGTATTGGGTTAGGTATGCATTGTATATAATACGTAAGTGCTATCAGTGGATTGATTGCGGGATGGGTTGTGTGGACCTATCCGCCCCGTTAAGAGGAACTAAAACTATGCTGCTTGGAAAGACAATGCTGTGAGAGTGATTGATACGTGGGCTAGAACAAAACTAGCAGTTCGGTTGTACAGCGATAGCAGCAGTTCGGTGGCTCTAGCATAGGAGGGTGGCGGCTTTGCGGGCTCTCTCTCTCCCTCCAGCTCTTTATACAGCGGGTAGGCGGTAACAAGTCGGGTTTTAATTATTAGAGGCCCTAGGGGTGTATGGTGTAGGCTCTTTCTCTAGCAACGAGGTGGCAAAGTAAGTTCTATAGGATCTTATAGTTCTCCATATTATCGTAATAAAGCAATTGGTACAAGCATCCATATTAAGATGACCTCTCTTTGTTCCCCTAAAAAAGCTACGCGAAGGGTTGGGATAACTTCTATTTGTGACCCTCACTTCATTGAGGATTTTATATAAGTATTACTTATGAGATTCTGCTTTTCCATGTATTTCCTTCCCTTAACAGGCAAGCGGCCTTACGGCACCTTATTCCCAATTCAAATAGAAAGGTATATAAATCAGGGTAATAAAGGATGGCTGAGGCAGAGGTGTCAAAGGATAGTCCCAAGGGTGAGGTCAGAGGCATAGGTTACAAAGGCTAGTCCGAAGGCTGAGGTTCAGTTCCCAAGGCTGAGTGTCAGGATGTTCAAAATGAGGTATGAGTACGGCTAGGTTCGGTCGGAAGGGAAGTTCTCTCCAGCATTGATTTCACCATAAGAACCGAGTATGTTATTCGAGTCCCACATTTCCGTTTCTTTGAATTAAGATTGAGTCGCTTTATCTCAATGAATTGGGCCGGGACTGAAACGTCACCTCCGTCCAGTATGAACTCTCTGGAAATGTGCAGGTTGTAGATACTGGCCTCCATTTATTTCGTCGAGATCAATATGATCGTTATTTATAGAGGGATATAGCATTTCGACGGGTAGGCACGGAAAGAATTTACATCTTTTTTTGGGGGGAGGAAGCGGGATACCGGTAAATAAATAGCTGCAGGAAGAGCTCGATATCACGTTTCAACCCACGCCTTCCTCACTTTTTTACTTTTATATCATTTTATATTCTATTTTCTTGCTCATATAAAAGGAAAAAATAGGAGTCATCCTTCCTATTCCTCATTTGATAGCCAGCTAACCTCTATGATCGCCAGCTTAAAAGCAAGAAAGGTTGCTATAAAACCCGAACCTACCCTGGCCCAACACCTTGGCATAGAATAAAGAAATGGTGTTGGCTTATAGAAACAACTCTATTAGATATGTATTAACAATTGAAATTGAGCACACCTATTTATAAATAGGTCAAACTAGATACAAACTACAAGCTATTCCTTCCTCCCCCGTTAGGTCATCTGACCTTACCCAGTTGGGCTCAACCAGGGGCCCGTTGGCCGTTATGACCGGGATCACCATTTCTATATTGAAGGTGGGGTAAAATCTATCATGGAAACACGGGGGTAATCCTCCCCTTTATATTATTTAAGCCGTTTCCTCTGGACTTCTGTCACAAAGTATTATATTATATGAGGCGGCTCGACCTTATGAATTAGTAAGCTTATTATTTCCCTCATTCCATAACCTCCGGATCCAGTAGGCTGGCTTATCCACACAAGTGGTATGACTTCACTCGGTAAAGGACAGGACTTAGAGTGGTCTCTCACGATTTAAGTATCAGGTCCTTCTCACTCACTCCATAATCACTCTCACTCAGATCTATCATGATCACATCGAGGATATCATCTCACTGGGGAAGACTGTTCTGCTCATGTTTATGCGATTGTTATGTATATGGATGATATATCCATTGTTGTCCTTACTGTGATGCTCGAAATTATATTAGCTTAAATAAATGTGATTAGAGGTTAACTAATTGATACTGCACCCCCACTAAAGCTTTAATACTCTGCATCTGCACATCAATTAATTGGCAACTATAAAACATGCCTTGGGTTTCGACCTCCTTGCTCTCTCTCTTTGGTCGAGCCAGCGGTTCGTCCCCTCTCCCATATGGTCGAGCGAACTTAACTAACCCTATCCCTTGCCCCTAGCGGGGCAAGCGCTTTGCTCCTTCCTTTGGAAGGTTTAATATGCTGGCATACTAGACTACTGTGGACCCTTGTTGGACACCTTCTGTGGACCGACCCTGGGTCTATAAAAGAGCTCAAAAATCTCATAGGGTCCTTGGGGGTTATTAGCTCCCTATGCGCAGTTGGTGGTCAATCTTACTTCCATCCTGAAATCCCAGGTAAGAAGGGGGAAAGCTCCGTGAGGGCTGGGATGATACCAACAAAACACCCCCATTATTCACTTAAGTGTGTTAGGGTGGGGTCCTTCATACAGTTAGTTCGGGGTTGGTTCAGTAAGTACCTTGACAGAAGCTCAGGTAGGTAGAGTCCTTGAAGGAAGGGGATACCGGAGTGGGTGGGTTCTGTAAGCAGCTTCCGGGATTCTTGGAAAGGTTGGGGGAAAGCGTAATCGTGCTCCAAACCGACACGGGCAAAAAAATACCTCTTCTCACAGATATATCGCTTTCCCTCTTCTCACGGATAGAATCCATGTGGTGCCCCTTTAGGGCATATAAGTCATACGTCTCAGT
>Ga0316216_1000086_pt1 | contig 13851 bp, 7 predicted proteins | sample NRE6metagenome_FD_207800 | JGI IMG/M metagenome (GOLD analysis project Ga0316216, IMG submission 207800) | Spruce roots microbial communities from Maridalen valley, Oslo, Norway - NRE6 | ecosystem: Host-associated > Plants > Roots > Unclassified | place: Norway: Oslo | collected 2017-09-15
CGAGCGAGATAAACCCTTGTTTTCTCCTTATCAAGAAATAAATCAAGTAAGCAAAGGAAATCACTTACTTATAATCCTTAGCGTAATTACGTATATAATAGCAGCTCCCCTTTATTAGTATTAGTTGGAAGAAATGAACAAAATCGATCTATCGAAATTGCATAATTACATATATAATTCATCCCGGAATGATCTCTCTCATTCAGGCTTGGATCATGGAAATCGGAATTACATATCTCCTTCATGTAGTAGCGAGGGGTATAACCTTGCGGCAAGGATCACCGGGGAAGGGATAACCCCCATGACATTATCTCAATAAAAGAAATGGGCAAGGGTGAAGTTCTATATATCTTCCATATTCCCACTCGATGCCTGGATCGAACGAACAGACAGAACGAAAGCTTTCTATTTTTATTACAATGATATAATATTGTTAATAGTATTGCCATTAATCTATATATCTTCCGGTTCACTTACTAATTCAGGCATAGGTAGGACAGAATCTCCCTCTCTTGGTTGGTTACAAAATATCCTTCTCTTGGTATTATTGGGCAGGCCAAAGAAGAAAGACAGGTCAGGTAACGTTATAACTAGGAAGGCAGGCCACTTCTTTAGCAACTTCCCACCACCCACCTTACCGGGATGGCCCACAAGAATGTCCCAACCAAGTTGCTCACTAACCAAGACCAGTAAGTTAGTAGTCCTAACCAAGTCGCTCACTAATCCACGCTTCCACGCTTCACATCAAATTATAGCTGACCGAAGATCTTCCCTTTCAATACGCAGGTTTACGCAGGTTTCTTCCTTCCTCACGTAAGTCATAATCTTAAGCGTGGCAACTTCTACGCTTCCTTATCTTCAGCAGAGAATACTGATAAAGGAAGGCTCCTTGTCCGCATCGGGGAGAATTACGTATATAAAAGAGGCATGTCGCTAATGGCCCTACTTCTTTCTTCTCGTAGTTAAGACCCAAATTTCCTTAGACGTATTAATTTCCATCAAAGCATACATATATAAACGCACTCCCAAATGTTTAATTCGAAGCGGCTTCGCACCTCGCTCGTCTGATCGATCCAGCAATAAGTAAGACACGACGAGCCCTGCTAGGAAATCCCCTCAAGCAAGAAAATAGATGTCCTGGGGTTGGTCCGGTCGATCAAAAACCTCATGAAACGTGTTTTGGATAAATCTAAGAACAAAACAAGTAAAGTTAGGCTCAGAATGAGAGCAAGAGGCACGAAGCAAGAAAAGCCCGATCGCGGCTTGTTAACTCATTTCTGATTCCGGGCGGACTCCCTCGGTCTGAAGGCACCAGGTGGGGGGGGCTGTCACAAAGTTAGTAAGGGTGGTGTAAAAAGACTCTCCATAATAAAGCCATAATAAAGCCATAATAAAGCCATAATAAAGCCATAATAAAGAAGGTGGTTATCAAGAGTAGTCCCGTCCGTTGCATATTCCACAAAAGTTGAAGTGGAAGGAACTCGTCTTATCTGAAGAGAAACACTAAATGTAGAGGCATGGAATTCGGACCAAACAACAACCCGGGTGCCTGAATATGTGAGGGAATCTTATAATGAAGCCGGGTTAGATTTAGCCTTTTTATATGTTCTCTATTTATCCATACCACCTTTTCGTTTATATACGTAATTTTGGGATCTTACTTATTCACTTTATAATTTATATTCTTTAGATTTCTAGAGAACGATCCTGCTCTCAATGACAAGCATCCATTCTACGCATTCCGAGGCAGTGAGTGAGCCTTGAAACTGCTGAGCACACACCGAAGGACGAGTAGCATCTATTATGGATTATGGATAGCCCCTTCCTTAAAGAAAGAAAGTATATTATATTTAATTAATTATAGATAGCAAAAGGTTGTTACTCCGCCTCATTCATTCTGGTTGGTGTTTCATGAAGGAATCCGAATAGTGAGCCTGGCTTTGGGGCGTTCCCATTCCCTATCTTAATATCTCTTCTCCCTATCTTCTCGACCAAAGGACGTTATTCTCATATGATCGATTCCATAGCGGCCCAAACCCAAGATATATAAGGCTCGACCTCCAAACGAAGTATTCAGAGTGCATTATTTCAGAGATGCATTCCGATCCGATCCGATTCAAGTCGATATTTCGAAAGTCCTAGGAGAAATGAATGCCCTATCTTACCTGTCTCTAAATACGTTACGCCTCATATTTCTTCCCCTCAAAGTCCAATTAATACATTAGTTTTTTTTCCTATTAGTTGTGGGCTTTCAATATACCGTCTGTTACGCCTTACAGATCGTTTTCAGAGTGCATTTAAGCCCTCGAGTCCTCATTTCGAGCTTCACATACTACGAAACTCTATTCCCCTCACACTGCTGGCAAATTCGACCATTTCCCCAGCTCGGATCCCGTCCAATCCATAGACACTTTCTCCTCTATCGCTTTCTCCTCTATCGCTTCCTCCTCTCCATGTCTTAAGTAAGAGTGCCTAAAGGGTTTCCGGCCGTTCCTTTTCCAGTCTTTGAGGGTAGGTAGAAAGGGCTCCCGAATTCCCATTCCCGTTCTTTGTTCTCAGAAATGGAAAAGTGGATGGAACCTGCGGCTAAGGAATAAAGTAGGCACAAAGGTGGCAGGGGAATTTCCAGTTCCATTCATTCATAAAGATACAGCACCCCGTTGATCCCGTTCGAGCAGACCCTATGCGACAGATCCGGTTCCAGGTCAAGTTGACCTAGGCGCCTATAAACCGGTATATCTCATGTGCTTCCAACCCTCCCAAAGTAAAGTTCCGTGCTTTGTGTCCCGTTCAGCTCCGTACCCATACCGGGTGAACCACTGCTTTTTTATCTGTCCCTGCTGCTGGGTCTACTGCTGGACTTTAATCTCCAATGAGTGGATTTGCCTTTGTAACTCGATCAACGGGCTTTACATAGAAGGGATGGAGCATGCCTCACTCATGACCTTAGAGAACCTAAACTGGAAAGGAGTCTCCGAACACATTGGACCTGTTTTCTCAACCCAGCGCATACTCCTCAATCGGGCGGAGAAACAACATCACTCCTTTCCCTCTTTGCCGGATCCGAACGTCACACCCTTGCATCAGATAAGTGGTCCAATGGGTCTGTAAGTAGCTGAGGTAGGTTAGACCAGCATGGGTTAGCATGCCAGTGTTATAAAGCTAAGCATCTATACATGGAATTCGATCTGGGCATTTATATTATGATATACCCACCACAGGACTGAGATCTTTGGTAGCAGCACTCCACCTGGGATCCCTTCGTTTGGTTCCATATTATATATGAGTGACAGAGTCCCTAGTTCTCGCGGTGAAAGAGACAGTGCTTTATTCTATTTATTTACCAAGTTTAGTTAGAAGCAGTTGAATCAGCACTCCCACCTAAAGAGGCAAAGGTTTAACCCGCAGAACCTATTTATTTAGTCTCATCAGCGAAGGCAGAGGCTTCAGAGGCAGCAGAGACAAAGGAAACTAGAACGGAGGCATCATAGGCATAGTCATAGGTAGAAGCGAGAGAAGCAAAGGTAGAACCAGTTCCATATGTTCCAGTCCCATTTCCAGGCGCAAATCCCTGAACATCGATTTATTGAGTTGACCGAGTCAAAGAAACAGAGGCTACGGGGAAAGCACCATCGGCATCTTAGCAAGCAGCAGAGCATGCAGCAGATCCAAAGCCCGCGGCATCCCTTCTTGTTCGAAAGCCAGATCCTACGGTTGAAGTTCCAAATCCAGTGTCCGTAGTAGATTCTCCGGTTTCATATTCTGATCCTGATCTGAAGCGCGTAGTTCCAATTCCAGTCCCAGATCGATATTTAGGTGAAAGCACTGGAAAAGTCAAAGCAGGCTTGGCAGGAATAAATAGATAGTACCTACCTTCGGAGAGCCTTGCAGAGAGCAAGAATGTCTTTGCGCGCAGGAGATCAGTTGGAGACTCAGATCGAGATCGCGAAAGCCCGCAGATTCTATTGCAGATTTAGTAGCCACGGAAGCAAAGGCATCAGTCCCAGTCATTGTTGATCCAATTGATCCAGAAGTATCAGCAGATCGAGTTGTTTCACCAGCAAAGGCAATTTACCAAGTGATAGATTCTTCAGTCCCCAATCCAATTGTAGAGCTTTGGGAAGGATCTATTTCAAAGTAATTGACCGATACGAAATGCTGGTACGAATAGATTTCCTTGCCCCTTCTTCTTGGCCCCTTGGGGGTCTTAAGAATGATCGGACAGCTATCCCACTTCTTCTCTTCGGATGCGTCCCACCCCTTTCTATAGTAGGGCCCCCGGGGCCAACTTGATCCTCTTCCGAGGAGAGCCTCTCCATGTACGATCTATAACCAACTACCCACCTTACCGTTTTTGACAGCGGTCGAGCCACCGGCTTAGCTTAGCTCAGGTGATACCGCCCAGGCATCTAACCCCGCCCTACTATATATAACTCGCTCTACCAACTGCCATATTACGTATGCATGTTGGCTGGTCCTTTGGGGGGCCCTGATCATCAATGCCCTACTACTTAATGGGCGGTCGAGTGCACAACTATAGATAGTCGGGCGGAGTTGCTCTACTATATATAGATATAGGGGCCTTCCTGCCTTCCGGGGGCCGATTATAGAAGAATCAGAGGAATAAATCGAACTATAGTAGTTCCAGAAATAAGAAACTAAAGGTGCTCGGTTTAGATGAAAGGTGCTCTAATTGAGGCTGGCTTTTCATATTGTCAACATAAAGAAAGCCCGATCACGATCTTTTCTCCAATCCAACGCCCCTATCCTCTATAGTGGGGCAAGAAAGCGTACTAATAGAACCCTTCTCCCTGGGCGCCCCCTTTAAACAACCTAAGCTATATGGGCCAACCACTCAACCATATGCTGAATTCTTTCTCTCAACCATATGCCTCATATGCATATGCTGAACCCCCCCTACCTATATAACTGGCCCTCTCGGCCGTCTCCTTGATGTCCTCCCGCCGTTAAAGTAAGTATATGGGCGCACTACAACATCATATAATAGCTAGTTGTATTCCTCTCACTACCATACGCTCTCGTACCCCTCTAACTACTGGAAAAGCCGTTTACAGGTTTACCTTATAGATAGGGAGATAGCAACCACTTCTTCTATCAATGAAATAACCCTCTCGAAAGCGACTATTCCCTCCCACCTTCCCTCCCTATAGTCGCCCTTCTCTACCCCCTTCTGGCTGGGGGTGAGGGGGGGTTTACGATAGTCGAAGCAACGGAGCAAACCACTTTCAAACTCTTCTACTCAGAGGCATTCTTATCACTTGGTAGATCCAAGTCCATGGCCTATTTCGGTCGGGTTCACTCGGAGCTTGGGCATTGGCCTACTGGAGGTGTTATTTACACTCATTCACAAGGGGTTCAACACTCCTAACTCAGTTTGGGCTTGATCTTCATCCTATATACCTGCCTGTTTGTATGGTGGCGCGATGTGATACGTGAATCCACCCACGTTGGAGGGATATAATACCAAACAAAGTCGTACAATTAGGACTTCGATATGGATGGTTTTATTCTGTCTGTTCATCGGGTCATGTTTTTATCCGCCTTTTTGTGGTTGGTCGGGCTTTGTTCCATTTTCCTTTCTTTCCTTTGGCACCTGCGGTAGAGATCGTATCTGGCCCCACAAAGGGATTGGTTGGGGTTATCCTTGGGAAATACCTTTTATTAATACCCTCATTCTCCATCCGGATCCGGAGCTGCCGTAACGCTCATCATGCTAGACTCGCGGGGAAGGAGGGAGCAACAAGCAGTTTACGCTTTAGTAGCCACCGTTTGGCTCTATCTAGTCTTCACTGGGAATGGAGGGAGCACCTTTCACTATCTCGCTCGGTCTTTATGGTTCTTTTCCTTCCCCAGCAACTAAGTTTCATGGTTTTGGTTTTCATGTGATTATCGGATTAGATGTGGTATTCGCCAATCTCGGGGTCATTCATTTGACCAAGGAGCATCACGTTGGCTTTGAACTGCATGGATGGGGCATTTCGTAGACGTGGTTTGGTTCTTCCCATTTGTCTGTTCAGGGAGCTCTTTGAGGTAGTTGGAAATCGAGTAGTAGACCCAAATGCATCTGAGCAAGCAGGGGCGGAGGGAGTTGACCTCGTTGCCTGAGTTTTAGTGGTGGATAAAGCTGCGTGGAAGGCAAGAAAGAAGGAAGCATCCAAACCAATAACATCAAAGTGAGATCGATACCTAGTTATAGAGAGATTATTCAATTCATTTAGCACTCTTGGTTGGACCTTTTGTACCAAGAAGTGATGCGCATTCGCCAGCATCCCGCCTAGGGCCTATTCCTTTTACATACGCAGTTATAGACCGAGATCAATACCCACCACCATCTTGCTAGTGCCTATGGTAGATTATAGATGTGACCTATAGCCCGCCCCTATCTTAGGTATAGGTGCTTCTAGTTGCTCTTTCCCATGCTCGAATGATTCTATATGTGATTACTAATTGACTTTTTGATTCGGTAATATTATATTGGCACTCCAATTCCTAGTTGAGGCCAATTCCTAGGGTGGGTATGAAATACAATACTGGCAGTCCAGTCTTGAAAACCAATCCCACGTGGTCAACCTGTCTATTGGGTCTAGTGCCCTATTGGATCTAGTGCCTTAGCCAATCATTCCCCTGTCTATTGGATCTAGTGCTGTCTATTGGGTATAGTGCCTTAGCCATTTCCCACTCGTCATCGTCAGTAAGTTGATCCAACCATTTGAATGCCTTAACCAGTCCCCACTCGTAAGTTTCTCCATTTGAGGAGAGCAGACCATTTGAATAGAGAGAGAGAAGATCCGATCCCCAGGTATCCGGATGATCCCGGCGATACGAGACTAAAAATACATGATATCATACCATACCATACGAAACCAGGTATCCGGATGGATGATCCCGGCGATCCCATACCATACGCAATTATTCGATTCTATTCAGTGGGCCTATCCATTCCAAGGTCTAGTGGGCCTAGCCGTTCCAAGGTCTTCAGTTGTCCTACCTACCTATAGGCTATAGGATTGTTTACGTCTTCTACCTACCTATAGGATTGATTCCGGAAGTATATTGTCTTGAATTGAGTCATTGAGTCCATATATTGTATTGTCAAAATAGGAATCTAAGATGTCCGGTCCACTTAAATGCCGATGCACGCACCACCCACACAACTGACTGGCGGGATATGCTCCAATTGCTGACTGGCTGGATATGCTCTAATTGCCTGAAGTGCTGTGAAAAGAATGCAATACTTATTCGTGTTGTTTCCGCCAGCTCCGCTCCTCATGAATATATATGTATATATATATATATTGGGTTAGCACGGCAGAAATGTCATTTCATATTCGAGGTTGTTTCCGGGGGAATGCCAAGCGCCAGTGTAGTTTCAAATCGAGTAATTATAGCAATCTCCCTCCATATTGCCATACCATATTGCGACCACGGTATTGTGGGAATCATCCAACCCCCGGGAAAAATGAATGCATACACAAGTGTCGTTCCGTGTCGCTATTTACGATCTTCTATTCATCAATCCCCCTCGTGGAAATGGGAAAAACAAACCAAAAAACGAGGAGGGTGGGGAGAAGGAGTACGTGTTCTCCCCGCCTATTCATTCCAACGAATCCACCCGAGCCCCCAACAAAGCATAAGGTGGTGAGCATTGAAACTGTATCGACCTTCCTGCCACGTCATGGGCATAGGTAGGGGCACAAAAACCTTACTAGCGGCGATAGACCGTATCTATCTGCTTGCGTGCGCAGCCGAGACATCGGCGATCGAAATGCATATTGGGGTAGAGCGGGGGTCCAATACGGGGGGATAACCCCAACATATGGGGATGGGCGGGGGGTCTGGGGGGATTTCACCCCATGCAGAGTATGCTGACCTAACTCTCGAGAAAAAGAAGACTAATATGTATGTATGTGAGACCTGGTTGGTCTGTATGTGAGTGTTATATCATTCGCTGAGCTTCGCTTCCCCGCGTGGATGGGATCCATCCAGTATGTAGGCGGTGGGATTGAAGTCAGTCAGTCCGTCTGCCCTGACCAATGCTTCCTTTCGATGGAGATGGAAATGCCAGTTCAAGCGGAAGTGGAAGCCTTCCATTGAATGGGCGGGCGGGACCGTAGAATTCATTTCTAGTTTCTCCAGAAATAACGCGGAGTTGTACAGGGGTAGGATACATGCGGTAGTACAGTCGTTATGAGAGATACTATGCAGGCGTGGGAGGAGATGGTAGGTAATGATGGTATAGCCAAATCACAATGAAATAAGGCCAGGGAGATAGCTGATAGAGCTTATTAGAAAGATTGATCATCACTGTCAAGTCTATTTAAGACATTCCCGCCCGAAAACAATCAATATCTCAATAGCAATAGCAAGCGGGCGGGTCCACCATAGAAAGAGAAATGGAAATAGGAATAGAAATAGGAAGGGCATACATACATATTTGGGGGGGCCGCCTATACTCATTGAATGCTAGAGGTAGATCCTGCCGGATCAGCGGGGAAGTCCGTTCCGTCCGTCCTCCCTTAGGTGAAAGAGAAGAGATCTGGGTTGGTGAAGGAGAAGTGAGAAGGGTGAGTGCCTACTATACTATACTATCGGCGGAAGTGGGGAACTTTCGTCGGTACAGTGGGACTCCTTCTTTGCGATGGTTCTAGCCGGATTAAGGCCACATCTCCTACCATCACAGGGTTCATTCTTTCCCGGCCAACGATAGGAGAAGGGCATTGGATAGGCGAAATCAGTGGACTTCGGTCTCGTCAATGCTACCCATTGGTTGTCGGACCTAGAACTTGCATTTCTATCACTTGTTGGACCTAGGACTTGCTTTTCTCTCCCTTGATTTTCTTTTTACAGTAAAAGTAACCGTCATTGGCGATCTTAGCATTGTATCATTGGTTTGTGGCGGGCCGCGTGCTTGTAGCGTTCTGGTTCTTCTAAAAAGAGAAACATCTCCATTTGGCATGTTTTATACGTAAAAAATCCAGTGGGTAGGGTTCTAGATAGATTCATCATCTGGGTATCTGAGGGAAAAAAATATTGACTTATACCCCCCTTGTGAAAAGTACTTGGTTGTCTGCACTTCATACGCTTGAGTATAACTAAGGGCTTCCTCTTGTGATTGGGAATAGCAAGAATGAAGTAATGAAGTAAGGAGAGCAGTAAAAAAAACCGAGATAAGAAGCGCATCTGAGCTAACTCTCTCCTAGAGTACTATAGTATAAATAGAATAGCGCAATACGTCTCTCTGATGCCCGTGAATAGAAAGACTTCTAAATCTAAATATCTATCTCTATCTAAATATATATATCTGATGCGCCGCCTACCTTCGCACACCCTTCGCACACCTCCGTGACTATTTAGGAGGCATCCGCCCAAACTACCCACCTTGCAGTGTCCCGCCCAAAGGCGACCAAAGGCGATACGATAAGTATGTCATCAGAATCAATCTAGAGAAAGTTAGGCATCCTTAGACGAAAGAGTGGTATTGATAGTTCCCCACCTCCCACCTATCCCACAGGGGGTTGATATACGCTCAAGGCTGCTCCCACACATTCGTAAGAGGTTGTCACTGCGAAGCTATAGTCAAGGTGCACGGGGTCTTACCATCTAGCCGTTGGTACTCCGCATCTTCACGGAGAATTCAATTTCACTGCCTGGTATTGAACTACTAATAACTTTCACATTCGAGGTGAGCAGTTATAAGGCATAAAGGACCCCATTGCATTTACTGCATTTACCTTTCTTTGTAAGTGCGGGGTCCGCCTGCCCGACAAGGGGGCCCGACAAGGGGGTCCGACAAGGGGATCCGACAAGGGAGGGGGGGAGAATGGGTAAGATGGCAACTTTCCTTGGGCCTTACTGTTGGGCCTTACGCTGGGAGATAGATATTGTAGGCAGCTTTATGACAGGCTTGATTGCCCCCTTGCTGCATCTTAGGCCGGTGAGCGTAATGTATTGATTGAAATGGCGAGGAGCCTTCCTTTTTCTTGAAGTTGTTGGATTGGGTGCGGGGGCCTTCCTTGCTCCGGGCGAGACAAGAAGTAAGTAAGGCGAGACCAGTTCGGCCGAGACATGCTTGTTCTTACCGGCCACCATTATATTATAAAGGGAACCATGAAAGGGAACCATAATCGAAGTAGGTAAGTTACCAGGGTTCAAAAGTGACCCGGGTAGATGAAGAAGGGGGGCGTGTGTAGTGAAGGGCCTTGCTGTGATGCGGGGAGACAGAGAGAGATTGTAGGCAGTTTGCTTAATGACAGGCATATTTGACTATTGCGTTACCGTGTTTGTTTTTCCCTACTTACTTACCGTAATTGTACCGTAGTTGTTATTCCCTAATTGTATACCGTATTTGTTATTCCCTACTTGTCCGTATTTGTTTTTTTCCCTACTGCCTTACTAGATTTGGATTACTGCCTGCCTGTCTTCTGGCTGCTGCATCCCATCTGAAGGCCGGTGAGCGTGCTATAACGTATTGATAGAGATAGGAGGTGGGTTAATGAGAGGAGCTTTCCTCCTTCTTCTTTCCTTCCTTAAGAGAGCTGGATTTGGGTCTCTTTCTTCCTTAAGGCTCTGGTTCGTGATTGGCTTTAAGAGAACCATCCTCCTTCGCATCAGCATAATTCATCGAGTTAGCATGTTAGCATTAAGGTAAGGGCCATCGTTCAGTAGCAGGTAAGGCAGCATTCCTTTCTATCTTTGACTGACTTGCTTTCTCTCTCTTTCTTTTACTGAGCCGATCAATGGTAGCGTAAGGGGTGATAACCGTAAGGGATCGAGCGAGAGGTGGCAGGTAGTGCATCATTGGTAAGCGTGTGGTAGCGTAAGGGGTGGGAACCGTAATGGATAAATTGAGAGGTGAGAACCGTAAACCGTAAGGGATAGATTGAGAGGTGGAAGGTAGCCGTTCATTTATAACGATATAACGCACGTCTTCCTCAATATATGAAAGTTGACTCTTATCTTGTTCAATAATAAGGGAGCATAATTACATATATAACATGTTACACTGATTTACCAAATAAATACTTCCCTTCTCTAGTGTGGACTTGGTGAATGAAAATGCGAAATGAAGTATGTAACGTGATGCTTGATTGATCCGATATGATGCAAGTTGAAGCGAAGGCATAATATCGTAAATAATGAAAACACCATGTTTTCCAAAGGCTAGTCGAAAAAGGGTTTGTTAAAGAGTTCATTAAAGAGTTCATTAAAGAGCTCAGCTCATTAGTAGAGGCTATTAGAATGACGATACCCACGGTACCACGATGCATGAAGCTTTAAAGCCTCATTTGCCTCTCACGCAGAAACATGAGGAAATACCACGAATAGTTGGGCGGGTAAGTAGCATCGGACGGATGTGGCACGAAAGCCAGCGTATGAGGAGGGTTCTGAAGGAGGTAACGTAGGACGGAAGAATCGGGTGTGGATCCCGGCCGGATAGGGGCGGCAGCAGTGGAGAGTGATAAAAAAAGAGAAGGAGAAAGCCTTAGGTAGGATAGGATTAGGAGTCGAAATCGGTCGGAAGGGAATTACCCTTTCTTTGTGGTTGGAGGATGGGATGGACTTTGGCCCGACCCGATTCCATCTATCTCTCTCTATCTAGGTTCTCGCTCGTCGTCATCAGACCGATCACTCGTACCTCGCCCCTTGTTTTTAGGGGTTCCGACAGATCCACCGGCCGGAGTCGAGAACTCGCATGTGTCTGTAGGCAAATAGCTGATTTAATGCATTTAAGGTAATTCCATCCTTCCATCCATCTCCTAGGGTGAAAGCAGTAAGAAAGTCTGGGTAAGGTTGTTTTATCCGGTCCGTAAAGAGAAGGAGCAGTACTAACTAAGCGATTAATTAAGGAAATGATATAGGTATAAGGGGTCTATTCATTCAGGTGGGTAAAGTGTGTGGAACCAAGGTATAGGGTTATAGTGCCTCCCGTACGAAGGTCTTCTGTTCCTGGCTAAAGGGACTAGGTTCTAAGTAAGATTGGATAAGGTGTCTAGGTGGGTATATGGGTGCCCGGTAAGCTGGTCCTAAAATGAAAGGTCAATGGGCATATCCTGGCAATTAGACTGAGGAAATTGAATGGCAATGTTCTGCCGACCCAAGAAAGCAAGCCCTTCCAAGTGTAGTTCCTAAATGAGGGGGGGCAATGCAAGAGGGTAGCTGTCCAACTGAAAGTAAAGCGAGTAGGCAAAGGATTTATTGTCAAGTTGAAAGTGCCTAAGGTAAGCCGGCCCGTCCAATGAATGCTCTAAGTTCAGGTCATGGAGCCATTCTATCAAGGTTAGTTAAGGCGAGGAACTTCGTGGTATCCATAGGTAAACTTAATTAATCCTTCCGGCAAAAGGTAATATACAACTGGTCATAGTGCAAATGCCCAAGCCCTCCCTTCAAATCTAAGTATTAAGGCTAAATCCAACAGTGTAGGAAGGCTTCGTTAGAAGATAAATCAAATATTTCTAAGCATGACCCTCAAAGCAAGTTTGGTATTCGTGGAGTGGTTCCGGTCAATTCAAAAAACCTCACCCTCGTACCTCAGGAGAGCGCCTCCGGTCCTTATCAGATGCTGTTTTTTCTATATAAAACCCTTGTTTATCTGGGTTCGGAGGCATATTGGCTCCATCGGGGTTGATAACTTGCATTTCTCTTTAGGGAACCGGAAAAATCGCTTAGCGGAGCCGCAATTATGGATGGGAAAGTAATTCCATAACTCGCCCGACCTGAGAAGTACGAGTTCCTAAAGTGCGAAGTAGGATAAAAGGAAACGGTTTCCCGCGATAATTACGTATATAAAAGCTAAGAGAATGCGTGGAAGAAGAGGGGTCTGCAGTGGATCCATTTTTTGTGTGGAAGTGTGGTGGGCAGTAATACAGGAAGGGGGTTTATATATGCTCAGGGCTGCACCTACGTCAACTTTGAGGCGAGCCTTTCTACTCTACTGCGAGGTGATCCCGTTAACCAACCATTTCCTTCCTTTCACTAGGTTGGCTTCACATCCCTGATTTGGCGCTATGGTGATGAGGCAGTTCGAGAGCAGCTATGGAGGGATAACCACTTAACGAGGGAATCAAAGAGCCACTTCGCTAGCGAGTTGAAGTTGAGTTGATAGTTTCCTCATGGATTTTATGATTGGGAAAGGCGGAAGCGCTTCTGAACCTCAATTTCGACTAGTGGATTATTTGGAGAAACAGATAGTCTGGGCGTAGTTCCATTGTTAGTTCCAGTCCCGGATCTCGTTCGCGCTATGCTATGGTAGTGGACCTAGCAACAGGGCTTGGAGCAAGGCAAGGAAGCTCTAATCAAAAGATCAAAAGATAGGAGAGCACCGTTATATCTTGTTCCACCACTGAATGATGAAAGCAAGGGCTTTAGCATTATCTAGCGAGGAGGCAGTAACAGGAGCATAAGGTAGCACCTGCGGACAAGGAGAAGCCTCGGCCCAACTAGATTGAGAAAAACTAAACTTTACGGTAAATAAGCGCAAACAGCACTCCAGAACTGTCACCAAGGACGCTCCGCCTTATCTATAGAAACAGTTCCCCCCTGCAGGAACCTATCTTATTTCTATAAGCAAGCTCCCTCCGGCAAACCTTATTAAGTATTCCTTCTTTACGGATCTCTGAACCACCGATTCGAATATAGTGGGAGAACCCTAGCCCCCTTGCCTTACTTGGCGTCTAGCGCCAGACTAATGGCGTACTCGATGTCTCAGCATCCTCTGACTCGGTTGGAACTGACTTCGTACTCGGCAAATAGGGATGAGCATAGCGTCAGATCACTACTCGAATAGGGATGACGTAGCGTCAGGAAACTACTCGAATAAAATAATAGGATGAG
>Ga0316216_1000087_pt1 | contig 13809 bp, 18 predicted proteins | sample NRE6metagenome_FD_207800 | JGI IMG/M metagenome (GOLD analysis project Ga0316216, IMG submission 207800) | Spruce roots microbial communities from Maridalen valley, Oslo, Norway - NRE6 | ecosystem: Host-associated > Plants > Roots > Unclassified | place: Norway: Oslo | collected 2017-09-15
TCTTCATGCGTTATAGTGCTGCCTATTCTCGATACATATTTTGATTAGGCCGACCAATAAGAAAGTATGCCTGTCTCACGCCCTCTTTCCTGGTCTCGTCCCACTTCCAATCTCGCCCGACCTGATCTCGCGTACTTACTTACCTCGTTCTACTTGAGTGGGTTTCAAGCATTTTCACGTTGAAGCGCCTACCGGAGGAACATGTTTTTTCGGGGCCAACCAATAAGATGTTTCATAGTCCAATCAATCAATAATAAAGTATTTCAGCGGTAGTAATGGTCCTCAACCTACCTATTTATATGACCCCAGAGCTGTCTTATCCCAAAGCTGTATCATGAAACTGTCTGACCCGAAGCTGTATCACAAAGCAGTTGTCTTATCATAAACAACTAAAAGAAAAAGATATGCGTGTGGTAACAATACTCATCTTACAGTATCTTATAGTGCTTATAGTTATTGACCGGTTAACCAGCCTACTCATCTGACGATGATGTCTTATAGTGACTGACCAATTAGCCGGCCATTGAGGGTACAATCGATCCTTATCCTGCACTTAAAAGGGAAGGTGCAGTTGGTCCTTCCTTACCTTGCGCTTCTTACGAAAAAAGGTAGGCGTCGCAATTGGATCCTAACCTTACACTTCAAAAAGAAGATAGATGCGAAATCATCATTTTTTGATTTAAGGTCCTTACCTTACTAAATAGGATAGGTGTAAAGGTCCTTACCTTTTGACGCCCATGAAGAAAAAGGAAGGTGCAATTGTTCCCCTTACGCACGCTTATGAATGCTCGCAGTTAGGTCAGTACCAGCTGCTCACCCTTGAAGGAAAGCGGTTAGGTCAATATCAGCCAGCAAGTAATCATATATGTTCTTTCGGTTCCCACCTGCCTCACCTCACCAGAGCCTGCCTTACAGCCCCCAGCGTTTTAACCCGAATATGCGCCTTAGGTTCCTGCCTGACCTGAGTCTACCTCACCAGAGTCTGTCCTACCTGAGTATGCGCCTTAGGGTCTTGACTTACCTGAGTCTGCCCTAGGGGTCCTGCCTCACCCGAATCTACCTTATCTGAGCCTGCCTTAAAAGGTCCAACCTTACGATCCAGCTTGGTATAGAAATTATCACGAGGTGAGTCAACCCTTGATGCTAGAGGATGTTAGCAAAAGTATACATTGGTTCACTCAAATGAGGATTGATGAATGAGGATTGGTGTAAGTACCTGATCACTAAAAATCTGTGAAACGAATCAATCAATAAATAAAGCTTTGTTTAGTCCCCATCTGACGATGGTTAGCCCTCTGTAGTTAAACAGTTAAACCAGGCCCTGATGCATTAAAGTTATTCACCTCAAATGAAGGTTCCTTAAACCAAATCTGTTATTCCAGAAAATACATATGTTATTGCGGTCTCCACTTGAGCCTGCCTCGCCTAAGCCTGCCTCACCTGATAGCCCCAGCTTTTTGAAGCAATAGAAAAAGAAGGAGCACTGCATTTCATCCTTAGACAAATGGATAGATAGAAGTCGTGAATCAAACGCTAGTGCATCTGCTACGGAGGTATAATCAGAGACACCCGAAGACATGGGACGACAATGTACCATACATACAACACTGTTATAATCGGGCTATTCATAGCTCGACGAATCAATTGCCATTTGAGGTATGCCTAGGGTTTCTTCCTCAGCGCCTTTTTATTTATAATTCTCTGCGACTGTTGGAAATTAGTCTATCAAAATTAGTGACGAACGACAAAAGGATGTTAAGTTTATTGCCAGGATTCAACAGATTTATAGGTAAGTCCAAGGGCAGCTATGCAGAGCCCAACAACGTTATAATTAATGTGGTTGAAGGGAGAACTGTGAGCAACCAACCCTTTTATATATTCTCTGGCCAGATAAATAAGTAAGTATATATAGGACTGGGTGGGACCAACCTATGCCATGACCAGCACATGACAACTCGTCACTTTAAAGTAAGAGACATGGTGCGGTTGTACCTCAACAAAGAACGATTGAAAGCAGGGGGTAATAAAATGAAGCTGATCCGATATGGGCCTTTCAAAATAATTCAGTAGATGGGAGACAATGCCTTTAAGCTTTATCTACCTGTCTACATGAGCATCTATTATTAATGTTGACAAATTGAAACTCTTCGAGCCATCGATGCTTAATGAGGATCCGACAGAACCATTGTTGCCAACAATAACTTACTCGGTAGTAGACCAACAGGAAGAGTTACTAGAAGGCACTATCTTGCAGAGGAAGGTTTGCGAAACCCAAAGAGGATCATGGGAACTATTGCAGATTGGGTTAAAAGGGAAAGTGCCAGGCAAGTGACTCAAAGTCGACTTGGGACTCAGCCTTCGATTCAAAGTCTATTCAAAAAATGAAAATTACATAAAATATGACAAATTTCATTTAATGAAATAAAATATATTCATGACAACCCATGTGTTAAATAAGTTAATGAGTGATAAGATATGAGTAGGGTAGTGGGGAGATGGATCGAGTGGGAAAATGACTCTGAAGGGCCCAATGAGCCCTAGATTTGGCATGAATCCCAAGACCTGCAACAATGGTGAGCCCCCTAAATACACTGTTTCGAAATCGAGTATTGGATCTGCTCTTGCAAATAATTTTGGATTAATCATGTCTGGCCCTGGGATGGGGCTGTTAGAATAGGTTTTAATGTTTTCTAGTGGTCACATTTGTTGATGTACTTAACACCATTATGATGGTAGTTGTAGCATTTAAATCCATCGGGGGCATTTATGTGACGTGGCATTGTTAGATTCATAGGGATCCTTTAGTGGAGCATTTATTTGTCTAGTGGCCACATTAGTTGATGTACTTAACGTAATTATGATGGTAGTTGTAGCATTTAAAGCCTTCATTAGTGTGGCATTTATATAAATTGAATAGGGAATCATTATACTTATTGAGGTCCTTTAGTAGAGCATTCATGTGGCTCCTTGTTACTTAACATAGGCGTCCAAGTGACTTGGTAGGTGAGTTTTTTATTATACCACCTTTATTATGTGAAGTATTATGTGAAGCGGTCTTATCATTGTTGAAGCCTATATATTGAGGAAGCCTTTAAGTCATTATTCATCCATTGGTGTGGATCATCCATCAAGGTGGAAAAATGTAGAGTCTTGTGCAAGGTGGTTCCATAAGGAGTCATGATTTCGAGAAGGATTTATTCTTGTATACATTCGCATCTGATCACTCTCTTGTTGTTGTGCTCACCTAGAAGGATGGGGAAGGGAGTGAGTTCCCAATAGCATTTATGAGCATAGGCTTGCAAGGCCATGAATGAAATTATCCAGCAATTGAAAAATAGGCATATGTTTTGGTTAAAGTGATTAAACAATTCCGGTCTTACATACTAAAAAGCCACACGAAAGTAATCGCCCCACATTTAGCTGTCATATCATTATTTATCCAGAATGAGTTTGGCAAGAGACAAGGAAATTGGATGGATGCCATCGAAGAGTATGTTCTCGACATAAAATAAACAACTATTGTGCTGTGCGTGGCCAAGTGCTTTTAAAACTGGCAGCTGAAGCACAGGATCACGTGAATACAAATGAAGATGGACGGGAAAATGAACTGTCTATGCACAACAATGAGATTGAATATGTCCCAACTAACAGATATTCGTGGTACTATGAACTAAAATACTATTTACAACATGGATTGAGTCCCACTTATTTGGATCCAAGGAAGAGGATATAAGGCTTAAATATGCTCAATATCAATTGGTTGATGGCATTCTATTATGGAAGAACTATGATGGTGTTTTACTTAGATGTCTGGAAGAGGATGATGCTAATAAGGTATTTAAAGACCTGCATGATGGACTGACTGGTGGGCATTTCTCAGAAGAGACCACTACACACAAGATTCTGAGAGCCAACTTTGACTGGCCTACTCTTTTTAGAGATGCTCACTCATACGTTAGAAAATGCAAGGACTGTCAATTGTGTGATGGGAAAGAGAATAAGTGTAATACCCCAGTTTGGCCCCTGGTCTAAATTGCAAATGTAAAAAGTAAATAGGTGGCTAAAGAGCATGGACCTATGTTAATAATTGTAATTGTAAATTATAATGCAACTTCATCGACTGGCTGCAAATAGGAAAACCTAAAGAGATAGGGGGATATGATTCCACAAGTGGGGAAGTAAGGGGGATAAGGGGGCCCTTTGGGTTAGTTTCCCCTATATAAGATAGTTAGAATTTCTCTCCTTGCATTTTGAAAGCCAAGTATTTTATACGGTTGGGTCCTTCGCCGAGGAAATAAGTGGCTGCTGGTCATTAAGGGCTCACCAAAGCTTTACGACCGAAAGGGAAGGAGACAGAGACTTTCAATGACCGATTGCTGGGTATGACTAGCTCCCTCCATCGAGTGAAAGCCATCAAGCGGGAAAGTAGCTAGTCAAGTCGCTAGGAAAGTAGCTAATCAAGTCGTTGGTTAGAACGCTCGCTGTAGCTAGTAAAGTAAAAAGTAATCGAGCAGTAATGTACGATCAGCTGGGCTAGTGGAAGCAAAAGGGCTAGTAGGGGCATAAGCGCTAGTGGGGGCAGTATGAATATTCCCATCCGTCCGTCCCAGCCATTCCAGCCATATAATCAAACATCCATAGGTGGGACTTTGCATGTAAAGACAGCACTTATCACCGTTTCCATTCAACCATTTTGAAGCCCTCTTGATTCCCTTATTTACTCCATTTGCCCAAGTTGGATAGGCACTAGTCTCGGTCCTCCATCACTTCATTTTCTCATGTTATAATTGCCATTTTGCTAAAGCTAACTCTTCATATCACCTTGAACCTCCATTGCATAGAGTTCTCCTATTCTAGGGATACCCCCCTTGTGCCAGAGAAGATCCTGCCTAAAATGAGAGGAGGGGATGCAGGCTATGGGTATGTATCTAGGTATACTAATGCTAGGTATGGGTATGGATCTGCATCTGTGTATGGGTATGGACCAACTGCTTCGACTGCATAACCAACAGAAAGGGCTACTGGGTCTCGATCTAGAGATGGTTCAATGGGTGCTAATGATGGTATGTAGTGAAGCCGCTACTGCTTATGGGTATGGATCTGGAGATGCTGCTACTGACTCAACTACTCGCTTTGGATCTTTACCTGGTTAGGAAAAGTTATCGCGACCTCCCTAAATGGCATGGATCCAACCAAACAATATATTTAAGTTTCAAGACAGTTTATCAATATATGCAATTTTGGAACCCAAGAGTGCCTTGTTAATCTAAATGGAGGTTGGATAAAATGGGTAGTGAAAATATTTAAATTGTCGTTGGTATTATTCATCTCAGACCTTCCATTTCAATGCTTATGAATTGTTGTTGATGGTAGAAGCTGTAGTGTGCAAAAAACACAGTCCTCAAAAATGTTCAGTGATTCTCTATGAGTGTACCATCTACCTTTTAGGTTACCCACACACATTCAAAACTTCCATCCTTGTATGGTAATCATTGTATGATAATGTAAATATAATATGCTTAAAAATGCATTGAAAATTAGGCCCCTTGCCCATATACATGGTAAGATCTCTTATGTTGCGGAACATTTAAACAGCATCCCGAAAGAACACTTTTTGCTGCCCAGGGTCAAGTTTAGGTGCTCCTGGTCCAGCTTTCTGAATCTTCGGAAGTCCTGCATCATTGACATCAGCTCCAGTCCGAGTCCCTCCTCTTGTGACAGCATTAATTGTAGGCCCGGCTGCTTCACCAGGCGGCCTGGGTTCTGAATTGACTCAATTTGTTTTTCTCTGTCTGGTCCTAGCTTCCCATTTCTCAATCAGGTTTGGATATTCTTCTGTAGCATGGGTATTAACTCGACAATGAGAACACCAAGGTCGTCTCGGGAGGGGACAATCTCGAGCAAGATGTCCTACCTCATCACAATTGTAAAATCTGTCTGGTCCAGTTCTTCCACCAGTCCTCCCTCTTTTGTATCCTCCGCCTCCTCCTTGAGGTTGGGAATTATAAGATACCCTAAAAGAGGTTCTGTCTAGTCTGTAAGCCAGGGCATCTAAAGCCCTGCAGTTATAAGTACTATGAGTGGAGGTCCCGCAGAATTAACAGTATACTGTATTAGGGACAGAAGAGTCTTTTTGGAGAATAGGACAAAGTATTGGAGGATGACCGTATGTTCTGCAAATCTAACAATATTCCCCATCCATTCTGTGAACCTTGAATCGGAGGTGGGCCCTGATAGGGTGCAGTGTTAGGAAACTGAGCAGCTTAAGTTACTTGCGCAACTCCACCCGCGGGTCTTCCTGGAAATGGTCCCATGGGGGGGCTGGGTGCAAGCCCTCCCCGCAACAGCGGGCATTCAGAGGCATGATGCCCTTCAGTCTTACATCCTATACACCAAACTTGTTCACGACCAACCTTAGGTTTAGTAAGCTCCTGTATCTTCTCTGTGAGTGCAGCAATTTGATTCTTAACTTGGGAGAAGTCCGGGCCGGGTTAGTGCCAGTTACTGTGGTTTTAGCGTTGCCAGGATATCCAGTCATGGATTCAATTCTCATTGCCTGCTCTAAAGCCTCTCTAGGATTAGCAATCTTCTGCTGCATCAAAGGGATCCGAGTCAGAGGAAGTAGCCCTTGAATAAACCATTCTTTATGCTGGGTGTCATGGATGCGGAATGTAAGCCTACCCATGAGATCCCAGAACCTTTGCGCATACTCCCATGCTGTTTCCCCAACTGTCTGCCTTATTTCTTTAAGTTCTGCTATGCTCTGCTGTTCAGACTTGGGCTGCTGAAACTCAGTAAGAAACTGTTGTTTTACCTCAGGTAGAGTGAGAGCTACTCCATTAGGGGGACAGTCTACAAATTGAATATTCCACCGTAAGGCCCTCCCTCTAAGAGTCGTCTGGAACTCTATCAGTCGAGAAGCATCAGGGATTCCTTTAGACCTCCATATAGCTTCACAGAGGAACCAATGTTGTTCCGCATCTTATTCTCCCTTACCCCAAAACTCCGGTACCTCATAGAAGACCCTCCTTGTGTTCTCGCCATTCCACTAGGTGTAAAGCCTACTAAAAAAAACCCTTTGAACCTGGTAGTAATCAATTTTTGATTGGCCGTTTACAATGAATTACTAACCCCTTGGGTTGTACCTAACTGTCCTCCACTACTACTGCTGCTACCTCCCAACTATGTTCCGATATGACCACTACCACTATTTTCATTATTAGAAAAGGGAAAGTGCAAAGCAGAATGATCTGTTGTCTGTACCTTATGATTTGGAGGCGCCTGAGGTGTTACTGGGTCTGGTCTGGTTTCATCAGCATCAGGTAGTATTTCTTCAATCTGGGGGGGGGTTCCTCCTCTTGAAACAGCCGATGCACATCTACAACTATGTAATCTAATTCATTACTAAGCTTAGCATATACTGGTTCTCTTTGTTCAGGCTGTTCCGCAACTCTTTCTGAGGTCAGCTCCACTTCTTCAGTCTGGATTGCTGCATCTACCCGCAACTCTCTTTTACCCCTCTCTTCCGACTCAGTTGACGCTCCCTCACCACTACTCTCACTCCACTTCATTCCATCGTTATTCCTCTCTCCCTTAACCACGAGCTGGCCAGCTCTCCTTTTTTTTAAGCTTCCGCAACTCTTTCAGTCTTCCTTCACTGCTTCCTTCATCACTAATCTATTTCCGCAACTGTTCACTTCTCTTTCTTACGGCATGCATCTGATTAATCCACCACCGATCTGTAATCGCTGCTCTCCTTAGAACCCGTTCAGCCCTTTCGCTAGTCTCTGATCCCCCCCCCATTGCCCTAGTTCTCTACCTTCCGCAACTCACCAGCACCATTCCAGCCACCCCCCCGGCGCAGGGAGTTTACTCGGCCATACTGGCAGGGGTAAAAAACAAAATACCTTATTCTGCCAGCAACATCTGATCATTATTCTTTATTAATTAAAATTCCCTTTCTTAATCAGCTTCTCTTTTCCCGTTTCTCATTATTTCAATTAGAAGGCTTTCTCAACTAGATGGAGTTCTTTTGTTTGAACGTATATAGTCGACTCGGTTCATAACAACATCGATTCATCGCTTTCTCTTTCTCTATAATCGTTGGAGGTCGAGTCTATTACCCACGTATTAACGACATCCTCCTAGGCGACAAGGTTCGATTCCTTTCGTCCTCCCCTTCCCGGTCCATTCTGTGATACATTCATATAGCATTTCCTTATCAGCTTATCAGACTGGCCGATGACCTATACCCAGCATCTCCTTTCTATTAAGGCTATGGAAACCCTCTCACTTAGCATTTCCTATCTCTTACTTACGCCTTCCCATACATCTTGGACGATCTTACACCAACATTTAGCACCTACTACTCACCCAGATCCCACCTTACCCACCTCCGAGCGGGGTCCACACCTTAAATAATAATAGTAGAGGCCTTCAGTAAGCGCATCCATACCCTCCTATTCACTATATAATACCTTATTTTATGGTACAATGTTGCTATCAAGCAATTCCTTTCTATCTGAATCTCGCAAGGATCTCTCACCTTCAGGACTTCCAGCTGACTACCGAATGCTGGCGTGTCCATCTCCGGCGGGATCCTGTTACCCATCATCACTATAGGAACGTGACGTCTCTTCCAGAATATACGTCCACATTTACCACACTTCCCAATTTGCTTAAATAATAATAACTTGTGCACAAAAGCTATCTACCGTTCTGAATTGGTGGAGAAGTGAAGAGAGCATTCGTTCAGTCAGTCGAACAGGAATAGGGAGTTCGTAGAAAGAAAGACGCTGTCTATCCAATATGGGAGCTATCCTTTTTAGAAAAAGTACTTTATTCCGGGGTTGCATCTCAGAATCAGAACCTGAATTGGAGGTGTCTTCTTTTCGAAGGAAGGGCCACAGTCTTCTCGATGTTAGGAAGAGATACTCGCCAAAGCAGTAATGGGAAATTTATTGCACTTACGGGTTTCGAGATCGGAGGAAGGAGGTATGGCTCGTTTAAAGAAAGAAGGAAGACAAGCATACCTCTCTGAACCAACCAGTATTCTGGCTACTAATTTTTTATGGTAACTCGGATAGTTGGAGCTGATGTCATGGAGTGATAGAAAGCAGTATCTTTTTCTCGAGGTAGGGAGAAAGTCCACTCGACAGAAGGAAGCCAGACTTGCCTAATGCGGAAGTCACGCAGCAAGTACCAGCTTCCCTAAGAGCAGGAAAGAGGGAAAGCATATCTCATAGCTGAGAAAGGAGTAGAGCAGTTCTCCCCTTTAGTGGTCGCGAAGGAATAGGTCTCGGTAGAAATAGTTTAGTTATCGGCCGGAGGCGAAGCAATAAATTACCCTCGGCTCGATATCCGGAACAGAGACTCAGATGGGCAGTTCCAGTTCTGGTGAGTTTCCAGTTCTATCTCTCGAGAATAGCAAGTCGAATGAATAGGAATCCTTTTTAGAAAGAGGAAGAGCTTGCCTTACTCGCTTTTGTGAATAGGTTTTCGGATTAGCAGATCTGAACGATCGAGTGCCACTTCCAGGTTTGGAGAATATGGAACGACGGAGCATGGAGTCAATGGCATGGTTAGTTCGTTTCAAGAAGGAGCAGTGCTCTCTCTCTCCTTTGATGGGTCTATGGTACCGGTGATGGGTTAAATGGCATGGTACTGTCTGTCCGATGAAAGAGTAATGGGGGAGCTCTCGATGAAATGGTAACTTGTTTTGAGAACAAGGATCAGCCCTTCGCTTTAAGTAAGCATTCCTCGTATGGTCAGTACTTCTTTCTTGGATTAGAACTGCCTTTCCTTGAGTTTAGCTCTAGGACTTAGGGAGTCAAGGAATTTTTGAGATACATGAGGGACCTTTTCTTCTTCTGAGTCTGCTGACAAATCAGCAATGAAGTGAATTCCCGAGAGCTCACAATTTGTCGGTGCCATCAGCTTGGCAAGTCCTTGCCCTTTGATCAACTTTGTAGGCTTGATCTAAAGGTCATATTCCAACAACACAGCTATCCACTTGCCCCTTTTTCCCTCAGGATCAGGCTGAGTTCAAATGTCTTTCACAGAACTGCTGGGCACATAGGCAGTGGTATGAGAATGCAAGATATAAACTCTAAACTCTTTTAGGGCCTTGACCAGTGCATATGCCTGCTTTTCCATGATATCATACTTCAATGGGGAATCCCTAAATGTCTTGCTATAGTATGCTATAGGATTCTCAAAATTCTGCTCATCCTTCTGTAATAAAACACCAGCAATGGTGTGCTCTGAGGAAAAATAAAAAAATAGATAGTCTTTTTCAAAGTTGGGACTGGCCAGCACTGGGGCTTTGGTCAATGCCACTTTAATATCTTCAAAGGATTTTCTGGCTTAAGGGGTCCACTTTATCTCACTTCCTTTCTTGAGCATGTTAGTGATATGCTTTATGATTTCGGCCAGGTTAGGGATGAATCTTCTCAGAAAATTGACTTTCCCCAGGTAGTCGCTTGCTTGACCGAAGGGAAGGCAAGGAAAGATTGCACTTCTTTTTTGCTTCTGGGTGTGCCAATTTTAAAGATCCCCTCAACTCTGCTGGGATCTATCTTTATTCCCTCCTTTGAAATAATGTGACCAAGTAACTTCCCTTCTTCCATGCCAAAATTAGACTTCTTGGGGTTCAATGAAATGCCAAACTTTCTACACTTTTGAAAAGCCCTCCTTAGATGTTTAAGATGTTCTTCATCAGAAGCTGAATACACAGTGATATCATCTAAGTAAATAACAATAAATTTCTCTTTCTCATCCGCAAAAGCTATATCCATAGCCCTTTTAAATGTTGCTCCTGCATTCATGATCCCAAAAAGAATCTTGGCATACATGAAAGTGCCCCATGGTGTTGTAAATGCTTTCTTTTCCTAATCATCAGGGTGTACCATGATTTGATTGTACCCAGAGAAACCATCCAGCATTGACATTTTTTGAGAACCCACCACTTTTTGTAGAATGTGATCCATCTTAGGCAGTGGGTAGTTGTCCTTGAGAGACACCCTGTTCATATTTCTGAAGTCTACACATAATCTGATCTCTCCACTCTTCTTTCTGAAAGGCACCAGATTTTCCACCCACTTAGAAAACCTCAGAGACACTATGATCTTGGCTTCAAACAACTTCTTTATCTCTTTCTCAATCAAGGGCAACAATAAAGGTGCGAAGCCGCTTTCCCGACATTAGGAGGGGAAGGATTTATTCTTCTTAATTTCTGTTTGAAAGGTTTATGATCTTCTTTTATTGGAATCACATGTTGAATCACCTTGGTATCATAAACTTTCAGATCTTCATAACTCCAGGCAAAAACATCAGGGAATTCTTTCATGAAATTGATATATCTTTGCTTGACCTATGGGCTGATGTCTTGGACAACTTAATGATCTTGGGATCTTCCTGAGTCCCAATGTTGCAATCTTCAACATCTCCATCATTTACAGTAATTTTAGGACTCCTGGCCACATCATTATTAGAAAAGAGTTTCTCCAATGGGACCAGGCTTTTGGGAATGATCTTACTTTTTAGCTGCACTATATCTTTACCAACAATCTTATTTTTTAAATAACCATCATTTGTGAATACAGCTGCATCTTCTTCTTCACCACAATATTCCTCATCAATATTTAAATTTTAAAATCCATCCTCACCCTCCGATGTCAGGTGAGCCATTCTTCCCTCCATTTTGAGGAAACTTTCAATTTGTTTATCATCTTCAAAAACCTGCCAGTACTTAATATTATAAGGCACTGTTGGTCTGTGCTTGACCTCAATTTCATATCCCCTGTTAGGAAAGATTGGAATTTTGAAAACTGAGGCTGAAGTAGCTAGAGTATCAGCAATATGATTCTGACCCCTTGGAATCGCTGAGAGACTATATTCTTAAAATTCTTCAAGAAAGTAAAGCACTATATTCCTATATGCTCTTAATCCGGGGTGCTTTGCTTGATATATTCCCTTCACCTGATTTATGATCAACTCAGAATCTCCATGAACAACTATCCTCCTAGCACCCATTTCTTTCAAAGTCTTCAATCCCAACACCAATGCCTCATATTCAGCCATGTTGTTTGTGCAATCAAAAGAAAGTTGATAAGAACACAGTTTTGTGGCCAATCTGGGGGGGTTAATCCACACACCAACTCCTGCTCCTTCTCTGCTGACAGCTCCATCGAAGCTCATGTTCCACATCTCATTCTCTGCACTGTCTTGTTGTTCTGAAACTTTCTCAGTCTGCTGATCAGATTGGTCTTTGGCAGCCATATAAATCTCTGGCCCTTTCCCTTCAAAACACAAATCATTGAAGAAAATGGAAGAACCCATCTCAGTCTCCACAGAGTCAATGGGATGGTTATTCGGCTGGGCCTTGTTACTGACCATGTATTTGAGCAAAACCTCCCCGTACAATCTCCTATCTTGACCAAAGACAGGGATAATGGCGTATGCCATATCCATTTGTAGAGTCCCTTTCAACTTTGCAGCCCATGACCTAGATAACAACATGCCAAACTTGGGAGGGATATCAGCAACCACTACATCCATGACCATATTCTTTGCTGGAATTTGAGACAAAGATACCACCAGATCTTTGATTAGGCCCAGACACTTCACCTTCCTTGAATCAAAGGATAAAATCTCTTTGTAAGGCCTTGTGATGTCAGGCCCAATTGGTCCATGACCACCTTGGGCATCAGGTTATGGGATGCTCCTGAATCCAACATAGCATTGTGCAGAGTCATATCATGGATCTTCAGACTGACATAGAAAGGGGGGACCTCATCAACATCACTACTTTCCTCTACACGTGGGCTAAACAAGATGGCAGGATGATCATCTTGTATGTTAAAAGTGTCAGAAGTTTGTTCCATCTTGAGCATCTTGATGATCTGATGATCTACTGCTAGTGGTGCTGAAACAACTGGATCAGCTACTGGGTAAACTAGGTAAACTGCTATAGGTGCTCCTGGTGGATATGCTGGTGGCTCAGACGCTTATGGATCAACAGAATATCGAACCGCTATTGGTGGTTTTTAATCAACGGGTGAGACTCGTTCCACTGAATCAATGGGTTATTCTTTCATGGACTTTCGAACAGGCGAGGATGCTTTGACCGGTGCTGAAACTAATGGTGGCTAGGGAACACCCCTAGAGGCAATGGGCTATGGAGAAACATCAATAGGCTATGGCTCTCATAGATCTGCTCGAACTGGGGTGGGGTATCGCTATCGGTCAACTGGATCAATGGATTAAACTACGGAGACTGGATATGCAACTGCTGAAACCGCTGCTTCAACGGATGCTTTCTCAGAACCACGCATTAATGCCCTCCCTTATTCTTTATCTACCTTAGAAGGGCGGTCTACCTGGACCCATTAACTCCATTCGTATACGATTCACCACCTTTTGGATATAGAGGCTCCGGATCTGATTCGGATGCTTATAAATAAATAAGATCAATAGCTTCAACTGTCTCTGCGCTTTCTGAGGGATGATATATAAAAAATGAAGTCATTTAGCCCAGGCTTCATTATGTGCTCTTGGCCATGATCTTGCCAGTCAGTCATTTAGGCCACCAATATGACAAGCGAAGCGAAAAGTATACCCTCATTACATTCTGAAAAGGTTGTTCACCCGCCCTTATATAACGGATCAGAGCATAGAGCAAGCCATAGGTTTATAGCCATAGGTTACGCATAGGAGAGGAAGGAGCTATTTGCATCAGCCTTTAAGCATCGCATTGCCTCGCAGATTGATCTTAGATGGACAGAACCCAACTCCATCCGTATGTGTCTC
>Ga0316216_1000088_pt1 | contig 13802 bp, 4 predicted proteins | sample NRE6metagenome_FD_207800 | JGI IMG/M metagenome (GOLD analysis project Ga0316216, IMG submission 207800) | Spruce roots microbial communities from Maridalen valley, Oslo, Norway - NRE6 | ecosystem: Host-associated > Plants > Roots > Unclassified | place: Norway: Oslo | collected 2017-09-15
TATAGGCAAGCAAGCTACGTGCTCTCTTTGCTTAGGAGTGCTAGGAATGCTTCTAACCTCGATAACTGATCTATCACTATAAAGTGCTTGGAAGGAAAGCCAGTAAAGTTATGAAAGATGCCCAGGAAAAACAGTCATGAGAAGATGCAAGGGGTGGTCACCCTGACCATTTATTGTCCTGCAGAGCTTTACCCACTTGCTTACCCTATAAAGTAAATGCTCTATGAAAGCGTAGCTTTACTAGTTAATACACCGTGGGTTAATAGGCATCAGCGGGATAATCTGGTGATAGAGCCTTCCACCCTATTCCTATTCAGGCCGGAAGCCCCTTCCCCCTTCTTCTCTCCTTTGTCCATTGCCGTTTAAGCCACAAGGAAGCATAAAGGATAGGCATAGATAGATCAAGGGCATTCAATGGAGGGAGTTTTCAGGGGCTTAGAATACCTTACCATGATTTGTCCTGCGGAGCTGTCCCCACAAGAAAGAACAAGAATTGAGTAAGACCCAAGGCCAAGCTCTAGTCCCCATCTTGGGAATCAAATAGAAGGGTGGATTTAAGATATAGACTAGGCAGGGAGCCATGCATTAAGTGTCCTCCGGAGGCCGGGCTCCTCTCTATCTTACCGCTAGGAAGGGTCAGGAGATCATATATAGCCAAGGAAAAGTTACTAGCCTATCTCTTGAAACTCTTGAATGAAGTGGGGCTATTGAAGTTAAGGTGGGGACCGTTTATCGACCGCGAACATCCAGGGCGGATAAGGCACAGGAGACAGGCTAAGTCAGGCTACAAACTACAACTGGTTCTGATGTCTATTAATACTCGAGAACAGAGTAGAGTAGATCTTAAGCAATGGCCATAAGCGTTACGAACCTCTTAGGCTAAGCGTTACAAAGCTCTTAGAATGCATATTTTAAACTGTTAATACTACCTTAAATATACTAAGCTTAGTAGTAACTGGACTGGTTAGACTCTTAATTAGAGTTTAGGTTATGCTAGTTATACTTACAGACATTAATAGAGTTTAGGTTAAGCTATTACCATGAATAGACATAGAGGAGGGGACAGATCTATTACGGTCACTCTTAGGAAGCTTATTGGACACTGTTATTACTCTTAGAAATAGATATTACTCAACATCACTGTACTGGCAATATCTAGTACTAAGCTGAACTACTGGACATATCTCTTACTAAGCATCACTGTTAACTATGGACATGCGAAGCTCTTTGGCTAAGCGTTACCAAGCTCTTACTAACACTATTGCTTTTAGAACTGTAACTATTGCTTTTAGAACTGTTAAGAGTTAATTAGACACTTGTGGGTATTGAACTGTTTATAGTTCAGTGGAAATAGTTAAGCTTATCTCTGGTAGCTTCTCTCTGGTTATAGTTCAGTGGAAATAGTTAAGCTTATCTTCATGAACAAACGGCCGGGCCGGCTCTTGTTTACTCTGGTAGCTTCTCTCTGGTATCTGGTAGCTTCTCTCTGGTAATAGTTCAGTGGGAAGGGAATAGTTCAGTCGTCCCTCTAATAATTCATTCCGAAGAACGTTTCGCATTCATTCCAATCAATAGGGCTCGACCGTACGTTTCAGTACAATAGGGGGAGGACTCGACCAATGATACCGTAAGGTCCTAACTTAAGAGCACTCTTAGACTACTGGTTATGGGCTCCATTTATTAGGAGAGAGATAACACCGCTTAATACTAGATCTATTTATTTAGGCGCCTGCCTCTCCCTGAAGCTGTGGAGAGAGCACTCTTATATTATGTGGACGGGATTGATTGAGAACCGGGGAGGGCACTCTTAGACTACAGAAACCTTACGGTTTTGCACTATTAGACTCTTTTTTGCACTCTTGAGATAGGACTCGACCACCTTTAGGGAGAGGGGAAGAAGGTCATTTATGTGCTCGACTTCAAAAGAGGGGAGCTAGCTTTGCTCTCCGATCCCTAACACCTGGAAACAAGATCGTACTTCCCTTTCATTATGGAATGGGTCAAAGCATAGTGGTGCTATGGTGGTGGGTCCGAGGAGTGTCCACATGAGCTTTTTAGGTTCTCCACCTTTATAAATAGTGCAGCGTTGAACGGCTCATAATGAATGAATGGGTCCGCTAGTTAATGGGAACAGCATCTCGAACGACATCTCTGAGTAGCTCTTAGGCATGCAGCATCTCTGGGAACAGAATCTATTTAGAGATGTATCTCGAAGCAGTCATATTACGTATATGATCTATCTCTATTAAGAGAAAAGCTGAACCCACTATACCCGTTCTACAGTACATTATCGGCACTACAGGCACTGAATGTATACGTTCACTCATCCTTCTTTACGACTGACTTGAGGCATTCATTTATACAGGAACTTATACAGGCATTCATTTATACTGGCCTGGCTCTCGTAATGACTTGTACAGGCTCATGATTCCAGTGCAGGAGGGTCTTGCTTGCCTTCATTGATCTATCATAAAGGTTTATGAGAAAGAAAAGGGTATATTTACGCTATAAGGGCCTATTTATTTGCGCGGGCCTATCTATCTCTCTAGCCAGTCTATCTCATTTATAGAGTGGGAAAGCCAGTCATTGGTGGGGAAGGCCTAACCTCTTCATCGACCCACCTGTCTAGGGAAAATAAAGACTTATCTCTATAGCAAAAAAGCTCGAGAAGGACCCCCAAAGGCGCTTGCCGTACCTTCGAAGGATTAAAGTGGCGATACAGCGCATTAAAAGAGCCTTTTACGCGGTTTATTACTTATATCTGTAGGTAGGAAATGAAATCCCCCAAGCATTTCACAATCTTTCTTTCTCTTTATTTCGGCCACAAAAAAACTCTTTCGGTAACCACCACTTCAAGCATGTGAGTATCAAGTTCAGGATCCTGGGATTGATCCAGGGGGGGCCCATTCAGCAGGGCTGTGGCGGCTGTCTGAATGCGAACTGAATGCGGCGGAGGGAATGCGGACATCAACCGGACAGGAAGCATAAAGAAAGCATACAACAGAAAGGCGGACATCAGACAGAAAGCGGACACGGACTTAAGACGACATTATACGGACATCTTAAAGCGACCATCATAGGACTTAAAGCGGACGACATCATACGAACTTAATACGGACTTCCTAAAGAGCGTACTTAATGCGTACATAAAGCGTAGTGCTTCATGCGGATTGAAAGGTGAGGTCAGAGCCTGTATGGATCTAGCTAGGCGAGGTCTGAGGTTCCAGAGGAGTGTAAGTCTGGTCCCAAGGAGTAGGTCAGAGGCATAGGTTACCGAGGAAGGCTTATAAGTTTTATTCCGAGACATAGGTCTGGATTCTGAGGGCCCAAAGGCTATTCCCACCCAAGGCAGTTTCAAAGGCAGTTTCAAAGGCAGTTCCTAAAAGGCGGAGTGCATAGGTAGGTTCTAGGGCTGAGGGCCCAAAGGCTATTCCCGCCAGATAGGAGTTTACCAAGAAAGGCGGAGTTTCAGGTCCCAAGGAGGAGGTCAGAGGCATATTTTTGAAAAGGCAAGTCCCAAGGCTGAGGGCCGAGGCGGTCTGTATGAGGGTAAGTATGGATTTGCCAAGGAGGAGTTAATAGAGTTAAGACTATCAATAGTTTGAGAGGCTTGAACATCACGGGTAAGCTTGAACTCCTATATCCCCCCACCCCATGGGTTCAAATGTTTCCAGTGGTTAAGTAGCACCAGGTAATGGAGAAGTTGTAAGGAACATCTCACTGAAACTATTTCCTGATTGCATTATATATGTGCATATCCACCCACAAATATCAAAGCACAACCTCAACATTCCTTCCACTTCTTCGGTCCTTTTGGCCGCTCCGATACGGCCAGCCAGCATAATTGTAAGAATCCAAGCTGTCTTGGTGCACCTGACTAAAACACTTACTAAGTATTTCTGGCTTTCACAAGAGATAACGTCTATAGTCTATATGTGGCTCTATATGAGGTCTATAGGGCAGACATCTGTAAGTTCGAAGCAAGCAATGAGCCCTCGGTTTATATAAAAGCGAAAAGGCGCTCAACCTCGAATCGAATCAATCCAGCCTCTCATAGGGCAGCGTTTGTAAAAGGCATGTTTCATAAAGAAGAAAATGAATTTTAAGTGCCTGCGACTCCCCACTTCTCTCTAAAGATGCTGTTAGACGAAAAGGCGAATGAGTATGTTTTCTAGAAGCGGGAGCCAAGCCCGGGATCGAAGCTGAGTAGGGAATCTAAGTAAGTATCCAAGGCCAGGTAGTAACCCTCGCTGTGTTCCGTGGGGTAAGGCTCGAGGTTCCAGGTCTAGGGTCTAGGGCTGGGTTCTTCCTCCATTGAGGGTATAGGTTTGATAGTTATGGCAGCTATGGGGAAAGCCAACCCAACCTCCTGGCACATGAAATATGACGGTCAACAATCTGCGCTGATGAAACAGGGGAATGTTCTATATGAAACAGGGGATTCGTCCATGCTATCGGCAATGGGCTATCTACAAGGACCACCACCTCCTGGGGCCCTATGACTGGCTGCCGACCCTCTGTAATTGAGTGCATCGACTCTTGGCATCGAGCATCGACTATCGGCTATGATCGGCTATCATAGAGAAACGTTGTAAAAGGGGCGAGGATAGGAGCCGCTCGACCGAGGTACGAGGGAGAGGGTATAGTTATAAAGAAAAAAAGATAATGAAGTGGCCCGATGAGATATATTTAATTGTACTCCCTAAAAGATTTGTGTGAACAAAACGGGGTAATGATAATGTTTTTTGAGATCTGTGCCATCAAAACATGTTGCCTGCCCCGAACCACCATATCTAAATAAATATCTAAATAAATCAACCATTCCACCTCTTCTCCCAGCCTTTCTCCCTCCAAGCGAGCCCTCGGTTAATTGACTAGGCCTTTTCGGTTCCTCCTCTCCCTAACCCAGAAAGAGGCGAAAGCAATCGACGGCATCCTGCCCCTCCTAGGTAAACGACATAATAAAGGAGGGCATGGCTCCCTCCAATGAATGAATGTGAGAAAGAAATCAAATAAGTATGGTGAGAACTTTTAGAGCTCCCCCATGCGATTATTCCCAATAGAAACTATTAGTAGCTTCCAAGTTGTACTATTAGATATTTCTCAACTTATTCCAACCATTTCAGTATAAGTTGGGGAACCGTAGTTGGTATGTTCAGTTGGTATGTTCCCGCAGTGCTCCAAATAGTCACCATGTAATAAGTAACCAACATGGATCGAACTCGACATCATCCCCATATCCACCACATTGAATCCATTTCAAATCAACCTGCCTGGTGGGTCCTCTGATGTCTGGCTGTAGCCCATGGTAACCTTATCATGTGGGCAGTAGTAGTAGTAGTATGAACCTCTCTCTCATGCAGTAGGTACAAGCACTTTATACTACTTGCTTTTTCATCTTTAGATCAGATTACAAATGAAAATAGAAAAGTGAAACGTAGATATGGTCCTTGGTGACCCTATCTCTCAATGACTTCTGGCTGGCAATGATGGGCTCTGCTCTATGGCAGGCAACAACTATGACTGGTTGTTTTTTATCCATTCAAATTGGATTATTCCCCAAACCCCCCTTTTTTTTTGTTGATGCCCCATTGGATCACAGGAGTCAACCCCAAATATGGGATTGGATTGGATTAAAGGCCATAGAGTCAGTTCCATGGCAATAAGCAGCCGGTAATAGCCCTAGTACCAGCCATCATAAGAGTGAAAGCCATAAGGTCACTTGCCTTAAGTTTGACTAATAGCCACCCATAGAGACTGCCTTAGGTAATAGCTATGGAATAATTACATATATAACATATATAATACATCTATCTATTAGTGGAAAAAGGAAATGGACCTAGACTGGAAGCTAGCCCAGTTCATAATACACTTGACCATGGAGAAGTTGTTAGGGTAATTAGTGCACCTCACACTGGGGACTACATCCGTGTGCCCTCCGCTCATATGCTTATGGGCTATGTATGTTGAATCATCAAATTGAACTATGGCTAGTTGAGAGTCAGGCTTAGAGAAAGCTAAAAGTTAAACGTAGAGATGCGATATCGTCGTATATATCGATGTTGCATTGATTTATTGATCTCTTGATCTAGAGATTTCGATATTCTCTCGTAATTGTATTGAGAAGGTCTTGTATTGAGAAGGTTTTACTTATCCCCAAGTTGATCTCTCGTTTATGGGGATTTCACGGGATATGGGGATATCACGTTTTTGGATTATTATTCCCTTGTTGATTCCTCACCCATTGGATCACTGTAAGAGTCAAAAACCCCATTGATTATTGTAGGAAGTCCTATTGGCTTATTCCCCTCCCTATGGCAGCTCTGTATGGCAAGAACCCTCTTGGTGACAAAGTGGATGATACACTAAATGGGAAAAGTGAAACGTAGATATGCGATATTCATATATTATAGATATTGGATTATAGTCCCATTGGCTTATTATTCCCCCTCCCTCCCATTTGAAGGTTTTAACACTACGTGCCAAAATTACCCTATCTCTTCCCATGGATTATTCCCAATAGGAGACTACTCTTTAGGAGACTACTATCTAACAAGGACAAGTTCAACTTAGATATGCAAGTTTGGTCGAGCCTCAATCAACTTCATCATGTAGATATATGGTCGTTATAAGTAAACAACATGGCTCCCAATGTCTATGGAAAAGGTCAACGTAGAGATGCGATCTCTCATATATTAGATAAACTTCCCAAAATGCCCCGATGGAGAAAAGAATGGGTCATCCAACCCCATAACAAAGAGGTTTCATTAAGCAATAACATTGAATTGAAAGAAGTTGTCATATTGTCCAACCACACTTTGTGCCTCCTGCCCCGAGACCGAAGAACCTGAGGCCATTGAGAAATCAATGTCTGGTGGGTCTGGTGAGTAATGTAAGAAAGAAAGTAGTATAGTGTACATGGGAACATTTCCTAATGAATGGGACTATAATAGGTCTGTCTTCTATTAATGCCATGGGATTGACTCTAAGGCTAGTAGTAGTTTTTGGACGGCAAGCAAGTAGTAGAGCTTACGGGAACAACTAGTAGTTCTGGCACTACAGCTTAAGGCACTAAAGCTTTGCTCTCTCCTTCTCTTTTTCAAAGAATGGAGACTTAAGGCTTTCTATAATAATAAAATCTATCTTTGTTGAGTAGAGAGATCTATATCTCTAGTTCGTAGAGAGGTAATTGAATCCCCATATTGTGTAGGGGGCCTCGGCACGTGGGAAAGAGAAGCAGATATTGTTGTCCATTGTACCCCACCCCAAAGATGTGAGCTGTGCCCCACTTGGCAGATCTTGGCGTAGATGGTTTCCTTGAGAGTGAAAGCCGAGTGCCCCGCCTTCCCGTAGAGAAATTGTAGAGAACTGGATGCTATTAGTTTGGGAGTTTTTTTATAGGCTTTTCTGATACAATTACTCTTATTATTGGCTAATCTCCCATATGAATAAAATTGGTTTTTGTTGGAGCCTGCCCTTAAGAAAGAAAGGAGACAGACCTTCTTGTTTAACTAGAGTGGGGGGATTTTCATGCATGGAGTAAGGCCTTAGAGAGACTGCCTTAATTAATACTGCATGGCTTCGCTTCCGCTCAGAAGTGCCTCTTATTTCATACTAGGAGAAAGGAAAAGGTTGGAAGGGGAAAATAGTTGTTTTCTTTTTAAAAGAATGGAGACTATGGGGCTTATTATTTTGCTTTTTTGGATGGATGGACACAAACTATAGCTTATTCACTGGAGCTCGGGGATAAAGGAAGGGGAATAGTTTCTTTTTAAAAAGAGAATGGAGACTACAACGGAGCTTCTAGCTTTGTCCCCGGTATCGGCGGCTATTCGGGTTGTCCCCTTGCCGGTGCTGTCCTGTGCCAGAGTGGGAACTACTATCATGGCAGTTATCCGCCTGTTGTACCGCCTAACCCCGACCTATGTGGAAAGGTTCAACTTATAGATGCGCGATATATATTATATTAATAGGTTGTAGTAGTTGTTGGAGGTTGTTCCAAGGTAGAGCTAGTGGAATTTTAGATCCGGTAACTTAAGCCGTAGAACAATTGAAAAGCTGTTCTGTTACAATGGGAAAGTGTTCAAATTGTCAATAGGTTGTTCGGCTTGTTGTCTTGGTTTTCAATAGTTCAAAGTGTATCAATAAGGGCAGTGGTTCCTGTAGTTTGTAAACAAGACCTCCATTATAAGCTATTCTTTCAAAAAAAAGAACTACTTATAATGTAATGACAAAAGACCTTTTCTTAAAGGTACAAGGATTAGCGATAGCTATAATATTAGGGCAAGCCTAAGAACAGACATAAAATCTATATTAATTCCTTTAGACTCTAACCTGACTAATAATACTTTAGCCCCTAACTAACAACTTCATTCTAATTACTATAGATAGAAGACTAATCCCTCAATATATAATCCTAAATAAGAGAAAGAGGAGCAAGCAAGAGTCTAACCAATAGAATCCCTAAAATAGCTTTGAGTCAATCCCTGCTATTCAAGATCTAAAGCAAACTCTATATTCTAGTGCTTAGTGAGTTCTACCTTATCGCAGTATAAAGAGGTCAGGGCCGCTCGTTACCGCATGGGTTGGCTCAGGCCGTGGAGAATACAATATATAAATAAATTCAATGACGTTCGAAAGCCTACTAACTAGTAAAGAGACTTAAGATCTTCTAAATCAAAATTAGAGAAAATCTAATTCCTAAGTGTTGGTGTTAGAGAGATCTGGTGGTTTCTAAATGTAAGTATTGCTTACTATAAAAAGTAATACTTGTCTGTATGAGTAATTCCTCGTATTATAGGTGTTAATCCGTCTATTCGGGCGGTGCTTTTAAATATAAAGAGTGGGGTATAAGGCGTGTCTAATATGGGTAGTCGGTAATAGTAAAGGGTCCTATGTTTTTGTGTCTTTGTTATTAACATGACTTGAAACCTATAATTCTATAAGCTAATAATAGATCCTAAAAAGACTTTTAATATCCACCAACTATTCATACTTTATATCTAAACTAAAGCGACTCTTTCTTTACTAACTATATTTCCATAAGCATACTTAAAAACTTAATATACTTTCTATAAACTAAAGACACTTAATATTTCCTAATCTTACTATACCTACTATAAAAACTTAATCTCTCCTTAAGCATACTTTCAATCTAGCATACTTTCTATTTCCTATAGAGCCTATCCTTATTGGTGTGTCAAAGAGATTATAAAGGGCCTATAATAGATATATAAGATTCTAACCCTAAACTATATATAGTCGTAATTATTGCTGTTCATTCCTTTGGTTGGTTGTGTCAGTTTCCAGTTAGTTTCAAAATGACATCGAAACATATAGCTAGGAGATACAAAAGTATGCTACACCATGGTCTTTTGAGTCTTAATGTTTGGTATTAGGGATTCAGAGGATGATCTTACTATACCTTTTCCGGGGTTACGTTTGAGATTGGGTCTAAATTCTAGAGGATCTCCCAACGCCATTATAGCATGCGAAAGGGTCAAAGCTCAACATGACTGTAGTTCCTGAGCTATGGAAAATTGAGATAATTATATACTTAGAGAAAGGAGGTCTAAGTGGAGATCTGTAATCTCCACGGGCGATCCACCTAGGGCACATAAAGTAAATTTCTAGCTTATTAGGGCTTTAGGCTTAGAGGTAGCTATGTGGTGAGATTTCATTACTGTAGTTTAATAGTAGTTGGTAGAGTTATATCATTATTAGGATCTAAATAGGAAGACTTTTATAACACCTTAGGATGAGATGAATACAACTCTAGAGGATGTACTAGATATCATAAGGCTACCCATTATAGGTATGAGACCTAAGATGGAGGATATACAGAGAGACTTATGCATTAGAGAGTAGCTTAAATACATGTTTTGGGGTGATTAATCACCATTCTTCTACATGGAAGGGTGACGTTGGCATCAGCGAGAGGATTTTTTAGTATAAGTATGCTTTGGCACCCAAGGTGCCAAGATTATAGTTACTATGGTGGTAGTGGTTGTTAGCATGCATCATAGAAGCATCATGGGTAGAGGCCTAGTTCTCTTAATTCAGAGGATGGTCACTCAGTACGTCAAATATACATTAAGATATATACTATTAGGGGTCTTATACATGGATTTGGGCTCATGAGCCAAGTGTGCGAGTAGGTTAGTGGCTAGGGTATCATTTTTTTAGGTGTGGATCTAAGAACATGTACAATTGTGGTAGCCATACAAGGGAGCTTTAATAGAAGGTAGGCCTATTTTATACCAAAATGTAAATGACAGGGGAACATACAAAATGCATAGAAAGCTAGATGATTATACTTTGGGGGCCTTATCCACATTAGAAAGAGATACTAAATGCAACATAGATAAAATAGGTCTATATAATATACAATTAGAGCGCCACTCATGTACTTTATAATAGAGTGAATAGAGTCTCCTTATAGTGGGGTGATAGACTAGGGCCTCTTCCTCTCATACCCAAATGGAAGAATACACAGCATAGGGTAGGGATTATATATGATGGTGGCCCAAAGCAGAGGCTAGACTAATTTGGTTTAGGGCTAGGGTGACAGGGATTGAGTCGTGCAGGTATCCTTCATGGGTATTGAGCCCATGAAGAATCCTGAGGAGATATCGGAAAGGCAATAACGGGAAAGGAGATAACGGGAAAGGGGATAACGGGAACTGGTACAAGTCAAAAGAAGAAATACAACTGGCAACTATAGAAAAAAGAAGGAAGGATTGCTTGCCCTCCTACTGTCGAGTCCAGGCAAGATAATCAAAACTGAAAATCGGAATCACACAGTCACAAAATATGATGAACAAGTACTTACTAAGGATGTATGTTATGAATTTTAGTGCTTCTTTCAACATGGAGACAACTTAGGGATGATCTAGAGCGGGATTAAGGTATGATATTTGGTTGGTAAGATAAGGCTAAGTAGGAGGTTACTACACTATAATAGAGGACATATGTAGACCGGCAGGTGTAGCACTTAGTGATCTAGTGTCTATGTCAAATGTAATCGCTTAGAACAATAAAATCATCCAAAATCGAATAGATGTGATGGCACGGAATGAAAAATAAATATTTGTTTATTCGTTTGGATCACTGTAGTAGATTCTGGCCCTCTGAATGATGAGGGGTAAAAGGTGTGGCGGTGGGTAAGCGGGCCTTTTACACCATGTAGAGGTGGTGGAGATCAATTCGATCTCAATCGGTGCATCGTACAATAAGTTCATATACATATTTCTCTTCATTGACGTGACGGATACGTAGAGGGATGTAATGCGAAGAGCTGGGGAACTTCAGTTGTACGGTGTGGATGGATTCTGCTTGATCATGTTTCGGGGATATGTGGTGGAAATGAAAGGATGGCTTACTTCTTCTATTTCTGATTGCTAGTCACTGGGCGGGTAGGACATGGATTCATTGTGATAATTACGATTGTGAATGGAAACACATTGTGACTATGTAGATGCTGAGCCACCCTTAATGTTGATGAGGATTGGATTGATGATCTATTTGATTGATGAGGATTGGTTAGTTCGTTCATAATGCTAGTAATTGAAACAGTCCATAATGTCTCTCATGGATTGGCATAGTATCATAATGTAGCTCATGCCTTCTTGATAGAGCGTGGCACAGCCGACCAGAAAATATTAATGTACTTTCTTTTTCTCTTTTTTGAGAGCGACCAGTTTATAATAGGACAGGAATGAAAATAGGGCCACGGTTTAGAATCAATACCTTGCTTCGGCAGCTTCTTTGTAATGGCAGGAAGGAATAGATCACACCTTAAATAGCCGCGGTAGCAAGGAACTATGTATGCAAGTCTAAATAAAGCTACATGCAATAAAGAAGATAAGGTAAGTCCCATACATACCACTTTATGTTAAATCCTCATTAGTAAAACCCTCATCATTAGTTCAACCCTCATTAGTAAAAATAAGAATAGAGATGAAAGGCCGACGGAGAAAGCAAGAGCTAGTTTCTATCTATAAAAATACTGAACATGGCTGTTGGTCGAGCCCGGAATTGAGGGTAAAGCACCCGAAGGGGCGAGAGTTGTAGGGGATCGATCGGAGGATCCCGCGTAAGAGCCCTACTATATATGCGCTAAGCTAGGGATTTTAATTGAGGACAAGTGCTCAGGCCTACTCATCAAGGCAAGAGCTCGGGTAAAGGAAGGAGCTCGGGTAGCACAACACTGAAAACAGGACCGACCTCTAGTTTGATAAGAAGACCAATAGGTCATTACTGTAGATCTCGCTGTAAGGAATTCCTGTCCCGTAGTGCATGCAACCAAAGATAGAGATTGACCGGGCCCACGAGAACAGATCCATGGGTGAGTGAGTGAGGAGCCCTGAAAACATGGGTTGGGACCGCTGCAGGTATTCGCCGGGGAGAACCAACCATGAGATTGACCCCTGACCCTGCTTCTGATGCTAACAAATGGATTGGGTTCAGGTTAGGTTTCAAAGTAGAAAGTGTCGGTGTGTCTGCTGTTTTCACCAGAGAATTAGTAAGTAATAAAACCATCAATATTACTCAACTCACTCCACCTCTTCGATCAATAAAGTAGTCTTGGGGACACGTATAAAACTGAGGTATCCGGGCAAGATTCATACACACGCCACCAACGAGACAGAATGCGTATGAAAGATTATTATAACGATGCACCTTGAATTGACTTGGACCATTGAATTGACTTGGAATTGACCTGGAATCGATATGCACTCTTCATTCAGTATCAATGAGTAATCAAAGAAGACCCATGAGGAATCAAAGGTAGTTTCAAATGAGCTCTTTTGTATTGGAATTGACATGGGCGCCTACCCGACCTTTGGGAGGAAGAGCCCACCCTAGATTGAGGGTGGTTTCCTTCTATCGATGTAAAAGAATCTAACGAAGCCCTCTAACGAAGCCCCAAGAATATAACGAAGGCTTTCCTCACCGCTTTCCTAACCTACGTAGTAAATGACCTAAACCAGGGTTTGTCTTTCCATAGTAGTAAATGAACTAAACAAAGGAAAGGCTACCCTATGATTTGATTGGACCCATTCCTTACCCGCATCGATCTTCTCTCCTCGGCCTTCCTTACGAACTGCCCTATTCTAATTTATTAGTTACCCCCGACTTCATTATTTATTACTTAGCTTTACGACTGTCACTTGCTACCTCAGTCTAGGTAGGGCTATCCTCCCTTTGGTCGGCCTTCCGAACTAACCTTGTATTATTTCTTATAGCTTGTATAGAGAGGAACTAACCTTTATGATTTCTTCTTCGGGTTGTACGAGTGGAGTTAACCATGAATTCATGAGGGACAAACAACAACTTTATGTTTATAATGAATGGCTTTATGATCGATCACCTTACCTACCCAGGCAAGCTGATCTTGCTCCTATCGAAAGTGGTGTGTCCGGAACTTAGGTTATATATTCTTTGATTGGATAGACAGCATGAAAGACTGAACCAACAAAAAGAATATTTTATGATAGCAGCTTGGGCAATCATTAACATCTGGAAATACTAATTCAACTATGATTCATGAACATCTGGAAATACTAACTAACCTATGTTCATCATTATGCCAACTCAACTATACTTGCTATTAGAAACTGGCTAGGGTGTTTCGTCTTAATAACATTGCTATTCATTTCTACTCGATTTACTAAACTTTCTATTTCCAAAAAGCAACCAAAATGACAAAAATGACAGTGAAGTCTCCCTAAGAAGCCATAGGGAATTTGATGTGATACAGGCTGGCTAAAGAAGTATTTCAAATTGACACTTTGATTCCT
>Ga0316216_1000089_pt1 | contig 13546 bp, 6 predicted proteins | sample NRE6metagenome_FD_207800 | JGI IMG/M metagenome (GOLD analysis project Ga0316216, IMG submission 207800) | Spruce roots microbial communities from Maridalen valley, Oslo, Norway - NRE6 | ecosystem: Host-associated > Plants > Roots > Unclassified | place: Norway: Oslo | collected 2017-09-15
CCGCACGGTCGTCATCGGCCCCGAGACCCACAGTGATATCGTATGCGTATCGAGCATAGCGGATATCCGGGTTTTACCTCATGAATGAATCCAGTTCATGCAGTACCACGTTTATTAGGATTGGAGATAGACCAGCCCCTTGGGGGACGGCCATTTCATCGTTACTTAAGTCGAATCCACTGGTCGTATTGATCGGAGCCTGAACGAATTGTCGTACTAGGTGCAAGAAAGGTTCATCCGCGATCTGTGCTCGCAAAAGAGAAATTAGGAGGTTGGTGTTAAATCTGATCGAAACACGTGCGTATGTCGATATGTATGATACGCTTGATTCCACGCCATGTATTTATGCTACAAATTAGATTAGCGTTGTTAATAGGAGCTATGTTTAGTAATAGTAGCAATGTTGAGTTAGAGTTCTCCCAGTGGTTGTAAGTGAAGTTGAGTTCATAGTGATCTAAGTATAGTATAAGTCTAACTCTAGGAACAGATATAATAAGTGTAGTAAAGTATTTCTAGTTCCTTAGTGAGTATAAGTGAGTATAAGGCTCTAGTAAGTAAATATATATAAGCATCTAACATAGTAAGTCAATATATAAGCATCTAACATAGTAATAGAGTAAAGGATAGTCTGTCTAATATAGCCTTAGTTAACTAGAAGTAAGATTCCTACTACTACTAATTGTCCTATAGTTTAAGAATAGTAAAAGTCATTCCTAATATAATAACTAGTCTATATCATAACTAGTAAACTTATGGCGAATCTGCTCGTATGACAAGAGTCAGATTTTCCGGATTCGCCACTTGTCTTGTTGCAATACATCAAGGAACCCGCCCTGACAGGGATAGGATCGTTCTAGATCTGATTCTATACCCGCCCTGACAGGGATAGGATCGTTGCCAGTGGAACCAGTGGGGAGATGCTCAAATTCTCGTGATCCCGCAGAGATAGCTTGGCCCTCATGCGATTCGATGAAGAGTACTGGCTTTTAGGTGATCCTATCGAATCGAACTGAATCTGGCGGACGATTTGGCGGACCAAAGTACTCATGTCAAGCCATACATGTCATGGGTCCTTTTTACTCTTTGAGTACCACCTCACCCCCGTGACTTATCAGTCCCAGGGCCCCAAAATTCCTATAAATAGAGGCTCATTTAGCTCTCTATTTTCAAAGGAAGAATTGCGAGAACTTACAGTGGTCGAATTCCGCTTAGTTAGTTAGTAGTCTCCGTCTCGTCTCAGCCCCGCTTAGTTAATCATGGAGGGTGTGATTCTTATTAGCAGGCTCTTTCACGTTGGACAGGAGATCCCGCGCGTGGAGAACGATCTGCGCGAATGCAGGGAGCTTCTGGCCGCGTTTTGGGAGCATCTGCCTCCTGTTGAGGAAGACGTGATAATAGAGCGGATGCATACTATACAGCATAATATCCGCTCTCTCACAAACAGGAAGAGAGCGCTGCACGAAGAGCAGCAAGCACTAATTATTCAGGCAGTCACCTTCGCGTGCGGAGAAACTTGAAGGACGATTAGCGACAGTCCTTCCTTCTCCAAGTTTTGCCAATCTCCGGGCCGGCCTTTACCTTTATTTAAGTTGCGTGCAGGATGTAGTAGTTATGATGTAGTAGTTTGAAATGATTTGATATAAAATATCGGCCCCGGCCCCTCTCTATTTTCAAAGAGGTAAGCTCTCTATTTTCAAAGGGGATCGAGGCTTACTTATCTACTGAATTGTAATCGGCTCGGAGAGCTTTCAATTTGCTCCCGTTATTTAATATAAAGAATATTCTGTTACTCCCTCCCTCTGGCATTTACTTATTTATTCATGGATGAGCGAACCATTCCCTCTCTGTGTTAAATAGTCTGAAATTAGTTAGTGTCATGCATTTCACTCTTTGTTATTATACCTGCACACATCACTCGTCATATGCATGCATGTCCATTCATGGGAAAGTAGCTAAGTACTTAGGTACTTTCCCGGGAGCATCACATCATATACATTTGGGATATAACATCGATCATCAGTATATCACCAGCGTCATCATCACATAGCATAAACAAGCTAAGGTAAGATCAAGGGTAAGTCATTATCTCGCATATCATACAGTCATTTGTTTTCTTCTGCATGTCATACAATCATTTATTTTGCCCTGCATATCACTTATTCTTGGGAACATATACTATCACGACAAGAACCCCCAGCATGATGAGATCGAGTGCCCGATAGGGACTCACACGCTGGTGGTAATGCTTGTCTTTATTGCTCCGTCATTTGATCTTTAAGCATTTATAATGTACTGCATATTTTTAATTTGTAATTGAAAGTTTTTTATTTCTATTATATGGAAATGCAATTATGTGAAACACACTCTACCACCCACCTTATCACTTTGGCCTTAAATGATACTGCAATGATTTGCTGGTGTATTTGCCATTGAAAGTTTTTGATTCATAATATATGGAAATGTAAATGCATGAGATGCCATTGCTTTTCTTTTTTTATGTGTTTTGAGTATTGTATATAGGAGCACATGTTAGGAATACCATAACACATATACATGTATCATCACCCTGCCTCGGGCTACCTAGTACCTTATAGTTGTTGCATGCTTGAGCAGTCACACACTATCTTACGATGAGTATGCTTATAACTGTAATTTACTTCATTTATGCCTGGTACTTTTTGTATGCTTTGATTAATCCTATCAATTTCTAAATAAGTACTAAGCTCCTTTTACTTGAGGAATGTTTCCATTAATCTTGCTTGGAGTAATGAGAGATAACATAGCGATGTTCCATTCCTTGCCTGAGAGTGCATTTCGCCAGGATTACCTTACTACATTTCCTTTGCCTTTGCCTTTGGTTCACGAGGTTAAGTTGACTTGGTTCGGGTAGCCCGGTTTCAATAGCCTATTGTTTGGTTCGGGTAGACCGGTTTGCTTGGGCAACTTGCGTTTAGACCAGGTTTGCTTTTCCTCCGGGTAGAGCATTTTAAGCATCGGACAGTCCCAGTGATAATAGGTTCAGTTGAGACTGTATGGTTCGGGTAGACCAGGTTGAAGAGCACAGGTCTGGTTCCATGGGAGTTTGCATGGGCTTACAGCCATTCATATGGAATTTATCAAGAAGTGTCTTGGCATATTTGATTTGTAGGTCTTATAAGTAGCTTCCTTTTATTTATTTTTATCTATTCCTAATATAATATTCCAAGTTGATAATTATACTAATCTAGTATAATACCCATATTAATAGAGTATTCCAATATAGTTTCATATTTCTAAGAGAGTCTAAGAGAGTCTAAGTCTGGTCTAAGGAGAGTATTCAGGAGTATAAGTGTTTTCCTTAGGATAAGTAGTAATTCCTTCGCCTCACTACGTTAAGGTTAGTCTCTTTGGATTGCTTAGGGAGTATTGTTAACCAGAGTTGTTCTTCCTTTTATAGTTCTAGATTGCTTCTATAGTTGTGTTTATCTTAGCAAGAGTAGTCTATATAGTTATGAAATTCTTCCTATTGTTTCTGAGACTATTATTCTTTAGGGAGTTATAGCTGAACTAAGAGAGTAAGTAAGAGCTTATTCCTAGCTTTCTAGAGGGTTAGATATTCCTGAGATAGTTTCTATAGATAAATAAGAATAATTCCTTCTAAGACAAAGAAGAATACAATACTAATACTCCTTTGGTCTCCTTTCTGAGAAAGAATACTAAATCCCTATCCAGTCGTTGATCCAGTCCTTGATGCAGTTGTTGAAGTAGCAGAGCCCGTAGATCGAGATGGAGACTCATCAGATTGAGTTCCAGATCCATGACCCGCGGATATAGTTTAATAACCATCAGTTGAAGCAACACCCGTAGTTTAAGAACGATAAAAATTTGATCTATATCCAGTAGCTTCAGAAGTAATTGCAGTTTACCTCGTCGACTCAGAATCAGTTGACTTAATTTATCCACCAGCAAAAGCATCAGAGGCAGTAGACCAAGAAGCATATTCTCCAGTGGCAGCTATGACTTAATTATAGAACTTGAACGATTATGGAGAGCGATATATAAGTTGCGGAAAGACGGGCTACCGTGCACATTATACAATGAATAAGGCGCTTAACCCTCTTTAGGTGATCATAAGTAAGTTGCGGAGAGATCTATTCTATAGATATACGCGGTAGAAAAAGGAGATTGTCCATCCACAAGGCATAACAGGGTAGTGAAGTCTCCCTCCTGCGTGCGGGAAGAGAGGTCTGGTCTAGTGCCGTAGGTGTTGGTGGGATGGCCCCCGTCCGTATATTTCTTGGTGGTCTGGCCCGTGTATTTCCTGGTGGTGTATCGTGAGGTGGGTCTAGGAGATAGAGAAGATCTCAGTTCTCAGTCTCGGTTTCAATCAATCAATCGTTGTTCCCTTCCCTTAACCCCAGCCCAACTAAAAGATTCCGCATTTGTCAATTTGTCTCTCCCTTCGACCTCCCCGCATCTGGCCGCTCCCTCCGGCCATTCCGTTCTCTATTCGTTTCAACCCCCGCAACATGCAACATGGATTTTTCCCTCCTCGTCGGTGGGCCACCTACCCCCCACACATCTCGCCATCCATCCCTATTCCTCCCTCCCTGTTCGTAAAGCCTCAAAGCAAGCCAGCCGGACATCCCGGCTATTATAGATAAACATAATGAAATGGCAATATTCCTAAACAAAAACATCACATATATTCCCCTTAGAATAATGATGCCTTGGACCCCCCAAAAAAGAGGTGTTGCTAAATAGAAACCTCAATTGCGAGGGTTTTCCGTATTCAGCACCAACCAAACATTGTGCCTGCGCCAAAACCTGAGGCAAAAGAGAAATCAATCATTCCGTTCGCCCTGTCCCGTTCCGTCCCGTCCCGCCTCGCCAAATATCCCCCCCCGTTCTGGCAATGGGTTCGTGTCTACTTTTTCTGTTTGGGACCTCCTAATCAAATCTGGCCGCTCAGTCCCGTCCAGGCGGTTTCACTGTTTCACGATGGGGGGTACTTGGGTGTGATGATTTGTGTTATCAATCTAGCAATCAAGACAAAGAAGCAACTAGAATCAATTTACCAAATGCAACTATAAGAGATTCGGTTGAGTAACATCTATCAATCCAAAAAAGGAAATAGAAGCTAAATGGAAGCTCTGGGTGTAGCAACGTATATAATGCGATGTGGTATCAGCATTTTGGTAGGATGACTCATGTAGCTCTTGGTAGGATGGTAAATATATCCTAGATCGGGTGTATCGGTTGGCTCCTCCTTCATTATCTCACCCCGTCCCGGGCACATATAGTCGATTCATCAAGCCTAATGTCTAGTCACTACCTCCACGTTCTCGCATCACGGTTTTGTCAAGCCAGCCAGCCGGCCAACCTCCTTCAAGCAAGCAGACCCGTGGCAACAAGTTCATTGTCGTGAGGTATAAAGATCAAATATGTCAGGTCGAGAGATCCGGGTAATGGAGATCTGGGCAGGTCTCAATCGAGGTCTCGATCAGGTAGGTCTCCGATCGAAGAAGGCAGGTCTCCAGGGGCACACGAGTAAAGGCAAGTAAGAAGGGAAGTGGAAAGGCGGTAGCTCAAACCTCAAAACTAAGCATTCCCGGCACCTTTGCAAGCTCGATCAACCCACCCCACACGCGCAAGCGAGAGATGCTCACCAGCCAATTCCCATAAATTGCAGCAATTGTAGCAATCGCAGGGCATATTGCCTATCCGTGTGAGACGCCGTGAAATGCGATTATTCCTAAATCAAAACCTCACTTTCAACCGTCAGTGGTAACTAATATCATATCATCCTCAAAAGAGAGTTTCGTAGCGAAAATGTAAATCTGATGGTTTTCCCACGTGTTTGCGTTCTCCTTCCTTCTCCATTCCTTATTAGAAAGAAAGAGGACTATAGAGCGGTAAGGTCTTTGCCTTAGGGTAAGTTCCATAAGGTACTATAGCCTTAAGGTAAGGTCTCCTTACGGTACTAGCCTTAAGAGACACTTGCTTTAGTCTTAGCCTTAGTACTAGCCTTACGGACACTTGCTGTAGTCTATAGAGTGAGTTCCATGGAGTAAGGGAGTAAAGCCTAGACTGACTGCCTTAATTAAGTCCATAATGGAAACGGGGGCTAATAACCTATTGGGGGCTTTCTCTATTGTATGGTGAAAACATAGCCTAATTCATATATGCTCGTTAAGTAACCAACTACATGGCAGAGAGAAAACGTATATATGCACGAGTATCGGCATAAGACTTGCTGCTATGAGGTCTGCAGGTTAGGTTTCCCAGCCCCAGCAAAGAATTCTTCATGTTCCAGGTCTTTCTATGTCCAGGTCTATGTGCAGGCCTCCCTTTATTTATGTCCGGGCCTCTATCTAGATATAGTGTGTCAGGCCTAAATATCCAGGCCTGAAGTTCGAGAGCCGTAATGCCTCAATCACTAAGGGCCTAACCGGACCTACCTCTCATAGTGCTGCCCTATGCGGTTGTGGAACCTCGTCTCCTAGTAGTATCGCTCCATCTTCATATGGTTGACCGGCTAGCGCTGTTGAATCCATAACAACGTCCTCTGATAGTAGTGCCAACCCCTCTCGGTAGTGAAACCTCATGGTGCCATGGTTATGGAACCTCAGCAAGAGCAAGCTGTATTGGTGGCATCTGTTCTCGGCCAGCGGGATCTAACACACAAAGTCTGGTGTCTCGTCTCTGCGGCAGCTTCTTTCCTTTCTTCCGGCTCCGGGGTGTCTATCTCGAGCGGTATCGCTCCATCCTCATCTCCATCCTCATGGGGGATCTTGCGGTAGTAGGCTCTCCAACCAACCCCTAGGGAAAGCTCATGAAATGACCTAGTTCAGGAAAAGAATCAAATTCAATTTCATTCCCCGATGAATAATGTTTCCTCGGACCCGTCAATTAGAAGGGGTTTTGTTTTTTCATGTCCCATCCTCACAACCAACTAAACCAAACAAAGTGAAACTGGGAGGGGTATTGCAATGTTCACGTACACAATGAGTAGCTCCATGTGCTCTTCGTTGCAGCTCAATGACTACCACCTCCACTTCAAAGAGTCCTCAAAGTGAGTGGAACCCCAATGTGTAAACCCAGCTAGGCAAGCTAACACCAGACCTAGCTAACCTGACCTAGATATGCTGGTATCATATGTAAAGTCTCCATTCTTTTCATTAAATTCGTCCCCTTCCTTTTCTTTTTATCCCTGAGCTCCCAGCGAAAAAGCTAGAAGGTAAGGTAAAGTCCATACCACTGGTGTATGTATGTCCCCTGAGCTACAGCGAAGAAGAAGCTCTTGTGCCTGTGTCCTCTGGACAGTAGAGAGTGAAACTCTAGTTAAGGCCTAGTCCATCGCACATTATTCCATGTCAATTAGCCTAACTAAATAGACAAGCCTTAGTCTTAATAACTTGCCCTAAGTTCTTTAAAGTGAAGAAGTCTCCTGAGCGTAAGCGAAGAAGCAGCTATAGAGGTACTTTTTTGTCTCCATTCTTTTAAAAAGAGAGATTAAGTAAGGGTAGGTCCTGCTGTCTCTGCCAGGTGCTTGCTTAAACAACATAGCCTAACCTGGAGAAGTTGTAAGGTTGGTGCACCTCATACTGGGGACTACTCCGGTTCCCTCTGGCCTCTCCGATATGGCTAGCAGCATCAGCAGAATCTAAGGTAGGGTATATAAATGAGGGTAGGGTATATAAATGAGCTTGAAACGTGCCTTTATCTCTAGTAGTTAGAAGTAGTTCCATTATGGGGGAGATTAATGGGCAAGGACAAGTTTAACGTAGATATGCGATCATAGACTAGGGACTATGCCGAGGAGGGACTATCAGCAATGTTAACTGGCTATTTCTCAATAAGTATCCCCATTTGTTGAAACTTGGGGGTGGGATTTTATACTTCTTCTTGGCTAGCCCTGGTCAATTCCTCCTTAAGCTGCTGTGTAGTAGTCCATGGCAATGGGTAGGGTAAGAAAGAGAGGAGAGCCCCAGTCTTCTTAGCCTTACTTAGTTCTCAAGGTGTACTTACCTTAGTTCGGTGTAGAGAAATGAGCTTTCAACTTGCCTTGATCTCTTGTAGTAGTGCAAAAGTAGTAGTAGTTCAATCTCTTGCCGTTCTAATTTCATTAATGAATGGGTGACTCAACACCTTGCAATCATCAGGGTAAACGATCTAATCTAAAAGGGCATGGCTTATTCTTGACCTTTGTGTCTATTTAGGGGATAGGAGCTGACACTCCCTGTTGTAAGTAGTAGTGTTACCTTTTTATTTCTTTCCTTTTTTCAAAGAATGGAGACTAATGACAACCACCTATTGGCTTGGCTTACCAGCTGGCACAACCTCCTGGCTTATTATTGGCAGAAGTGTTTAATTGCGCAAGAACATTGAATTGGAAGAAGTAAGTTGTCATATTGTTCAACCAATAACACCTACCTCTTCTATTTCCCATTGTTGTATTAGCGGCGGAGTAAGCCTAGGGCAGTGGATTCGAGCAGCCGGGGATCCAGTAGTTTCCAAAGCAAGCTATATGACGACGGAAATGTATTTAATGTTAAGTCCATACAGTAAGTACTACTAGCTAGATATGCGAGTATCACGTAGATATGCGACAGTAGCTAGTCAAACTCTCTCTTAGGTAGTGTCTCCATTTGATGTTTTATTTTGCATTCCAAATGCATGTTTCTGATAATGCCACTTTGGGAGCTACCTCTTTTTGACATCCATTCTACTTAGTCTTAAGCAGTAAGTTCCATGCTCTAACGTTCAAGCATTCATTTCCGTTATTTCCACCTGTATCGAGTACAAGCCATGGAGTACGAGCATAATTAAGTACTGGCATTGAGGACCAGCCGTTGAGTAGCAAATTAGTAGCAGCATAAAGTGCATAAACTCTAGGATCGAAAGCATAGAGTACTGGATCTCCTCTTGGATCTCCTCTTGGGATCGATGAAGAAACACCTGTATAGAGTAGCAGGCATTGAGTAGCAACATTTACTATTGGGAATCACAACCTGGATCGAGTGCATTGAAAAGCGGCATTGACTATTGGGATAAAGTAGCAGTATCGATACCTGACATTGAGTGAATCAACACCTGGCAATAATCATAGGAAAATTATTTGAAAGGGTATATTCCAATAAAGAGAAAATCCATTTAATCGATCTGATGAGTCTGCCAAGGGCCCCTAAAAAAGGAAATTCTATTATATGTAAATGGCGAATGAGGCGTTTTTGAAAGATCTGTTCTACCAAAACTTAGTGCCTGCTCCCAACCTGGTGGGCGGTGCTCCGGATGGTAGCTATAAGTAGTGGATCAACTTGAATAAGGCCCCTTAAGGTATACGTCACTTGCATTATATATGCGATTATCCATTTCCTTATCAATCAATCAATCGTTGCTCTTCTTGTCGATCTGAGCGTTAAGCCGCGTTCTTATTGGTTCGATCAGTAGGTGTCGAGGAGGTAGAATCAAGTGGGTCTAGAGATAAGCGCTATAAGTCAGTTCTAACCCGATTAAATGAACACGAAGGTTCATTATCATATATAAGCTTGGTTATATATTCCCTAAATCTAGCCTAGGTAATAAAATTCCCAAGGCTCCGCATCGTTGGAGATTCTAGTTCTAGGGTGGTCTAGTTCGAGGGTCGAGGTCTAGTTTGAGGTATAGGGGGCTGTGTTTCCTTCTAGTTGAGGAGGTATAGGTAAAGGTATAGATAAAGGTGGGTAAAGGTATATGTATCCGTTTCCTCCTCCGTATAGGGTAGAGTTCGAGAAGGTTGCCTATGGGCTATGACAGGCACTGAAACCTGGGATCGATTCTTGGATCGACTGCATCAACTCAACTACCGGCTGCTATCTGCAATGATAACTTACTAAGAGTGTTGACCTTAAAGCGAGTACTCCCGGCATTCATTTACTCTTAAGATTGAGGAACTCACTCTAGATTAGAGACTATATTATCTCCTTTATGGTACGATCGATTATGAGACCCGATGCTAAAGCGTAATTACATATATAAGTGAATAATAGACAAAAGCCTAGTTATTAAGACCAAATGCCTTCTATTGCCATAAGAGATGTCATCGAAGCTTATCGAGTCCTCCATATTGATTTCTTCTTTTCTCAATTCTTCGATTGTGTAATTACGTATATAATAATCTGAAATATATCAAGGCAGATCATACTGACAAGAGAGAGCTCGAATGCCATCTCATGAATTTGGCTGCTTTCTCTTCGACCCAACTATTTCTGTTTGTTAGAGCGAACCCAATTCTGACGATCCACTCGACTATACGTAATAGCGACTGGCCCGGAAGTGCGTAAATCGGTTGAGAGAGAACCCAGAACGAATGGTAAATGCACTGGTTTGGAAAGAGCTCAGCTTAAGTGGTTCCATGCATTAGCCTGAGAGAGACCTAGATCGAGCACCAAATTATTTAGCTCGCTTTACTTGACCTTCTTTCCCTTCTCCATGCTTCCCCGTCTGGTAGACCAATGTTCAGGTCACTCTTACATACGTAACAGCTGACGCAAAGATGAGAATGTGAGGTTTATTAGTAGTAGCCTATACGGGACTTATGACGACGCTATTTCCGACATGTCGAATAAGCGTAGCGAAGACTGACCAGTATACATAGTCAGATGAATGTCGATGATAAGTAAAATCCTCGTAGGCGGGGCGAATCGAACCCGGATATTCTTGTGTCTCATTGATGGGAGTCAAGGGGAAGAGGTTGGGTAGAGCAAGAGTTGGTTCTCCTATCGCTGCTCATTCAGGGCTTGTCTCTGGCTAAACCGAACCATGAGCATGTTCCAGAGATCACCGCGACTGGCAGATGGCTTCTGACCAGACCAGCTGCCATATATATATCGCGATAGCAGTCTTATATACATAAAATCGTACGTCATGCTCGTTATATTCAGATAGCTATGGAATGTATAAGACTGACAATCCCCTTTCAAGTATCTCAGTGGTCCCGAAGGGCAATCCTGTATTGGGGTAGTCGTTTGAACGTTAGATAAGACTGCTTTCTCTTGCTCGTCGGAGAATAAATCCGTTCAAGTGAAACAGCAGCTATAATTCCCAAAGTCACGAGTGATATCGCACCATCAGACGCAGACAAATCGGAGCATTCCGTCAAGAAAAAGACTAAGAATCGATCGTTTCGGTGATCTCATTCGAACATGGGAACAAGGAGGGGATGTCTTCACAAGACATAGTAAATCGGGGAAACAGCTCATGCCAGCCAGGTGCATTATACCCGTCAGACAGTGGTCATTTCTCAAAATGAATAAACTTCACTCTTCTCTTCGGCCGCATAGTTGATAACGAAGCATGTTTTCTATCATCGATCGGGCTCCTGTCCTGAAAGAACCGAACCAAGGAGTTCCAATCAAAGAATGCCCTGTATTACGAGAAGGTGCTAGTGGAGCTTTAACCTATCCGCATGTCCCCGGAAGCATGTCAGCTATAGATAGCTACTACAAGACTGACTCATTGGCTGCTGTCATAGCTGGACCTATCAAGGATTCTGTGGGCTAATATGTTGAACGCTGCATATTTCTCTCCTAAAAGTATGATTCAGGACGCAGAACGAGGTAGCGGTGCTAAAGCATTCCGCATGGTCAAGTTGTTCACTAAACGAGTATTCCAGGTACGACTATTGGGTTTACCACTCTTATTCCTTGGTCTATCCACACTTTTGGAATGCCATCTTCCTTATTGATCCATTTTTATGGATCAATTTTAGTTCATTTCAATAGGAACGTAGTCGCTCGACCATAAGGGAGAGGGGTAATCGCTATAAATCATGCGTGGATCGATCGGAGGAAATGACCCGAGATGCATCGTATATAAGGTAGCTTGTGGAATTGACTGAGCATAATTGAGAAACTTGATCGGTGGGTGGGCTCCCACAGCACTAGGGGCCAATCGAAACAAACCGGAAGAATCATGTCATGTAACCAATATGGAACCAGGGGATTGTAGTACCTGCTAATTTGTGCTCCTCCCTCCTCTCCGAGAACGCATGCCATCCGATCTCAAGGGAAGATTATCCCTTTGAGTTGAGATACTACGGTAATGTACACCTTCTTGTTGCTCTTTACCACGAAATAAGCGGAAGGGGCTTGTGACTCGCTTGCTCTTAAGAAGGGGATTGCCAACAAAATATAGCAGTTTTACAATCGGTAGTGCCGACACTTGCCTACTTATGATTCTGATAACTTCCTATCAGTTTAACGAACCTTCAGGAAATAAAATATCCTAGTTATGATTGAGGGAATATTGACTTTCATCTTCCTTCCCTCAATGCTTCCCCTTATGTATGTAACGTGACCTACCTCTTAAGCACTTTTGTGGGGAGGAGGCCTCAATCCTTTGCCTTATGTGACGAAGTGGAAATCTAACGCCTCAATTGAATAAGGAAATTCTTTAGCCTTCCCACCTTGCCCTCGATGATATTCCCACCTTGCCAGAGATACAATAAAGAATCTAGTTGGTTAAGAGAAAAATACCTTTGAAGTATGGCCCGAGGAGATAAGAAGCCAAGGAAATACGCAGAACTCCAGAGATCACTCGACCCGGATCCAGCGCCGCAAACTCTCATCTCAACAGCGGAGGCGCCAGGCCGAAGAGAGAGAAAGACCCCTCCCTACGAACGAGGATAGGAAGGAAACTGTCGTCTTGTGCAGCAATTACAGGATATTTTACGATAGCGATCCTTATGCCTCATTGGATTGGAGTCATTCAGGGATGAAGCTTGCCGCAAGAACCCTTAAAGTGTTACCGGGGCTTAGCCTCGCTGGCTTCGCTTAGATATAATATATGGCAAGGACTCTTACACCCCCCTTGCGAACGAAAAGGCAGCTTAGAATATGTTTCCTCATATTATGTCCTAATTTATGGCTGGAAAAAAGGCATGGTCTGGTTCTATTGCTTGATACAAGGCAGCGAATGAATGATCTGTTTCTATAAGATAGGGAGGTTTGCTTGGCAGGTTCGGTTGCTTTGATAGGGAGGATTGCTTGGAATGAGAGCTTGGATGGTCAGTTAGCTTGGATGGTTTGGTAGGGGTGTATTGATTGGTGGAATTAGCTTCCGATAAGTGGCGGGTTTCAAACCTATATTCGGGGAGCTTCAGGACCCCATACAAACGAGTGATAGTCTTGAACCTCCGTTCCTGCTGTTCGGAATGAAAGAGATATATAGTAAAGGGCACGGCACTTAAGCCGTTTATTCCTATTCGAATGGGGGGGCGACATTCTTGATGGGGGGAAACATTGTTGTAATTAGATATAGTTAGATCTATATCAGATTGTTTGCATCGGATTTCAGGTTGGCTATTCCCTTTTCTAGGGTTCACATCCTTTCCTTTCCCTCACGGTACTTTTACGCTCGCTATCGGTCATTCTACCTGGCCGCCTAAAGAAAAAGGCAAAGGGCAGGGTTCTTCCATCATACAATTCACTGAAATGACTCGCACAGAGAAAAAGGAATAGAAAGGTTGAGAATAAATAATGGGCGGGAAATTAGTAGTATTCTTTCACTCATACTTCGAACCAAG
>Ga0316216_1000092_pt1 | contig 13357 bp, 11 predicted proteins | sample NRE6metagenome_FD_207800 | JGI IMG/M metagenome (GOLD analysis project Ga0316216, IMG submission 207800) | Spruce roots microbial communities from Maridalen valley, Oslo, Norway - NRE6 | ecosystem: Host-associated > Plants > Roots > Unclassified | place: Norway: Oslo | collected 2017-09-15
GTAAAAAAGAAAGTCATAGAGAGCATCGGCGTTCGCAAGGAATAAATGTGCAATTTCCCCTCAAGAGAACCATCGGCATTCGTATAAACCTTATAAAACAAAGTAACAAATTAGAGCCTCAATGAACTCCCCACAAGGGAGAGAAACCTGCGAGAAATCGCCTGCAAATGGCCATTTGAGAGCGTTATTAAAAGCCACCTTCTGGGATCAAGTAAGCGAATAAACTTACTCGAACATAATACCAAAAATAAGATCATCACAATTCCAACAGCTATCTTATTACTAATTTACATATATATAATAGCATCGGCATTCGCAAGGAATAAATGCACACTTCCCTCTTTATAAAACCATTGGCATTCGTTTCAACTTCACTTTAGTAATAGAAGTGAAAAAATAAAGCATTGATGAACAAAGATGTCACAGACAACCTAAACTGGCGATAAAGGACGTGCAAAAGCCATTTGATAGCATTCTTAGAAACATGTCTTCTTGTTGAATCAAGTAAGCGAATAAACTTGTTCAAATGTAACATCGTAAGTAAGATCATTACAATTTCGACAGCTCCAATCATCTCCCAAATACGAACTATTATATCATCTCATGGACACTACTACCAACCCCAGCCTTTCATATTCATGCTCCCCCCTCATAATTCGAATAAAGGTGCACTCCAACCATTCGATTCGATTGGATCATTCAGCTAGCGCAGATGGAAAATAATGAAGGGTGAGTTCGGAGAGAGAGAGTGCGATTCGTCCTATATCATAGAATCAAGACTTCTCCCATCACATACCCACATGCACCAGTCTCTACTTCAAAATGCTTCTCAAATTAGGAAATTCCAAAACTGGAGTTGATTCATTTTACGTTTGAGTTCTTCAAAATTGTTTTTCTGATTCTTTTCCCATTGGGAACTCTTTCCACTAGTCATTATAGCATGAAGTGGTGCAGCCATAATTGAAAAAGAATCTATGAACTTCTGTAGGTACTGGTTTTCCCAAAAGCTCTGCACTTTAGTAGCATTGGTAGGAGTTGGCCACCATTTGATGATGACCTCCATCTTTGTAGGATCAACCTTGAGTTCTCCTCCACCATTCACATACCCCAAGTACACTAGATATTATCGAGAAAACTCACAGTTATTAAGGTTTACCAGCAACTTGTGTTCCTTTAGTGTCTCTAGCACCTGCATGAAATATGAGACATGCTCTTCTAGAGATAAAGATGAAAATATTGCCCAAGTACACTATTACAAACAAATATAGATAAGGAAATCTACATCATTCATCTGCATTACATAAACCAAATGGAATTACCAACCAGTAATATAGACCTTGCCTTGTCTTGAAGGACGTATTCCAGGTCTATTCTTATTTTACTAACCCCTTATGGTATCTCGATATGAGATCTAGTTTGGTAAGGTACTTGGCATGCTGCCACTGATCTGACAAGTGATCGATCCTAGGCAGAGGGTACCAATTCTGAAGAGTGATCTTGATTAGAGCCCTGTAGTCGATGCACATTCTCCAACTCTCATCCTTCTTGGGAACTATGATGATAGGTGACCCACAAGGTGAGGTACTTGGTTGTATGAATCCTTTCTCCAACAATTACTATAACTACTTCTTCACTTCATTTTTTTCCAGTACAGACTACCTATACAGTCCTATGTTTGGCAATGTAGAGTTAAGTAACAACTGTATCTCATGCTCCACTTCCCTCTTAGGTGGTATTCCTTTAGGATCTTGGAACACTTATCCATAGGCATGCATAAGCTTCTTTAACTAGTGTTTTTTCTCTTTGGTACATCCCTCCAGAGATGCCTTCATTTCTACCGATTCATCTTTTTGTTGTTTCTGTTTAAAGAAGAGTAGTACGGACTTCCTACTTGAGAGAATCCATTTTTTTGTTTGGTTGGCACTTACCACAGAGATCTTGGATTTACCTTTGTGCACATTGATGATTAAGGACTTACCATCCTTGATCAAGTAATATTTGTTGGATCTCTACATGAAGATAACATCCCTCATATACACGTAGTAGCTTCCCAACACTATACCAAATACATAAAGTGGAACCACATTTATCTCCACTTCATAAAAGTAATCTGCATTGTTGGAAAATATGATCTTGCACTGCAACGACATTGCAACTTTCTTGCCACACCCAGCAGCAGCAGTCTTTAGATCGGATAAGAATCGGAGAATCTGGTGACCTTATGTCTATCTGGTTACCGTATGTCTATCTTTCAGCTTGGACTAGTGATGGCTTGGACTCATGTTCATCACTCTCGCTACCGTATGCCAGCAAGCGAGCCTTGACTATCGTCAGCAAGTGAGACCAACGCCAGCAAGCGAGCCTAAACCATGCCTATCTCGGTAAGCCCGCTTGTGCGACCAAAGGGAGCTCATGTTCATTACTGGGTAATGTGATTGGGTGACTGGCTTCCTTACCACTTATTGAATATAAATTCATCTATTTCCTGCTTGCCCGGCCCTTTCTACCTTATCCCACCCAGCCCTTTCTACCTTGGTCAGGACTAGGCTAGGACGGGATGGTCAGGACTAGGCCATGGTCAGGACTAGGCTAGGACGGGTAGGACGGGAGAGATGGTAAATACAGGATAACACTAGCTCCAGGGAAGGTTAGACAGGGTGGAGCAGCTGGTCAATGCCTATCCCGGGTCAGGATGCCTATGCCTATCCCGGGAAGATGGATGACTGGGTCTATCCCGGCTGGTCAATGCCTATCCCGGGAAGATGGATGACTGGGTCTATCCCGGCTGGTCAATGCCTATCCCGGATGAATCCGTCCTACCTGACCGAAGCTGACCGAAGACCTTCAGCTGACCGATTGATTGATCGAGAATCGTATGAGGAAGAATGGCTCACCCAACAAAGGAGGGTGAGGTATGCTGCTTACTCTAAAACTGGTCCTGGAACTTAACGAGGGTAAACTGGTGCTTCAACGAGTGCTTCAACTGGATCAAAGACTGATGCTGGACCTGTAACTGCTGCTCTAGGTACCTATGCTTCTGGTAATGCCTCTGTATTAGCTACTGCTGCTGTTGGATCTACTGGATATGCAACTGGATAAGCTGCTACTGGTGCTTCTGGTGTACCTGTCCTTGCTTATGTGCTTATGGATGCGCCTGCCCTTACTTATGCACCTGCTTATGCCCTTACCTATGCTACTGTCTCTACTGCTACTTGTGCTGGACCTGGAACTACTGGTGTTAGTGGTGGTGCTACTGCTCGTTCTACCTCCGCATTTGGTACTACTTATGGATCTAGAAATGGAAGGTCTAAGTGAATATTTTATATCTTCACCAATGCCGGCACTAACATTGGCACATTTACTGGTTCAAGGTCAACTGCCTTCCCCGCCTTTGCCCTAGCCCCCGTCTTTCCTGCTTCATGCCATCATGGTCAAGAGAATAAACTGCTACGGGTGTTTTAGGTAGATCAACTTCAATTGGATTTGGATCTGCTGGCAAAAACCTATAAGGTCGAGAAAGAAACTAAGTTGGTCTGGGTTAAGGTTGACCCCAACTACAGAAGTGACACTAAGGCCGGGACCGCCCATGGTGCTTTTCATCGCTTCAACCGGGACTGGCTCTCTTTCAGGGTTTCAAGGGAATCCAAACTTATACCGAATTGGTTTTCCGCCGCATCGTTGAGTCGATCAAGAGCCTGGGCCATAACCCAATTTGATTGCCTAATTAATATGGTGCTTCTGAGCCCACGGTTGTTACAATGAATGGAAAGGAATTACAACGCCCGAACGCCATTGCCACCAATTCCAGCAAAGGAAGGAAGGGGTCAGGCCCAAGATTCCAAAGGGAACAATCTAGCTTCAGATAGCAGATGGAACTGAAAGCCAGTTACCCACTACAAGTTTACTATGGAGATAGTCGGATCATTATAGATAGAAAAGCACTACATCTATCATTCAACGATGTTATGAAAGTTAGAATTCTAAGGATTCCAATTGCACCTTATTTGGGTGAGGCGGGCAAGATCAGCATACGTTTGTTTGTCCGCATTGCTCCGGCGGTGTCGTCGAGAAACACATTAGGCCGCGCAATAGCCACGAAACTTAAGCCTTTCTCCTTCCATTCGGTTAACTATAGCATGCTTGAAACGCATCTCCTTCACTATAAATGAAATTCTTCTGGTCGCTTCTACTTATTTTTATCCTGCTCCTGTTTCTTATCCCCCTTCTTATAGCTATGATCGGGGCTTGCACCCCTCGGTCAGGTGTCTGCCGTTGGATTCACTAATATGGGTTGTGCTAGCGCTCAGATCTGTCCTTAGTGCTTATTGTGTATGCTATCTGCCTGTCCTTGGCTTACTAGTGCTCTCCAGTTCTCAGTGCTCTCTTACTTGCTCTGCAGCCCCAGGATGACCAGGCGCTCACCCTAGTAGTTTCTTGCTCTCGAACCCCGACCCAAGCTCTATCACACCCTTGCTTGCTCTCCAACCACCGGTCCCAGGCTCTCCATTCAGACTCCCCCGCAGCTCAGGCTCCCATGGCTCAGGCTATACATCGGCACACTCCCCGAACCTTTTCCCTCCTCCCGTATAAATTCGTGGAATGGAATCGAAACGGCGCGGATCATAATCATTGTGTTCTTGGCTCGCCTCTGGATTTGGTGGGTATCCCATTTGATGCTCGCTATCTCGTTGGCTCCGTGTTGTTGTCCCGTGTGTGATGGCGACCGGTTGTTGGGGAGGATCGTGCCTAATTGTTACGCCCCGCTTTTTGTTTTTCTTTTTTATATAATGGCGGTGCCTTGGCGTGTGTTTCGTAAGCTGTTCACTATGTCGTCCTGGGCTTTTCCTAAGGCTAAGGGCTAAGGATATGAAACAGGCTATGGAGGATCCGGAACCAGAGAATATAGCACTCAAACTACTGCTTTGACAATGAAATGCTCCTATTATATTAAGTAACTAGAGAGAGAATGAAGAGCGTAATTACATATATATCTATATATGTAATAATTACGGAAAGAAATGCATTCGAAAGGGTGAGTTAGACCCCAGGACCAATGTCTCTTTCCACTCCACTTAGCTAACGAATCTCACTTTGTTACGCCTTATAGAAAGACTCCAACAGCCTGAGTGATCTCTATCCCCGACCCACTCTGTGGTCAAGAAAGAAAGAAAACTCTAGTCGCCCCACCCACCATCCCACTAAGTGACTGACTGTGTTGGTGAACGAAGCATAAGGGTCACCCAGCGATCAAGCAATTGCGTTCTCAGGGGCCGCCAGCGACCTACCGCCAGCAGCTGGCCTTTCATTTCTTTCTTTCTTTCCATCGATCGCCCGTATCAAATAGCTACGCCTTACTTATCCTTTGACAGGGGAGAGAATTGCGTAATGTTGGCCTGTAAGCGCTCTCTTTCGGATTCTTTTCTTTCTTATTTTAATAGATCCATGCTATCATAAATAAGAGAGAGTGCATCGCATGTAGTGTATGCCCAGCCGTGAGTGCCCAAAGCCAAGGATTCGCCATTCACGTTCTCGTTACCGCCAGTGTTCCCCAACCAAACCAACCAAAAGGAGTCCCGAAGGCCCTATCTATCTCTTTCTTCGTATTTGTTCTTCTTACTTGAAGAGATAGGGGAGTTGAGTCCAGGGCTGCGGCCAGATTGACCTGATCAATTTACGTATCCGGCTAGCTGATGGTATTGGTGCAAATCATCCTGGCTGGGCTGGAATGCAGCCTACTTAATTCCCAGCCGCCTATCGTTTCTCATATCAGGGCCCCCGTGAAGGTATTGATTCGGTCGGGTCGATTCGCTGGCTCGCTGCTAAAGACCAAATGCCCGAGAGAACTCCTTAGACGATGCAGAGATCGATCCGCCAGTCATCAACGGCTTTATCCGATCAGGTCCCTCCCTTGGATCAGGTAGGTGGGGCTGCTCTTTGGTTGGGGGAGCCTCCCATACTCACTCCCGCTGGATGAATGAGATGGAGTAACAACCAACAAGCAAGGGATTCTTCAAAGTGAGTGCAAGTGGTGGGTGATAGTAGTACGTGCCGGACTAGCCCCGGAGTGTTCAAGTCAAGTTAAAGCAAGCAAGTATAGTGAGCTTCTTTATCTGAGCCCCAAAGACCAACCGCTGTCGGACGCCCCCTAGCTATTTTGTGGGGATTTCAATCACGCCCTACTATATGCTTGTGCCGGTCAATTCATAGTGCTAGTGGAATGGTAGCTACTGAAACTCCTTACTCTATGGTGGTGATGCTTCAATAGGTGCTTGTGCTATTGCTTGCTTTGATGCTTATGGTGGTGCTCCCATCTATTCCTCTATTGCCTCTGTTCCGGGGTTTGACTCAACCCCTGCCTATGCCTCTCATGAGTCAATCTCAGCTGCTTCTCACACGCTACGGGGTAAACAAAGTAAAGTGCAACATGTGCTGCTTAAACTACGGATGCTGCTAAGTCAATTGGCTTTCGATCCGGAGATGGTCCAACTCCAACTTGATCTGTATCAAGTTCTGCCTTTGCCTTTGTTGCTACCTTAGCTGCTGGCGGGGATGCTACTGGTTCAACTTAGTCAACTGGATCACTGACATTATAAACTTGATTCTTAAACGCGTTCAACAACAATTGAATCTCTCCAGGCAATGACGGAACTATGTGTCATGTCGGAATAGAGGAGCTATTATCGGAACACCATAAGTTTGCATGCGCAAAGGATGGAAGAACAACAGGCAATGCCGGGACTACACTACTAATAGTAACTATAGCTAATGTTGGATCATCACTTATAGCAAATGCATAAGTCGGAACATAATAGCTAGGAACATATCCACATGCTAGAACATAGCTTATAGGGGCAGCACCAAATACATATATAGTCTTAACAATGGCATACCCCCGAACGACACTTCCAGAAACACGTGCAGATGCCAAAACCAATCTCCTAGAAACACTAGCAAATGACAGGGAGGGATACTGGGCAAAGTGGTGGAGAAACTTCAATGGACACTGAGGCTGATGGATCAATAACGGGGTAAACTTCAATGGCTTTGAAACCCGGTGCTTCTTACTCTGCTTTTGCAGGCTATGACTCTCGGATTGAAGGGGATGCGGGCTCAAATGGAAGGTATGCTATGAGCTTTGCGGCTGCCGTAGCCTTTGCTGGTCCGGATGCTTATGAAACTGCCCTGGCTTATAACTAAACTTGTTGATGAATCTGGCAAGGCTCCTTCTTAAATCCAAGTTTTAGTGGTACCCAGAAGTTATAGGATGAAGGCAGTAAATCAAGTCAAGGGTAAGGTTGTATCATGCCATGCCATCCCATCCCGGGTCTATAGTTGGTCCCTCCTAAGGGATTCAATTCTCAAGTGGTCCAGCCAGGGCTAACAGGTCTAGGTCTATAGGTGGGCAGGTAGTTAGGAAACACTTCAGTAATAGGTAAGGGTAAGGTTTTTTCATGCATGCTATGCCATCCCGGGTCTATAGTTGTACCTCCTAAGATTCATTCAGTATAGGTAGAAGCAGGTGCTATTTATTCAGGTGGGTAGCAGGAACGAAGTGAAAGGCAGGTTCTAATTGATGAATTGTATTGTTGGCTCCTCTCCTCAGCAGGACCAGAAGGTAATACATGGTACCCAGAAGATCCTATACCAAGTTCATAAGGTAAAGGGAGGGGGTAGTAGGGTAAGGGTGAATATATCCTAGTGGTACCCCCTGATTCCTGGCTTCAGCAATCGGTTCTAAGTCTAAGTAAGGTTGTTGTTTCATGCCGTCCTTCCTGATAAGATAAAAGTCTATAGCAGTCCCCACTGAACCACTCCACTAAGCGATTAATTAAGAAAGTGATATAGGGCTAAAAGCTCTAGGTATTCAGGTGGGTAGGTTGTTTGGAAAGCAAGGGAAGGTAGGGGGTTGCTCTTCTCTTAATAGTGGCCTCCCTCAAAAGGTCTTCCTGGCTTCAGCAATGGGCATAACTCCATCTCCTCTCCTAGGGTGAAGGAAGTAAGTAAGGTAAGGTTATCTAGGTGGGGTTGGTAGCAGGGATGAAAATGAAAAAGTTATTGCTAGCCCGTGGGTTCAAATGGATGAATCGATATTGTATTGGCTCCTCGGTGGGAACTACCAAGAAGGTAATAGTGGTACCCAGCATCCATCCATCTATCCATTTATCTTAAAGCAAGTGTGATGGCAGGTCTGTAAATGCTGTCTGGAAAGCGGTGGAAAAGGTTTTTTCTATGGGAAGCAAGTGCAAGGCTGGCTGTTTGGGGCATGTCCGAAGGTAAGTAGTAAGGTGAAGCAGGTGGTATAGGTAAATAGGCAGCATAATCAAGGTTATAAGTGCTAGTTGCTGTACCCACCCACATTCCTTCCTGGCTTCAGCAAGAGGTTATAAGTCAGTGGGGTGCCTATAGGTGTATGGGTAGAGTAGGTTGGTAGCAGACACTAAAATGAAAGGGAAGGTGAGGATCGAAGACCAGTTGGTTCGAATTCCTTAAATTACTGAATAGTATCGGCAAGGCTTGGCCGGAATATACCAAGAAGATCTGTCAGCAAGTGTGATTCAAGTGAATGCTGTATGGAAGCTCGTCCAAAAGCTCTATAGCCAGCTGTTTTGTTTGGGGCAAAGGCACGAAAGTGGTGAAGGTAGTGAAAGGCAGGTGGGTTGGAGGTAACAGTAAAGTAAAAGCACGTAGGCATAATATAAAAGCATAGTCATAGTGATACCCAAGTACGATGATTATTTAATCACTTGTGTTGAAGCCCGTAAAATAGATCTCAGTAGTCTTCTGGCAGTATTGAATGCAAAAGGGGGCACAAGGCACCCACAACTGGCTGGTGGTAGCTGTAAAACAAAAAGGTAATCCAGTAGGCTGAGGTAATAGTTCTGGTCTAAGTGCTGTACCCACAAAGCATTGTTCAAGCAAGTGGTGGTTTAGAACGCTCTTCCAATATAAAAGTTCAAGTCTGTAAGCCCTTCTTTCTAGAAAGGTAAATAGTAAAGGGTCTCCTAGCAACGAAGGATTCATGAAGCAAGTGTTTAGGGCTAAAAGGGATAGGTCTGAAGGTGGGTAGCATGCATTAAGGCAGGCAGGCAGGTAGGTCTCAGCAGTTCTAATTGAATCATCATATCGTATTGGCTCCTATGAAATCCAAGTCATGGTGTATCTTCCCGACTAAGCGATTCATTCTGCAAGTAGTATAGAGGGCTAACAGGTGCTAGGTCTATAGGTGTAACTATCAGGTTCAGGCATTAACTGAAATACAGGTAGATCTATTCATTCCTAGCCAGTGGGTTCAAATGGATATGAATCGGTATTGGCAAGGCTCAGCCGGACAAAGAATATGTGGTACCCAGAATAATTCCTAAGGGAAGGGTAGGAAAAAGGGTTAATAGCATACCTATTTTCTGCCTCTTCTTCCTGGCTGAAGGCAATAGGTTATCAGTAAGGTTGGGTGTCTATAGGTGGGTAGCAGGCACTAAAAGAGAAAAAAGGCTCTTCGTGTTCTTTCTCAAGCAGTAGGTAAGACTGAATCGTATCCTGAGCTCGGCCGGAAGAGTCTGGTAGCACAAGCATATTTAAGCAAGTAAGCGAGTATTATTATTCCTGTGAATGCTGTCTTCCGTCTCAAAAAGTGAAATAGTGGTAACCACCCCACCCACTAAGATTCCAGAATAGGTTGGGGCATAAGTAAGTAGGTAGTAGGGTAAAAAATATTAATAGTAAGAGTGCCTGCCTTGTCTACCTAAAGATTCTTATTGTCCTACCTCTCAAAATTTGATTTCATCAAGTGTAATTGAACGCCCGTGAATGCTCTAAGTTAAGGCAATGGATCCACCGGGGTCGGGTCGATCACTTTCATTTTTCTGAAGCCAAATCGCTGATTTCATGCATGTCAGGTGATCCCTTCCTCTAAGACCAGGGGAGGCAGCAGTTCTAGGCTTATGCGGGTAAGATGAAACCTTCCCTATTCTAAGCCCATTCATTCCTCTCAAAGCAAGTTTCGTATTTTGGGGGTGGGTCCAGCGGAAAATTTGAGGAGAGGGAAAAGCTTAAGCCAGTCCTGGGATAACCCCTTTATATTTACATTTTCGCTCTCTGGAAACGCTCTTTTGAATCTGATATGAGAATATAGTAGGTGGTTTATCGATATTCCTTCCCCTTCCCGTAGCGATGGCAACAAGATGGAGTTCTTCCATTCAGGCTAGGGGAGGGGGGTAGGATCGGCGTTCCACGTTCATCTCGCCCCAGAGAAGAAAAAGAAGGGTCATTTCGCTCCTCTATCCCACCCAATTATCGCTCGTGGGTAGCTAGCTTTCTTATAACTATCGGGAAATAACCGGTATGGCTTTTTCAAGATAGGGAGGGTTCTAACGAAGTTGAACCGGGTGATTTTATATTGGGTGGGTATTTATATATGTTATTTCCCCATACCACTTATATATGTATATGGCCGGCATTTCGAGCGGGCTTTAGAGACCCTCTTGCCTTTTTTATCACCTGTATGACTTACCTCTTTTCACAACCCCACCATTGTTTTCAGTGCTTCCTTAATCCACGAACTTCAACACATGCTCGGATTGATTGCATGGAGGGAGGGATTACCTGGTTATGCTGGATCAATTTCACTTCACAGTTAGACAGACAGCTAAGTTGTGGGAGGGAGGGATCCTCGGAACTGCCCTATGGATTCATTACAGCCAGAACTGATGAGACACGGCTAGAACTGATGAGAAACAGCGGAACTGTTGGATTGAGTCAATACAGCCAGACGATCTTGGAAGGAAGGTTCTACCTTACATACATGAAATCAGCAATTTTGCTTACTACAATTGCGAGTTCTTTACCCCTGTGGAGCAATATGTCTCGGAACTCAAATAAATGAGGGTTTTATATAGTAAAAACCTCATATGAGAAGGAGCGAGGATACGAGCCGCTCCTCCGACCACCGGGAGGGGGAGGTTTTGAGAATTCACGAACAGCCAGAAATGACCAAACTTGTTGTTCGGGTAATTTATTTATAATAAGTTTTTACCTTACCCTAAGCCTAGAACTAGATGGATCCCCCCGACCTTTTTACAACATCGAACGAATGAAAGTGGTGCCCACAAGGTTTAGGTATTTTACATACCCGTAGACTTATAGTTTTATACCAGCCCATCCATCATCTTCGAGAAGGACAAGAAGCACAGAACCGTACCCGGACAGTTTGAAACGACCCCACTCTTAATAACAAACTTACTTGGTGCCTGCCCCTAACGTGCCTGAATATGGGAATATCACTCTTCGAGCCTCAACTATTTATATAAAGCTTTTATATACATAATTGATACATATAACCTTTTATATTTAGATATTTCATCTCGGGTTGGGCTCGATAAACCACCTTCTTCTTTATATTCTTTATATTCTTTATATTATTTATATTATTTAGGAAACACCTCTTCTTTTCGATATATGTCCTATATCACTTGGATTCGTTAATCGCTTACTTGGTACTGCATATTATCTTATCTTATAAGGGCCGGATCACTTCGTCCCTCACCCTTACCTTTCTACTTTCACCCTAGTCGATTAAGTGGAAGTGCTGCCCCGGGTACCCATGACTTGATCTTAGAAGCAGCACCGGATGAGATGATCCAACCTTACCCTTACCTTTCTACCTTCACCCAGGAACACCTTCGTAGGGAAGCCTTCTATTTACCCTTCCCTTTACCCTAATGCACCTTAGGAATTCTTGTTGGCTTGCTTGGTACCACCCACATATTACCTATTGTCCTGGCCGAGCCTCAGGATAGGATTCAGTAATTAGAACCCACTGCATTCTAGCTAGGGATAGACCTACCCGCCTTTCATTTACTTATACTGTCTGCTACCAACCTTCTACCACCTGAACAAATATTCCTGGTCTCCCTATACCACTTGATTAATTAATCGCTTAGTCAGTCGGTACTGCTATGAACCCCTTCTCTTCTCAGGACGGGATCATCTATCATCCTTACCTTTCTTACTTCCCTTCTCACCCTAGTCCATGGAGGGCAACCAATTCATTCCACCAGGAAGATCAGTATAGTATGGATGGCATGTGCTATTAAACCTTCACCTTACCCTTACTTCAGTGTTTATTAACTACCTGTCCACCTAGAGACCTAGTTCCCCTATACCACTTGAAGAATGAATGCTTAGGAGGAAAACTATAGACCCGGCATGGCATGAAACTACCTTCTTACCCTTCTACCTTACTTATGTCCTAACTATCTGCCCACCTATAGACCTAGATAGACATATTCGAACTATACCACGAACTTCATGAATGGGAGGTACAACTATGGACCCAGCATGGCATGGTATGAAACAAACTTATCCGCTACGCCCCTTAGCTTCAGTGTTTCCTAACTACCTGCCCTTAAGACCTGGTTCCCTAGACCACTTGGATTCATGAATCACTTAGTGAGTCGGGACTGACTGCTATGAACCCCTTCTATTATCCGGACGGGATGGATGGCATGGCATAACATAGCATGAAACAAACTTACCCTTCCCCCCCTTACTTCAGTGTTTATTAACTACCTGCCCACCTATAGACCTAGCCTGTTTTCCCTATACCACCTGGAATCGCTTCATGGCTACTGCCTCTTATCGGGTCGGGATCAAACCAGCCAACCTTACCCTTCCTATAGTACTCTCCAACACGTATCACCATCACTCCGTACCCCCCTATACGAGACGCCTTAGATTAGCGAGCGAAACAGCTTCCAGAACACTTAATGAATGATTCTCCTGGGTTACCACTATTATATTTTCTCTTTTGAGACGAGCGGGTTTCAACCCCAGATACTTAAGACAGCTGGAACTTTAGATGCTTACTTGCTTTAACCTTGTTTGGTGATGCATTATAAAAGAAGGCAGGTTCCGACGATCCAAGACTGGGTGGGTTGCTGTAGGTCCAACTGAAATTCATTCTGTAGACTAAAGAGAAATAGCGATGTTCAGAGTGCCAACCGAAGCCCGTGAATGCTCTAAGTTCAGGTAAGTGAGCCAGTAATATGCGGGGTTGATCGGGTCGATCCAAAAAAAACCTTTCCAACCGCAACGTGTTTAATAAAGTAAAACCTCATTTTGGGTGGGTCAGAGGCATATTCTCCATCGGGGTGAAGAACTATAATTACAAATTAAGGTCATTGCCAATCATTTTCAGAAGTCAATTTCCAGTCACATTGCCAGTGGTCATAGCCGCCGATAGCCAGTGGTCGATCCAGGAAGCTGAGTCGATCCAGTCATTTCCGGTCATTACCAGCCTGTCGATAGCCAGTGCTCAGAGCCTGTGGTCGCCGCGATAAGGAAAGGAGGTGGTCTTTTAAAA
>Ga0316216_1000093_pt1 | contig 13253 bp, 14 predicted proteins | sample NRE6metagenome_FD_207800 | JGI IMG/M metagenome (GOLD analysis project Ga0316216, IMG submission 207800) | Spruce roots microbial communities from Maridalen valley, Oslo, Norway - NRE6 | ecosystem: Host-associated > Plants > Roots > Unclassified | place: Norway: Oslo | collected 2017-09-15
ATATCCGTATAGTTTATAATAGTGCTCGATGTAGCGATAGCTCGTGCATAGCTTATCCGTCCAATAATAGGTGTGTCTATCTGTCTAATGCTATCTGAGTGGGAGCATCCGAAGTGTATGCATGCAGTGGTGTGGATATCGGTCTAAGTGATAGAGGATAGGAAGCAGTTCAAGGTAAGTATATATGTCTAGGTATATTCGTATAATAGATAGCAGATGGCGGTAGGATGGTCCCTCCCCGCTCATGGTCTCATGTGCATTTATCATATGCATTGATAGGAGGTGCAGTGTCTGCAGCAATGAGAAAAGATGCAGGGGCAGAAATAGTGCGGTCTGAATGATAGGAAATGCAGTGCCTGGAATGATAGGAGATGGAGTTCTGGATCTTGATGTAGTGATGGGTCTCAATGACTGTGATTGATGGGCCTCAATGCCAGCAGATGCAGTTATGGAAGGGAGATGCGCGTAGTTCTAACCAATATCTGTGACGCTGGTCCTTCCCCCTTTTGTCTCTCCCTTGTTGCGATGCTGCCCCTGTGCGTCGCCGGTGCTTCCCCGGCCGTATCGATAGGAGATGTAGTTCCGCCGGTCCCTTCCCTCCCTGCGTGCGCGTATCGTTCTAGTTCCAGGGTCTAGTTCGGGTATCGCTCTGGTCCGAATGCTGGGAATAGCAGTGATCGTTCCCAAATGCTAGGCCGCAGCTAGGCCCTGCCTAAGTGTAGTCCCCGTGGGTCCCAATGGTCTACATGCTAGCAATAGGGCTCCTGCCTTCCGGTATCCCTGTGAGAACAGTCTGAATGGTAGGACCTGTGCGTATACCCGTATATGGGGTAGTAGGGGTAGTCGGCCGCGATAAGAATTGGGGTAGTCGGTGAAGCGCTCGATTCCGGTTATAAAATATTATCAATTTTTTGTCTTTGAGTCCAAGGGTTTGATCCACGAAGAAGGAGGGAGTCACTTCCTCTTGCCCTTGGCTACGGGGGAGGGTGGGAATCAATATGTTAGATGGTGGGTGGGGATCGAAAATAGGCCGCTTCTTCTTGTCTGTGTCATTTCTGTTGGGAACTAGGTAATAAACCATCCATGGTGGGATAAAGATAAAAGGATATCTCTTCTGCAGTCAACTAGAAGCTCTCCCTATTTATACCACAAGCCGAAGAGACTAAGTAGAGTTATCAATGTGGAGAGGATGATCCAAAGTTGATTATGAGGGTCTCCAGGTTGGAAGTAGAGGGGAAGGTCCCGAAGGGAGAGGGATATGTCTGCTAACGTGTCACATAGCTCCTACTCACCCGGATCTTCTTCCTCAGGAGCTACTCCTTCCACCGACCCGTTATTCCAGGAATACATGCCTGCTCTGCATGAGCCCAGTTGCTTTGTCTATTCCATTCACCTGCCCTGTCGTTTCATTAGTTGCTGAGGCGCCTCTTCCCCTCCTCTCCTCTTCCCGGCCGGGTGGAAGATAGAGAGAGGGGAGCCGCTCGCGATTGAACGCATATTTCTTTAGTTAGAACTAGAGAGAGACCAGTTTCGGAAGCCTTTCTATAGAAATAAATGTTCGGACCTCGTCGATCGATAGCTATAGCCGAGTGAAGCTTGTAGTTTACTCTCCACCTTTTCCATTAGAGAAACTATTCTAATTCACTATTATTAGGTCGTTCACCGTTCCCAATAACCCCGAGCTGGCCTGACTTTCCGCCCACTCCCTCTCCATTCGCTGGCTCATCAATCAAGTGAGTGGCCCGGTTCGTAAAGTAATCCCTAGATGTCTCCTCGAGTATGCGGCCGGATGCGGAATAGGAAAAGTGTGGGTGTTGCGCGCGTCTGGATGAGTACACAAAAACAAAGCTTTTTCATAGTGAGTGGAACGGCCCGCCTTATTTCATTCCCACCCTATTTTGTTTCCTCTCGAACTACTCCTTCCATCCACCCGGTTAGTATAGGTAGATCCCACCCCTTTGCCTAGTTCCTCCCCCTTGGTAGTGAGTTCGGTGGGTTCCCCGATTTGCATATATAGGTCGGTCTGTAGATTCGAGAACAAGAAACATATCTAGGTTGCTTGTCTACTCAATATTCGGTACTATAAAATGGTACGGGTTCTCCTTTGATCCAATGGTTTTGTCACGCTTAAACTCCCCCACCTCTCCCTCCACGCAGGCTGTGCCCTCTTCCCCGACTGGCGCATAGCCAACAAGGTTTAACCAGAACCCGTTTACTACCTAGTAGCGGAGGTATGAGGTTACAAAGGCGGGTGCATTTGACCTGGTTGAATCCATTGATCCGGAACCACCTGCAGCGGAGGTATGAGGTTTCTTTATAAGTAGTAGGAGGAGAGGAGGTAGCAGGGACATAGGTAGCGATGGGAACAAAACCGAAAGCAAAACCAAAGGCAGAGTCAGAAGAGCAGTTCTAGAGGCACCACCAATTGCAGATTCATATCCAGCTTCCCTTCGTTCAGATCCATATCCAGTGCTAGTAGCATCTTTGCCAGTCCCAGATTCAATTGACCTCATCCCTTCCATGTGGACATTGACGATATCTGCACCCGGCATGGAATATTTATCTTACTTATCCATAGCGAGGATAACATTAGTAGGGCTCCGGACGTCCCTATAGGAGGCGAGAGGCACGAGGGCAACTTCAACTGCATCTCGATCTGCATTTAGATCTGCTCTATCTCCAACTGGGATGCTTACTCTCGAAATGGAAGGAATGGACGAGGTGGTGGCTAGGAAGCTGGGACAGAAAGGGATGCCACTAGCAATGGTTCAATAGATGAAACCGCGAGTGCTGCTACCCCCCTTGCTTCTGTAGGTAGTTCCGATACAAAGGGTGGTCAAAAGGAGAAACTTCAATGGGTACTTATGCTCAAGTTATGGATTTGGATTTGCTTCTCGAACCGGAAGGGGTGCTAGGCAAAGTGATGGCAGGAAAGCAGGAACATTCACTGGTTCAGGAGAAACTGGTAGATCAACTGAATCATTAGCCGCTGTAACCCTTACTTACTTATGCTGTTTGCTTTGATGCTTATGGGTCACCTGGGTATGGAACTAATGGGGGTTATGGCTCTCCAATAATGGACACTGTATCTCGATCTCGAAATGGCTCTGGGACCGGATAAGCAACTGGAGATGGAACAAATTCTTCGAATGGAACTTAATCTCGAGCTACGGCTGCTGGAGAAACAATGGGAAAAATACCCGGCGAAGATCCCCTATTGCTACTGCAGAATCTGCTACAGAATCTCCTGTCTTTGTCTCTGTCTCTCATGTTCCTGGTGCTATTGGTGGTGCTTTCACTCAACCAACTGCATATGGATCCGGAATAAGCACTGCATCTCGATATGCGACTACTGGCATTGGATCTAAATCTACCTATGTTCCTTACGCCCTTGCATCTACAGCATCATTGACTGGTTTTTAGTAAATTGAATATGGGATTGGACATGGAACCGAAGAATCTGCAACGCGTAAACCATTAGTTTATGCCCCAGCAAATCCAGTTTCAAACCGAGTGAAAGCAGCAGTTCGAAAGCCAGTTCGAGAGCCAATTGGACTAGAACCAATTGATCCAGCGTCATCTCGCCCAACATCCCTTCTTTTTGTCTAAGCTTCTTTCCTAGCATGCCACCCGGTTAACGATCGATATCGATACCCAGCAACTAGAGGGGCAGCATCCTTGCCTATTCGAGAGGCCCAAGCATTCCTTCCTTAAAAGCTTGTTCGAAAGAAAGCATCGCTTCCATTTCTATAGCCATAGTCCGTTGGAGATCGAGTGGTAAATCCAGTCGTTTACTCAGCAGCATCCTTACTGGTACCAGTTTCTTTCCCGGCAAACCTACCCTTGGAGGCGTATGCTTTTGTTCCAAGGAGCTTTGTTCCGAAATCACCTGCTGTTTTAAGGACCTACCTATATACCGACTCTGGTACTGGACTTGGAACAGCATCTCGGTCTCGATCAACAGGAACTGCTGCGTAAATTGGTGCTTCAACTGATGATGGCGGGACTGTCTAAGGTGCTTCCTTCTCTCCTCCAGCTATCTTTGCTTCTGCGAGCTCGGATGCTAGGAAAGAATCTGGAACGGGCCATGCCCTTGCTTTCTCTGCACCTGCCTTTGCGGGATCAACTTTAATTCAGTATATTGGCACGGGATCTATATCTCCAACTACTGGGACTGGCTCTCTCACTCGAACTGGGACTGGTGACTAAGCAACTGGATCAACGGATTCTGGGCCAACAACCGGTTCAACGGATGCAACTGTTAGGTAAACTTCAATGGGCGTTTCAACGGGTGCTACTTCAATTGCTTCTGGGAAAACTGGGTCATTAGCATCATCAACCGGCACATTCACGGGTTCTCCCACTCGATCTGCTCGAACTGACTCAGATGCAGCTAGCATTGCCGTTGGTGGTTCTCGAAATGAAGTGGGCTCTGCTACTACTCCTCGAAGGGACGGATGCAAGGACTCCAACAGGGTCTTTGTATTGAAGGACATAATAGTATGGTATAAGACCGGTCCTTGCTCCACTTCCTTCATAGAGCGGCTAAACCCCTTAGCGTATATAGATAGGAGCTCCTTACCGAGTCGCTTAGAGAGTAGCGGGCGTAAAGACCGGTGGACAATACCGTTAGCCCCCTGTTGCCTTTACTGCTGCTATCTGAGCTTCTAGGTCTTCAATGGTGAGTGAAACTTCAATCTTTGTCTCTGTCTATAATACCACCTATGCTCTAGCTCCCACCTTTGGCTCATTCATTGGTACGAGGTACGATCTTGCTTTCGAACTGCCTATTCTTCCGCTTTTGCTCGGTCAAATGCAAGAAATGAATTGGCTAAGCAAAAAGTAAGCATCACTTTTCTTGATCAGCAGCCTACTATTTGCATTTATTCCTGTTGGACAGCTTGTGGTGTGGGATCATACGTGGTAACTGCCCTGTTTTATTTAGTCTATACAGCTATACCCCCCTGAGATTGATTGGACGGGCTTGCTCGGATTGGCACGACCACATGACCATTTGTCTTTACCCTTATATGCCTACTTTTGAACTGGAAGTTCAAAAAGCTACCCTTCGTTGAATGGATCGTCCGAATTGCCCTATGAATTAACTACTGAACTGATGAGACACGGCTGGATGGTGATCGAGTAGCCAATAGGGTTTTACCTTTCTAACCATTCTCATGCTGCTCTTGGTAATCTCGCTTCTGAATCAGGACTTGCCTCCTCAATTCTAAGTAAACCCAACTATAGTTCTGCTGGTCAAGGTTTTTAAACTACTTTCTCCGGATCTTCCTAAAATCGATAAGTATCAGTTGTTAGGGCCGGTCAATGCAACTTCGCCTTTTATTTCCGATTGATCAACTATAGTTCTGATCCCGCAGCAGAGTAAGGCCCCCTCAATCGATGAAATAGAATACGCGTTCTCAAGGGTAATTGCCTATAACGTGCCGATAGAGGACAACTTCTCCTTTAGCAGGATGGAAAACAAACTCCGCCGGCTATTGGAAATGCTATAATTGATACGCGTTGGGTTGTAACAAGCTACGATTCAAGGTATTCAGATCAATAATTCGGTCATAGCATACAATTGTGTATATAAGGGTTGGTGGTTACTAAGCTGGCTGATATCAATCAATAGTCATTGAATTTGGTTCCTTGTCCCGGTCCCGGTCCCGCTCCATCAATTAAGTAACTTTACCCAGTACCGGAAGTTTCTGTCTACGTCACTCTATATTTCCCCTCCTACGCCATCGGAATACTTTCCCCTTCCCCCCCTTGACTTTCGCTTTACGGTTCCGGGCGTAGCAGGACACCCCGAGGCCAAGACAGAGGCACGTGTTGGAGCAGAGCAAGCCAATACAGAGCCGGTTCTAGATGACCTTTATTCAGTAGATCTAGATGCACCAGTAGCATTTGATCTAGTTGATCCCGAACCACGAGCACCTGTTTCAGCGGCATCCCTTCTAGTTCGAAGGATTGTTCCAGCGTCCTTGTCAGTGTTATTACATATAGGCATAATGTTCCTAGTCAAGAGTGTAGTAAGCTCTTTGTTATTAATATAGTTGGGCAATTCATGTGCATTTGAGTAGAATAGGCCCGTAGTAGACCCCGAAGCTTCATCAGTAGTAGGTAAGGCAGGCGCAGGTTACCTGTTTACGGATATAAGTGTAGTCGACTGGGTGGAAATACTGGGTGCGAGTAAAAGTAAGAAGTAGTTACAGGGAAAGTAGAGTAGACGCTAGGGCTTCCCAGTCCTCGTTCCTCCCGGCCGGCTTCCCTATTTGTTGCTGGTGCTACTGCTGCTGGGTAAGGTATAGTTGATGGTTCTGGGTCAACGACTGGAACTTAAAAAACCATATAAACTTATTCGAAGTCAACAACTGGAATTGGACAAGGTGGTGGAGAAGCTGGAACTGGCCCGGATGCTGCCTTGTAGGCTGATGCCCGGTAAGAAACAGGCTTTGCCTTTGCCCTAGCCTATGCTCCTGCTCCTGTCTTTGCTATTGCTGCTTTTGGGTCTCGATCCCGACCACCTGGACAGGGTGCTTCTAGCTCTTCCATGGCTAGATCAACAGAATCACCTGCGACTGGATATGCTTACTCTGCTGCTGGAATAGGTGCTGGAGAAACTGTTGGTGCTGTATCGACTTCTGCTACTAGTGCTGTGGCAATAGAAACGACTGAAACAACATACTCACTTGCTTAATCGAATAGCTTATGTGATACGGTTGGTTCTGGGACTGGATATGAAACCTTGGAGATGAGAAGGATGGCCCTGGCTACTACATGGACCCACCAGTCTGGAATTGAATTGGGGTGCTAGTTTCAACCAGTGAGGAAAGGTCAATCCTTCGATCGAGAAAGGTTGGTCCTGAAAGGTAAATCCCTTGTCTTTAAAGGGTTGGTCTTGAAAGTAAAGAGAAACCCTTATCCGAACGAAAAGGTAAGGGCCTTAAAACCCGGATTTGATCCTGATTGACCTTTATTTAACAGATAATGATCCTCATGAACCCTTATATAATGAAGAGTTAGCCTTTTAAGGTGAATCCTTCGAATATAAGGTCTTTATAGGTCCTAGCAGAAAGGTGAATTCTTCGAATATAAGGTCTTAAAAGGGGTTAACCTTATTTTAGAAACCCTTATCTAATATCAACCAGGATGGACCAGGGAGGTCTTTCAATAGCCCAGGGAAGTCTTTTAATGGCCCATACTTTACGAAGTGTTTCTTTAACGTCACAAAGTTTGTCATTTCGGTAATTAGAGAGCCAGCCAAGGAAATAAGTAAGTCATAACTCTATAGATACATTTACGAAGTGTTTCTTTAACGTATTTACTTTTCTCATTTCGGTAACTAGCCAAGGCCAAGGATACAAGTAGTGCATAAAGATAAAACATAACTCCATAGATCTTGCCCCGGGGAAGTCTTTTAATGGCCCCGCCCGAAAGGTCTTGCCCATCCATAAGGTGTATTTAAGCCGTGGAATCAAGAAAATACTATTTGTTTGGGGGTCAAGAAATACCTAACAGCATGGCGCGGGTTAATAAGAAGGAAGAAGTCGTTGGCCCATTCTTTAGAGACCTCGAACTACAGGTATCCCTACTTCGTGTATGCCCCATATATCTGGAATGGGGGGACGGGAAGCGGAGAACGAATGCCATTTTCTCCCTATTCCTGGTCAATATATGGGCCGGGGAGCCTCCCTAAGGGAAGGCAGGCAGGGGTGGGTATTCTTTATGAACAGCGGGGATTCAATAATCCATCTCTGCGCCATAGCAGTAACACCAAGCCCACCCTTACTCGAGCGAGTATGCAGAAATACATCATCATACCCTAAGCTCATTGATAGAAAGACCGGAAACCCACCTTGGCCGTAAGCCCCTTAGATAAGCTCCGGTTATTCTCCCCAGCCCAGGCCCTGCTTGCTCAGGTAAGAGCTCTGCCTGCTCAGGTAAGATCAGGACCAAAATAGCCTCTTCCTTCCGATTCCGGTTCAGGTGGGAAGCAAATAGAAATGGGAATGAACTTCTCCGCGAACGGTACTATAAGGTAAGGCAAGGCGTAGCTATTTGAAGACAGAGTACATTCCTCCAAACCTGTAATAGTACATGCTCCCCCACTACATAATATATATATATATATATATATATATTCTGGTTCGGGCATTTGTTCATATAATCAATCTCACTACGGAAGGAGCCTCTTTCATGGTCACAGTCCCCGCTGTTATCGTCTATGACCAGATCTTGGTACCGGGCCGTAACGATCGATCGTTTGTTTATATAATAAATTCGATTCGCGTTCGTTCACGTCTCTATATACGAGCATATTATTTGCTATTTTATGGTGATGAAAATATGACTAAAGCAATATACCTGGCAAGCAGCGAGTTCGATCAATCAGCAGATAGGGTTTTCACTGTGGACTTGAATTGAACGTTGTCCCTATTTCTTGGGTGGGCAGTTTATCCGGGCCTCAAGGGATAGCAGCAAGATTAGAAGGCAAGAAACCACCTTCGGGAAACAGCAGCATTCAGTTCTCTATCCGTGAGATAAGTACACGTTCAATCCAGACCCCGTTCAATATCACACCCATACCCGAGAAGAGACAAAAGTACCCATCATGCATGGGAGACCCAAGAGAGTGAGTTCCCCATACCCCTCACGACACTTTCCGATACGGAACAATCGTTCCTACCTCGAATGGATTGAAGGAATGACGATGCGTTACATACGTTGATTCCATATTTGAGGATCATATGCAACAGCGGCTATACGATTCGTTCACAAAAAGCCTAGAACTAAACCTCAGGGAGAGGAGGGGCTAGGTAGTGCCAGTCAGCCAGGTGATAGCACCCATTACCCTAACTCCTTCCTCCATCCATTCCAAGTTCCCACCAGAAGAGATTGAGACAAGTTATTGTCATACGTGATATCGAGTTAGCCAGGCAGGGTGGCACCAGAGGAGAGGGAATAACTTACCACCAGACAAGAGAAAAGAGTTCCCCATACCCCGAAAAGGGACTATGCGCATGCAGTGAACGGCTTCTATGCGCGGCGGGTGAACGGCGGCTTAAGTGAATGGCTTCGAACGGCTTCGTGCAGTGAATGACACGGGGCTAGGGGCATGCAGTGAATGGATGGCTTTGTGCAGTGAGTGAATGGATTCTGTTAACAACGGCTTCAGTTAATAGCTTGCTTCTATGTGCAGTCAACGACGGCTATGCGCAGGGAATAAACGCTTGGTTTCTTTCTTTGAATGGCTTCTATGCGCTTTGAACAAACAGCTTGGTTGAATCTTATATGGGTGAATGGCTTATGTGAAACCTCTCCGTGTTAATGGATTATGTGGGCTTTTATGTTTACAACTTTCTGTGTGCTGTGAACGGCTTCGTGCATGCAGTTAATTTATAGCTTCTGTGCAAGCAGTGAAACGGATGGCTTCTTTGACATCGCTTCTATGTGTGCTGGAATGCCTTCTGGCCTGTTTGTCAACCGATGGATGCCTTCTGGTCAGTTTGTCAACCGATGGCGTTAATGGACTCTATTTTTGATGTTATGGCACGTGACCCATTTTCTCACCGGAAGAGAGAAAAGTCCCCCGTTATACAGACCCCGCGTTCTAGCCATACCCGACAGAAAAGAGATGTCCCCCAAGTTCCCACATACCGGAATCACCTTCACCACATGTCACAGACACCCAACATAGTACGGGGGCCGAGTGAGCCACAGCCTTAGGGTATCCAATAGCTGATCCTTTACAGTCATTGCCTTAGGATCTTTGCCAAAGGGTCATTGCCAGAGATAGGGTGGTCACCGATAGAAGCCAGTTTTCATTGCCGGGAGGTCGGTCATTAGGAGGTCATTGCCTGGTGGTCATAGCCAACCAATCATAGCCAGTGCTCATAGTCAGGTCATTGTATCGATAGCCCATCATCGCCAGCCAATAGCCCATCAGACCCCACCGGTCATTTCCAATCGGTTGCCACTGGGAGGCTTGACAGGATGGATGCCGAGATAACCTCATTCCGGTCACTGTCAGCCGACGAGTCGATACAAGAGGCGATCCCAGGTTGCGAGGCCGGTACTCGCTGGTAGTAAATGTCTGGTGTCAATGCACTCGATGCCCCAAGAGCCGATCCAAGATTCGATTCAGCTAGGTTTGATTCGACTATTGCTAGTGATACTTATCCCGCTTCAGTGGTGGCTTCTCCTCCCCGCCATGACCTATAGCTTAGCTTCGATTCTAGTTTGATCCCGCTGCAAAGGCAGATACAGCTCCTTTTGTTGGCTCTGAAATGACAGCGGGTCCTCGCCCGATGCGGACAAGCCCTTTCTTCCTCTATTTTGGGGCTCTCGTAGCTCGGTTGGGTGGGAATAGATCATATAAGTGCAGCCGATTTATATCCTTTTTCTTAGCTGGGTAAAACAGAGGCAAAATAGTCTCATCAGAAGCGGGGTAAGCTAGGTAGGTAAGTAGCATCTGGGCACCGGTTGAAGAGTCAGAGTCTCTAGATCCAGAACTAGTCGACCGCAGTTTAATCACAAACAAATTGAAGCAGAGGCTGTTGAAGATCCAATTGCAGATCCTGTTGTTTTTTGTTTTGCTCCACCGATAGCATATCCTGTTTCAGTCGATCCGATTTGATCCGCAGGTACGGGGATAGCAGAGACAGAGATAAATGCTTCGTCAGCAGAGACGACAGCAGGAGCGGAGCCGTCACTTCAATGTTTGGTTGGAGCAGAGCCCGGGCCCAATCACGGAACAAAATAGGCTATAATGGTAGCAAGAATTTCGAGCAATAATAACATAGAAGATGTAATTTGCCATTTCCACTCCTGTCACATTGCATTCATTTTGAAAAAGTAGGATTCATTATATATGAGCATATGGCTGGCAGACGTTTCTCATGGCGAAATTAGACGTTTATTCGTTCCATTAATTAACTAAGAATTAAACTAAGTTATATCACGGAGTTACCTACCACCGACACATACTAATAAATAATTAGGGTTTTCAAGTCTAAATGAATAAAAAATTGGCTTTTTTTTCTATTTTGATCGAATAAAGCAGGAGGGGTCCCTAACAAAATGGTGAGGATCTCGTAAATTACTTATTCTCCATTAGCAATTGAACCATTTTATATAAAGTAGCAGATCCAGTGGATCAGTAACCCAAATAGGCTATCTAACACATAGGAGGTGGCAGGCAGGTAGAGCATCTTGACATAACGAGCAGAGGAAAATCTATTTTGGTCTTATCCCAACCCCAGGCTTGGCAGGTTCTCCAGTTAAGCCAGTAGACCAGTCTCAGGCTTTACAGATCTAAGTAAGCAACTTACTTCATTAGGCCCCCTACATTTAGTAGGTGCTCAAGCCCAGTAATGCGATAACCATGTCGAACTAGCTTTCAAGAAGTGGTTCGAGGGATTCGGGTCTCTGAACCTTATAAGTATGGGCAGAAGGGAAAGAGCAGTAAGTACGTGTTGGCAAGTGCAGGGAGTAGACGCAGGGTAGCCTTTGCCCAAGTTTTGGTAGTCGGCATCGAAGCACGTTGAGTTAGCAGCTATTGAAGCAACTAGTTTAGGTAGCTGATCCGAAATAGAGGAATCTTCCCTTTTGAGTCGCTGGTAAATAATCTTCTTTAGCCTAGGACCCGTTGGGCCATTAAGAATAAATAGGGTTCGTCAGCCCATTTCTATATCGCAAGCGAGTGGGTAGGACATTGTTTTTAATACAGGTGCGTTAGGTTAGGAACAAAGTGACCAAAGGGAGAGGAGACGAGCCGCAGGGAGAATAAGTCAGATAATAGTAGCCACCGGCTATTATTTATATATGTAATTATGTATGCATCGGGGAAAGAGAAGTAGTAAGAGGAGGTCACGAACGGAATTCGTGGATCCCCGCTGAAATGTATCTTTCTCCCTCCCGAATCTAGCTCTCTCACCCTCACGTGCGTGAAGACCTTACCAATAACCTTATCGCTACGGGAAATAACCCTACAACCAAGTTTACCTAAAGATAACACGGGGGCATAAATAGCCAAAATAAGGGAAGGGATAACCCTTCGCTACGAGGAATAACCCGACCTGAACTACGTACTTCCCTCCCTTCTAATTCGGGTTATACCAGACCTGAGCTATCTATAAAGTAGGTAAGGAGGTCTGCTTTGGCTGGTTTGGTAGGCACTTTCAACTGGACGAGAAATCCCTTTATATGCCTACTTGAAAGACTGTCTGTTGGACTGTTACCCACACTCAAGCTAAAGCCCTCAGTGAGGAACTACAGCCAGACGATCTTGGAAGGAAGGTTCAGGCCAGACAGATCCGCACAGGAAGACGAGCCTTTTATGCGCATAACCTCACTAAGGACAAATTTAGGAACGGAGTTGAGTTCCCTAAAGAACAAATCGAGTTATGGACCCCGGATTAGAAATAGATCATGAAACCCCGGCAACACGCAACAGAACGAAGGCTCCGCTCCTCAGTTTTTGATATTTTTATTTTACCGGACACCCCCATCTTACCGGCCTGTTAACTCTTTTCTTCACTTGGGCTTTTATTGAAATGAAGACGTCTAAGCAAAGCAAATGTGCGTCTTAACTACGATAAGAAGGAAGTAGGGCAATTAGCGACATGCTTCCTATGTTTTATTCTCCCCGATGCGGGAAAGCAAAATCTATTTGGCGTAGCTTCGTCCTCTCCCTAACGGTCGAGCATTCGTTCCTCATCCTAATGGCCAGAAGGAAAAGCAGTAGGCAAGCCGTTAAGATAAGCTTATAAATCGGACGACCATAACCTCTATAAAACGAAAATATGGCTCGAGATTGGAAAGGGCGAAAGTACCTTTTTTGAGTGATAGAAAAATTGATCTAATATTAAAGAAACTCCTTAAGGGGTTTCAGGAGAGGAAAAAGAAGTTAGATCACTTATTTCCCGGTAGTAGGTTAGGGGGATGCGTAGTTCGGCCCAAATAATCTCTCAATTTGTTTGGGCTGAAGGGTGGTCTTAGTGGTTCGCGTTTTCCTAATTACGTATATAAAGGGTCGCCCAACGAAAAATAGATGGTGAAAAGTCGTAAAACAAAAAGGTAGCAGAAGGGTCCCCGCCTTTTGCTGGATCGAATCCCTCTTTTCTTATGCAAGGGAGTTTAGCCCATCAAGAAAATAAGAAAAGAAACTGCAAATTGCCTAAAGTAGCCTCTAACGGGTCAAGAATCCTTCTAACGGATCAAGTCGACTTCGGCCTCTCACGGATCAA
>Ga0316216_1000094_pt1 | contig 13028 bp, 4 predicted proteins | sample NRE6metagenome_FD_207800 | JGI IMG/M metagenome (GOLD analysis project Ga0316216, IMG submission 207800) | Spruce roots microbial communities from Maridalen valley, Oslo, Norway - NRE6 | ecosystem: Host-associated > Plants > Roots > Unclassified | place: Norway: Oslo | collected 2017-09-15
GTCCATGTAGTTCCAAAAGAAAGAAAACTTCTATCTAATTAGTGCAACTCTTAGAAATGAGAATAAATTCTATTTCTCAAGGTCATTGCTTAGATAACCCGAAAGAGAATAGAGAAGACCTAGCTGGGAAACCTAACCAGCAGGAGCTCATAGCAGCCAGATCTACTACAACCTTGACCTACAAATTTTATTTAGCTCTGCTCAGGCAGGTCCTGATCTCTGCTCAGGCTTTTAAAATAATAGGCAGAGGGTATGAAGGTCTGCTTACCCAGTAAGGTCTGCCTACCCAGCCCAACCAGTAAGGCTTCTAACGCGAAGTAAACCCTCCCTTTAAGTCCCCTCCACCCTAGCCTGCTGCTATTTTTTATAAACCCTGACCTGAACCACTTAGATACTTGGCCTTATCCAATTTTCAAGTAGTAGTCAGTCCTTACAATGTAACGTGAACGGGTCATCTATGGGTGGAATAAGGAGTTATTACTGGGAGTGAAATCTTACTTGATTGACGAATGGCCAAGGAAAACGAAGTGGAGGGTGACGAGGCTAAGTCGAAGTGGAATATCAAGAGATATTAGGATGAATTACTTCTCTCGCGGAAATAGAGTCCGTCATAAGACGCCTGCTCCCCTCCCTCTAATAAATGTGGCCCGGAACCCCTATCCTAAACTTAGGAAGGAGGAATATGGCATGCATAAAGGAGGAGCCGTCCCGATAGGAGAGGGAGGGTAAGCTAAGTTCATTAGCAATGCAATACAGAGGGCTTCATTCAGGCAGGGGAAAGGGCCCTGCAATACAGAGGGTTGGAAAGAGCAGCCAATATTACGAATTCTGGTCTTTCTGATTCTTATATTCCTCGCCGCCCCGATCGATCGCCCCTGCAGCAGCAGAGATTGCTTTAGGACGCGCAAAGAATGAATCATCCCAGAGTAGAGTAATAAGAGAGACGGAAACCGAAGCAAAGCGAACCTGGGTTGGGTTATTTCTTCAGCGTGGGCCGGACTACTATAGGGAGGGAGAGGTGGGTGATAGATGAATGGCTGGATCAGCTGTGAAGCTCATTAGAGCTTCACTAATGTAATGTGTTGTGTGTGCGCTCTTTCATCTTGCCACTTGCTCCTGGCTGCCCCGAAGAATCCGGCTACTCTGTTTCAAAGAACGCGTTGCCCAGAAACCAACACGAAATGAGACTCTTTCTCTTTTTCTTTCTTTATGCATCAATAATGTCTCTCCTTTTTAATTACCAATTATACCCATGTCTTTATTCAGCCATTCTCTTTCTGAGGGATTGAGGTCAATAAATATGGTGCCCATAACCCCATGAACACGCACGGGAAGAAGACCGTTGATTGATGAAATAGAAGACCCTTGAACGCCAAGGAAGGACGAGGCCAAGACAAATAATAGAGTAGAGTAATAGGACCGACCACCTTCCTTCTAGCTTAGGTAAGGGCCCCCTTCTCTTCTAGCGGGTGACCCTCAAAGACTGAGCTAGCTAGAAGGGTTGAACCCGGTCATTGGGTTAATAGGAAAACCTCTTTGGTCACTGGGCTTCCTACAAGGTCTTTTCTTACGACCCATTCCTTGGTGAACATGATCTGCCTCTCTTCGATCCCCGCATTACAATGATAAACAGAGAAAAGTGGAAGTAGGTGTGGGAGGGCTCTATTCTCTAGTTATTATAATTACTTTACTTAGTGAGTAAGAAGGCTTTCTTTTATATTGTGTTTTTCTCTCTAGTTAATTTACTTTAAATCTCGAATTTACGACCTCTTTGAAGTAATGAATTCACTAGAAAAGAGAAGACATAACACCTCCCAAGTATTTTCTTTTCAGTCATTACATATAATAGAGCCTAAAGAAAGGACACGGGAAGAGAAAAGAAATAACCTCGTCTTATTTCAGTTCAGTAATTCTAATAAAGAGAGTGAAGAAAGCCAAGCTTGGAAATACCTCCTCCTTCATATATGGTTTTGAAATAACCTCTGATCTCTTTTCAGTAATGATAAGAAAAGAGTGAAGAAAGCCTTCATAGTAGAGTAGGTATTTTGTCACTGCCAAGCTTTCTTCTCTCTCTAGTGACCCTAGTTTACGTTCAGGAAACACGGGTCGGGTGGGCGATACAGAAGTGATTTCCTTACTATGTTTCTGTCTTTCCTTGGCTTTATTCTCTAGTTCTTATAATTACTTAACTTCAGAAGGTCTGCCTTATATCTTTCACGTATTGACGGTAACTATAGAGATAAGAAAGAGAAGACCAAAACGTCAATTCAGAGGATGATTTAGAGAACGGCGACTGGTGAATACTTTCCATTGTAAGGTCCGTGCATGTCAAGTAAGAGGCGTTGTGTCGATCGATAAGGACCTGGGGAAGTAATCTTCTGATTTATGCAAGATAATTCAAATAATAGAGACTTAGTTTTTAAGTTGTCATCAATAAGGCTCATGATGCTCGAACCAAGCCAAGATGAGATTAGCTCGATATTACATATGTAATATGATGCATGCATCCGTGTTGCGCTTAGAAGAGTTCGATGCTAGGCCCGGCCGGAAATAGTAACATCCATCCGGGCCATCCGATGAGAGAGAAACATCCGAATTTATATCTTCTTTATCTTCATAGATTAGGGACCTTATTAGGAACCTTTTATAGAGGATATATCTTCCTCTCCCTCACCCATATGATGAGTGAGCGTTAACACCCTTATGGTCGAGCGTTCAAACCCTCACCCATGAATGGATGAGCGACTTCGTTCCTCTGAAGAGTCTATTTCCTTTTCCTTTCTTCCCTTGCTAGACATACTTTAGCGGGTCCGTGTTGTTGAAGCTTTATCGTTCGGGTATTTTTGTGAGGGTAGGGTCTGTGTTTAAGGGGACTCGGCTGGTAGGATGGGGCTATGTCAGGAGGCTATGTGATTAGGAGTTAAAGGTAAAGGGTCGAGTAGGAGTTGGAGGGTCTAGAGGGTCAAGTTTCTAGTTCAAGGTCTAGAGTAGATATATATTTGCCTATGGGCTATGACTGGCACTGGCACCTGGCATCAACTTCATAGAGTACCAACATTGAGTGGATCGCCTCTTGGATCGACTGCATCTGGCATTGCCCTTTGGTATAAACTACCGGCTCTCAGCAATGACTACCGGAAATGATAGACTCTTGGCAATGACTTTATGGCAGTGCATCACTCACTCGGCCCCGTCCGTTCCGGTGGGAACATGAGTCACTCACTTTCAATTAGAGCACACATAGGGGCCGATGTCCCAGAATCAATCCGTTACGTTCGCAGAAGCCATTCACGCACAGAATCCATTTACAGAAGCTGTTCACTCACTGCACATACATAGTTTATTTGTGCGAATGTTGTCCTTATTCCTGGGGTTTGGTGGGGCTGTAAGGCAAGTAAGAAAGCAATATATCTGTCAACGGGCAAGAATATATAAAGTAGGTAGGTTCAACCGTGGCTTTGAGGTTTTCACCTCCCTAGGTGTTGTTTCCGTCAGTTCGTAAGCAATTTAAAAAGACTCTTGGTGTTGAAAGACTCATGGCATCAGTAGTATTTATAGGTGGCCTCTTGGGTAAATCCTATGGACTGAACATACGGGACACATCCCTACCTAGCTTACCTACACGGAACAATAGTTCCTACAGAGCTTGCCGATACGGGACACATGGTCCCTACATAAAAGGCACAAGTGCTGCATAGAGCTATTGAGCATAGCGTAGATAATACAATAGAGAAAGTACACGCTAGATATTTAGTATTGGAAATATGAAATGGAATAATCTCATATATAAGGCATGAGATGCAATTGAATGATGGAAATATAAAAATATGAAAGGTCAGTTCATTCCTGCGAGACCGGGCCGAACAGCAAGTGCGAAATGAAACTATGGTATCACCTTCTTGACTTACCTTCTTTCTTACTTGCCTGGAACTGAGAAGATAAGAAGCGTGTGTTAGCAACTGGAAGATAGAGCTAAAGCTATGCCTTTCAACAGAGAGTATAAATATAGTTTAGAGAATGGAGAAAGGAGAAGGAGATAAAAACTTATACTACTACTTCATTCAAGCTTAGAGATAGTCTTAAGCGCTACTAAAGGAAAAAGGATAAATATAACTACTAATACTACTTCTTCTGAACTCAAGATAGAGCTAAGGCTAAGACACTAATAAGGTGCCCAAGTAAGGCCTCTTTCTTACCTTATGGACCTTAACCTTATGGACACAACTGGAAGTCTTTAGTGCTAGTCCATATGGCAAGACCTTCAGGCTAGTAGTCTTTACTGTATGGCTTAAACTCAAAGTATAAAGTGCTTGTAACCTTACTGCTTAAGACTAAGGCTATGGAACCTTACTCTACGGACAACTGTAAGGCTTTAACTCTCTCAAATAATGGAGACAACCTCTAGCTTCTTCGCTGTAGCGCAGGGAGGGGAAGGGGACTAAGCTAGCTTCTTCGCTTATGCTCAGGGGACTAGCTTCACTTACGCTCAGCTCTATAAGTTATTTCTAATATGGATAGAGGGGAAGGAAGATAATCTAACTAACTGACCCGGGTCGTTTACTTCACTTTCTTTGTTCGGGGGACGATCTTGCTCTTTCCTTATATATGATATAATCCATTATTTCGCCAGGGGTAGGGGCCCATAACGGTCGAGTCACTTAACGTTCATGAAATACTTCGTGTCAAGTCAGAAGGCAAGAAGCGTAATTACATATATAATGAGATATCTCTTTGTATGTACGATCGATTATGAGAGCCTAAAGCGTGTTATTACATATGTAATAGCAGCATGGATATGGATATGTCATAGTTGACATTTCACCGACCGAGTCTTTCCAATATTCAAGTTGAACCAACCAAGTCTTGGAGTGCAATAGCATCATATATAATGTAACGTGCCTCTCGTAACCCGCCCGAAAACCATATCGAGAGATAACCTTATGACTAAAGGGAGGTGTGCAGCTGCTAAAGCGAAATTGATGAACCAATAAAAGAAAAGAAGTTCGATCAATTCTTTTATCAATTCTGAAATAGTGTTATTACATATATTAAAAAATAATTGAATCTCGTTCAATTCCCATCAAAGCTAAAGGAATAGCGTGTTAGCCGGAACGAAGATCTGACACGAAGATCTGAAATGTCATCCCCGGCGGGCATCATTGTAAGACGGGAAACACACCCAACGACCTCGCTCTTCTCCTTATGTAAAGCGAGCACTCCTAGCTAGCGTCCGGTCGAGTGTCTTTGTCCCTACGCTCCTCTCACCCTTCGACTCACACTGAAAACCAGTTATTACATCTATAAAGAATGACCAACGGATACGGGTAACGTCAACGGGAAAAATGCTCAGTGTCTCCCGCCCTTTCGTTAATACGGAAATAGTTCGTTTCCTGATCATATACACATATACGGTATTACCAAACCTCGTGAGTAGCATTTCCTACCCGCCGAGCCCACCTGGATGAAATAGAGAGTTTATTTAAACTAAGGAACGAAGAAGTTGCCTGAAATGAGATCTTAAATAAATGAGTAAAATAGAAAGAGGACTTATTATCTATAAATAGAGACCCAACCCGAACTTAGAAGATTCTCCCAGATGACCCAGCGGCGGGAGAGACAGAGGAGCATGCTCACTACATCTACATCTTTTATTCTCGCATGTCAGTCAGGCCTTACCTACCCCTGACCGGACACCACACACACGCGCAAGAATTTGGCATAGCTAGATGCACAGATAGCTACCCAGGTATAGATACCTATCCTGACGACACCTATCCTGACGACATAGACTACTACGACTATCTATAGACTGATTCTCATTTATCTATTTAATTCATCTACAGATAGACATACTTATAGGAGGTTTGCTCTTGTTCCTCCTTTTCCTTTTCTTGTTCCTCCTTTTCCTGTTCCTCCTATTCTTCCAGGATCAGGATTTGGTCATTATATTTGAGGACTTCTTTTCCTTATAGACCAGAGGGTTATGGTGTTCTCACTAATGAGTTTCGGGTTGTTCTTCCCCCCGACCCTGCGAAAACTCACCGAATAAAAACTTATTACTTATATATATAGAATTTGCTCCGCCTCATCCTCACCTCAGGAAGCTCGACGGGGCGATCTTGTCGGTTCCATTCGTGGTCCGGCAGCATCACGTTGTGGCTGAAGCCCAAGGTAAGGGGCTTATAGCTCCTGAGGCCAAGGCCACCTTTTAGCTCTTGCATTTGGGTTTTTTTCAATGTGAAAATGGATGGTTAATCAGTTCCCCCGTTCCGGTTTTCCCTACTGAATTGGCCTATTTTTATATGGTGTGAACCCATGATTGATGAGGTTGGTTTCAGGCATGATTGATCAGGTATCGGCCCTCGATATTCATTCCATGCGGTTTCCACCGTGTTTCCATGCTGTGATGATCGTGTAATTTCTGATGTCTCTAATGGTAATTCACCTAGGGAGTTTAAGAGAAATATTCCATGATGCACCCTTCGTAATGAGTATGGATTAACAGATAAAGAAGCAAGGGTAATCCCAAGCGGTAACGTGAGTAAACATGGTATCGGTGGGTAAGTAAAATATTAGTGATAGGAGAAGCAGTGATTCTGAGTAAATGATGTAAGTGATGTATGAGTAAATGATGGCATGTAATCCCTGCATGTCTCTGAATTAAGTGATCTGTGATTCGATGGTAATAGAGTGATATGTGATAAGATGGATAGCCTCCCTGTTGTTTGGTTGTTTCATTGAATGAAGAAATAGGTTGGTTGGGTTGGCTTGTTTATGGCTTGGGTTCCTTGTGTCGTGTCAAATGTATGGGTTTGTGTTTTGTGGGTTTCGTGCTTAGCTTAAATAGAAAAAGAAATAGGAGTCCCACGCATTAAGGTGAGAAATAGGAGTCCCACCGATCCTTGCAAGCCAATCTAATAAAAAATAGAAATAGCAGTTATTTAGGTTAATTAGAGGCCTGGTATCCTTCCCCAGGGTTGAGCAAGCCAGTCCAATAAAAAGAATAATAGCAGTTGTAGTAGTAGTTCCAGTTCTAGGAGTAGTAAGCATGAAGAAGCCAACTATCTAGGAGTCCTCTATCAGTCCAAGAAAGAAAGAAATAGCAAGCACATAGAGATATGACAATGATGAGCCGAATAGAGACGCTTACCTGGGAGGTAAGTGGCTCGTACTCGGGCTGTTTCCCTTGTTTGTTCTATCTGTAGGTGGTCCCCTTCAATAGGTGGGTGTTGCGGCATTCTGATTTCTAAGGTGGTCTGATTGATCAGGTGGTCTAGTAGTTTAGTTTTTCCAGTCCAATCCAAGTCTAAGAAATAGGAGCTAGTCTGATCTCTACTTTATCGGTAAAGGAGTAGCAGTTAGGCAAGGCAATGAACTATCAGGAGTAAGCATAAAAAATAGCAGTCATCAATACTTACCAATCAATCAATATGAGACGAAAAGTAAAAGTGGTATACAGATCTGGATGCATGAAGTAAAGTAAAGGTAGAGGAGCCATGGAAAGATTCATTATAGTTGCTGCCCTTATTGCAAAGACTGAAATGATGAGGCATAAAAGTTTCATGAGCGCGCAGAGTTAATAAAATTATATTACATTTTTTCTCTTTAAAGTAAGTATTAGTATATATATTATGCATGCTTCCTTTTGATTGACTTTACATTGGATTGACATTGCTTGATGAATGATCTTAACTTGACCCATCCTACAACAACCCATCCTCAACATGAAGGTCCGGGAAGTGAAGGAAAGAAAGGAACTATAGCTAGTCCCCACAGGCATTCAGGAACACTACGAGAAAGGAAGAGCAAATGGAAGGAAGGTATAATTACTCCTCTCACATTGATAGACCAACCATAACCTACTCCGATCCAGCCTAGTCAAGTCGTCGTACCAGTAAGAACAGTGCATAATGAGGTATCCGGGCCTTCACGAATCACTACAAATCCAGCTAGCAAGCCACCAAGCTATACGAACTAAATCTGTAATGATTGTTATTAACGATGCACCTTGGCCAGTTTCATAGTTCATGATGTAGAAATTAATGCTCCCGATTCCTCCATTCCATCAAAAGCAAAGAACGCAGAAGCCGGATCCAAGCACAGCTGCATAAGCACTCAACTCATCGGGCAAAGGAAAAAGCGTAATTACATATATAATAGCAGCATTGTTGAAGGATTGACCTTTCTAGCGAAGGGAGAACCTTATCGTAAGGGTGAATCAGGACAAGCAAGTTGGAAGGCGAGAGCAGAAATACATAATGACATATATAATAGATGCCACTTATTTCCTCTCCCGTTGGTCGAGCTTGCTTGCGCATCCTCGGCGAAGGTCAGGTTATCACTTACCTGAGTGAGCTACGCGAAGGGTTATCACTTACTTACCTTCAGAAAGATTGAGGGGAAGAAAATAGAAGCGGGACCTCGAGTTTAGTTGCTCGTTTGGATGTTGGAGGAATTGTGTCTTAGCCAGGAACGGCATAAAGCTTCCAAGGGAGGCAGGAACGACAGTTCTGCTTCCAAAGGAGAAAGGAGGGACAGCATGTTCTGCTTCCAAAGGAGGCAGGAATAGGATTAGATGCTCAAAGTGAAAAGCCCGAAGAAGCTAAGGCAGGACGGCAGGTATGCTTTAAATCACCAGGGGTTTTTGAGCCTGTATGCTATGATTAGTGTTAGCCATTAAGAGCCATCAAGGTCAGCCTTTCTTCTTTCTGAGTCAACCGGACCAACAGCATTAATGTCGTTCGTTCTGTTGAAACAGTTATTGCTTGTCCCGAGGGTGTTGTTCTCAGCCTTCTGAGTCTAGTCCAGATCCAGTACCGTGATGTTGTTGTGCTAAAGTCTACGTCCGTTGCCAGGATCTCTTTCTTCTTCTTAATAATATTATATATTGATACATATCATATCAATATCACCAACCCGACTTGACAGGCTTAATGACCACTCAAGTCAAATGTTATCTATCCGCTCATCATGAGAGTCCGGTACTGAGGACAATACACATTTGCTGCTCATTGCTTATGAAAGAAGACACCTTCGTTTGATAGATAAGCCTTCGGAGACGAGCGAGGAGGCGAGGAGTATTCCGAGAGAAGATGAAAGAGTGCTCTCTTTCTTAGTTGTTGTACACTCGGCGGTAAGACCACAAAGGTCAGATCCGGTTGAGCAGACTGATCGAGAGACGGATACCGAGAGACGGGAACGAGGCAACAAGCGAAGCGAGTTAAGCCTCATTTAGGGGGGTTGGGAAGAGGAGATCGGGAGATAAGTCCCCAGTCGAGATAGGGGATAAAGGTTCGGCTGAGTTTCCGGTTAATAGATAGGGCAGTCAGTTGGGAGGGAATCAGACTCTCAATCGTTTGCCCGAGATTCAGATTAAATCAAAGGCTTCATGCTCGGTTGCCCGGGATTCATACTTCCTTCCTCGGATAGGGAGTACTCGGAAAGGGATTAATTAGAAGGCTTATTCGCTTGTCCCGGGACTCATAATAGACGGTTGGTAAATCCTTTTCTTAGACTCCTAAAAAACAACCTGTCGATCCTTCAATAAGAGAGTACCAGGGACATGAGCTAATGCAACCGAGGGCATAACCAATACATGATCATGATCATATGTGTGCATGAGTGAGCCTCAATGTTTCTTTATTATGGGGGAGAGACCGAAGACAGAGCCAATTCAACGACAGGGGAAGCCGAGGCTGTCTTAACCTCCTGAACGGGTCGAGGCCGAAGGCGCATGAGCCTATCTATGTTCTGACTTATGTTCCTGCCTATCTTTCAGTTTAAGATATAAATAAGATTACTTTTTTGAGATGCCACGGGTTAAGATGCGCAGTACTCGACTGAGTAAGTGTGTCAGAGTGTTGAAGCTTATTGTACAGCTTGTGCTGAGCCAACAAGTACTGATGTTCTTTCCAAGCCCAAGTCATCAATGCCTGAACCAAGACCAGGATCTTTACTAATGAGAAGATCAGGATTAGGAACGGAACCTGAACCATCTTCTCAATCTGTACCAGGAACCATTGTTGCTGAGCTTGTTTATTCTGAGCTAATTGGACTTGAATGCTTGTTCTAAGCCCGAGATTCCTTCCTTTAAGTAGTCTGTGTGCCAGCTAAGCCAAGATAAGTACCAACCGGACCAAGACTTGCAGCAGTAGTGCTTCGTTTTGATACAAGTAGCGAGTCTGCCGAGCAGTCAGTCGAGCCATTCAAGGGTGTTATAAACTTGTGATAAAGACGGGAGGGAAAGTCATGGCATTAAGGGTTCCCCACAGGCAAGTCATGAAAGTCAAAATAACCAGACGTTTATAGGGGTCTACTAGCCCGTTCAATCGAGAAGGTATCTAAGCCCGGGAAATCAAAATCACTAAAGGTGTCTGACCCATGGGTCTATGCTCATGCTGCTGAGCCCAAGTAAGATTGTTTTTCTTAGTCTAATCGTCCTGGTTCCGAGGTCAGGATCATAAAAGACAAAAATTCATGATGGTATTGGTCCAAGGCAAGACCAGTAAAAGAAGTTGTTGTTCGCTTTTAGCCTTCTGACTCTCTTTCCTTTGAACCAACAACAGGGCTAGAAAGAGGACTACTTGCTAGTGATTATCCTTAATATGCCAGAGTCGATCTTCCCAAAGCGAGTCAAAGAGCGGGTTCTCTTCACATTTTCTCCGGTCGGCCTGATTCGCGTTCATTATGCCCTGTTGAAGCTACTTGACGTGTGATTTTTAAAGGATTCTTAGCCGATTGTTGATACTAAAACGTGCATTTGACCTTCCCAAGTCCAGTCCATCGTATACCTCAACTCGAAGGATTCAATCCAGCCACAGGTTCCCCTACGACCACCATGTCACTTTGAACAGTTGGCATGGGAATGTAAACTCGTTCTTCCTCAAAGACGAAATTCCTGGCATTGAAACCGCCCTCCCTTTGAAGAACTAGAGGATGAGGGCTTTAAGGAGACGTCTCCTGGGGGAGTAATCCGGGATGTACCACCTTAATCCCCCGAGGACCAGACCTTTTCAGATCGGGACCTTCCAGACGTATCACTCCCTATCCCTATGGCTGAAAGGATGGGGATTGATTCCTTTGTCTTTAACCACTCCACTCAAATCTGATGCTCAACGGAATAAGACTTTGAAGGTAGATCTGGCATACGGTTTAAGGTCGCCATGGAATATTCGATTCATTTTATATAACCGACCTCTTTCGGGGACGGGTTGCCCCAATGGAAACGCCCCTGCCCTTTTTCCCCGGTCTTTCTATCCGGGTAGCTAGACTAAATGGGCAGGGTGTATGCGTCTACCCCCTTACCCTTTAGGCTTAGGCAGTGGATAAAGGTTCCTGTTGAACGTCGATTTCTTTATTCATTTATTAGCATCCATCCGGTGAACTTCTCAGAAGATCTGGTATAAGTGTTGTAACGGGCAAGAGGTAGGAATTGCCGTGAATCTTCCTCTCATTCAGTTACTTTACATTTTCTTCCATCTTTGCACTCTTTCAGGCCTTTTATCCCACTACCAGTGGAAGCAAGGCTCACCGCCCATACTCTTTCGTTTCGTAACGACCTCACCTGGTCCTTCACCCACCTAAACTCGAGACCCGGAAGTTGGTTCTCACATTGAATCAGATCGGTATTTATAGCGTGAATTAAGTGATGTATCAGCTACTTTGTGATTACCATTTCCACTCTTTCAGTCGCATTGTTGCTACTCAAACTTGCATGTGAGCGAGGTATCCTTTCCAACTATACAGATACGGAACGGGAAGAGCTACCATTAGGACTTCTAAGACACTATAATCCGTCAGACAGCGCTCATCCCTGAACTACTTCTAGTTCTGTAGTTGAGCAGCGTAGCTGCCATAGCCGGATCTTTCGAATCTTCTTTGCCTTGCCTACCGAAGACCTCGCGCTTGGGGTGTGGCAGGGCATGGGTCCTCTACTAGACCAGTGATTCTACCTCCACTAACTAGTCTCTCCAATCTATGTATTCGTCTATCAAATCTATCTGGCTTGACTCTACTATCATCACTAGCAGTTCAAATCACAGGAACTGGAACTTTGACTATCATATCAAATCTATCTATCTTGACTTCCACTATCACATCTTGAATATCGCATGTTTCTTTATTGTAGAATGAGTTGTTCCACTAGTTTACATGAAACTCTCCGCATTGAGCTGCTATCTTGGATATGTGGATTATCCGGTTGTGGTGATATATGCCAAAAGCGTCACTAGTAGTATGTCTTTGGGCATACCGTTGACCTGCGTCAAAGGTCGAGTAGTTACCATCATAGATACGCACATAAATGAGCTATTCGCGGGGGGGTAGCGAGTCACTATCTTCCTCTAAACCCGAATATGCGACCACCTCACCTTGGAATCGTGGTATCTTCGAGCACAACAACCTTTATTATTAGTAGATGTCCTAATAAGGTGGGGTTTTTAGACTGTGGAAAGCATACTTGAACGTGGGGTCGTTATAGGAGGAAGCATGTGCGATTCAACTGGAGCATGCTAACGATATAAACAATAGGGAATGGGCTTGTTGATCTTCTTGGCATTGATGCAATATCTATCCCACCATAGGAATCAGGGAAGATACCAGTACTCTATTCCTATACCGATACTCGATCGTCACTGTCATAGGCTTTATGACTTTCTTTTCTTTTGACTTTATGCCTACAGCTTTCTTCTTTTTCTTTACGGTAATAGGCTTTCGACTTTGATAGGCTTTTGTCCTGCATCTATCCACTTTCACCCAACCCGATGGAACTACCCATAATAGGCTTTAGGCTTTGAATAGGCTTTCTTCCTGGTTCGCGTAGGCTTTCTTCCTTGAATAAACCCCATCTTTTTCACTTTTTATATGCCCCAACAGCTTAGCTTTACCTTGAGATTGCTTCATTGCGACCGCTAGGGATTTACTACAGGTTCTGGTTCTTTTATGGGATAGAGAACCTTGACTTCTTGAGGTTAGGGAGCGAGTGGACATGTCCTCATTGGGGGATGTTTGCGTGATCTTTTTACTACAGA
>Ga0316216_1000095_pt1 | contig 12845 bp, 9 predicted proteins | sample NRE6metagenome_FD_207800 | JGI IMG/M metagenome (GOLD analysis project Ga0316216, IMG submission 207800) | Spruce roots microbial communities from Maridalen valley, Oslo, Norway - NRE6 | ecosystem: Host-associated > Plants > Roots > Unclassified | place: Norway: Oslo | collected 2017-09-15
CCTGCCTTATCTGCCCTGTCTGTGCCCTGTCCGACCTGCCCTGCCTGACTTGACTGACCTGCCTTACCCGCCTGACTTGACTGACCTGACTGACCTGTTTCCTTTGAGCCCGGAACCTACCTAATAATTTGATATGTAGAAATGTGTGGGTAGAAGGCCCAATTTTCCATCTTAATTGAGTCACTCAAAAAGTCCCAAAAGCATTGAGACAATTATATGAAGACGTCCAATTGCGTCATGGAAAGCGTATTTCATAATTACGTATGTAACGAATCTTACGCGAACGCGCATCGAATGGAAGAAACACCATGAGATAGTGTAAGAGGTTCTATGAGATACCGGTTTTTCATAGAAACAATCCGGTATACTTCCCGATAACCTCCCAACAGGTAAGTCTGAAAGGATCCACCTAGCAAATCCATAAGTGAAAATTGGACTCATAACGACCTGTCCCAGGGCAGCAAAGTGGCCTCTCAGGCCCCCCAAAGGGGTGGGAAGGCACCGTGGACAAGGGCAAAGAGCGTACGTGCTTTCCCTATCGTAACTTATTGGCAGGACGCTGATCATATCTGTTTCTCGAAATAGAATCAATTCTGGAAACGAAGTGTTGTGTTTCACGAACGTAAAGTTAGGGTTCTTCACTTAACGTACCTCAGTGATCGAATTACTTAAACGGTCCTTTTTCAATCCAAATTGGATAAGGTCCTTTTATAGATTTTGATACGGCCCACCCAACCCCCATACTTCATTTCCCAGTCTATTCTCCCGAACGAGCGGATCCCACATGACGATCAACCCAACAAGAAGAAAAGGAACCATAAGAATCATCAGAATCAGACCTCCACACAGCGAACGAACAATACACACCCAACCCCTGGGATGGATGCTCGGATCAAGTCTAATTAAAGGAAGCAAGCAAGGAAGCAAGGTCCGGAAGCACGGTCCGTCCGAAATACAAAAAGGTCAAGGCAAGGAGTGAAAAGAGTCACCCGGTATGCCCCCGCTCACTGGTCAGGAAGAAGAAACAAGAAATAAAAAGAATAAATAAAATAGACGGATAGAGCAAATAATAAGTAAGTATAGGGAGGAGGAAGCCAGAGTGCAGGATAGAGAATAAGGGAATACAGAGAAACAAAGTCCTGGGCAATAATATAATAAAGGGGGGAGGTATGAGGGGAGATAACAGCAGCGCCTGCCTGTCAAGGACGATAAGGACTAGCGATGGAGACGAAGAATGTATGGTGGAACAATAAATATACATCTATGAGCATTAGGTGGATAAAAGCCTGCTTGGATGAAGGGGTAAGGTGCACATGCTAGGATCATAAGAAGAGAAGAGGAGGGGGATTAGGGTTGTGGGTCGAGTGGGTGGGAAGTGGAATCAGGATGATTCTTCGTTACTTCAAGGGAACGGGAAGAAATTAGTGTTTCGGTTAGCTACGATCCAATCATAAGAATAGCTAAGGGGTTTGGTTTTTCCCCTTATCAGTAAGATAGAAATTATATATATCTTTGTATACAATATTATGCAAAACTTACTGAAAGCTCTTTATCCTGGTCTCATCACTATGCAACTTAGGATTTGCTTTGGTACGCAGTCTCCGAAACTTCTTCGAAATTGAGTTTGGTCATTTATTTTAAAAAGAATAAATAGAAATGGTTGTACCCAGAAAAAGATACCTTTCTTTCAGTCTCCATTCTTTGAAAAAGAGAAAGAAAGCCCAAAGCTATTGTCTTAAGCTGTAGTGAGTTTCAGAAAACTAATAGTTTAGACTACTTGCCTTAGTCCTATAGTGTAAGTGCTCTAAGCTGTAGTGAAAGCCGAGTGCTAGCCTTTTCCGCGTAGTCCATATATATGTCCGTTAGCCATAGATACACTATTTTAGTCTATGCACTTAGCCTGATCTCTCGGCATAAGACTCATGCATCCAGCTCCTCAAAATTAATTGATTGTCCTATGCTCCCCAAATGATGAATCAATGTAAGTAACGGCAGCATGCTTTCTTTATATTGACTGGTTTACGACGTCTAAAGGCTTCTGTTGAACCTGGTGGGCTGCTATAGGTTAAAGGCTTTGGACTTGGCTTCTGGATGGCTTAATGGCTTATCAAATAGTGAGGAGAGCTAGTATATCCGCCTACGCCCCTTTACTCATTTCTTTTTTTATTTGAGGAGAGGCTCTTAGATCCGCCCACGCCTCATGACTTGCTACTGGTTCTAGAGCAATAGGTGCGTACAACCATGAGCAATAGTCGTTGATACTTGGAGACTCGCTTGCAATAGTAAGTTTCACCACGCACAGAAGCAATAAGTGCGTACCCCAAAGGAATAGTCATTTAGACTAGTCGCAATAGTAAGGAGGACGTGGCCCTACGTACTACTAATGTTATTTTTTTATTGGAAGGGATTTCTTGCTTGTCCGCTGAGGGCTCGGTCAGAGAGATGGGAAATTCACGAGTGATAGGGTGGCGTTACCTCAAGTAAAGTGCAATACCTTCCTACCTCAGGAAAGCGCTTAGTACCTTCTGAGCAAACGACTGGGAAATTGACTAGTCAAAGGATGACGTATCGAGTTCTACTATGTGTGAACCTGACCGATTGAGTTATCCTTCCTGCGTGAACCTGGTCCATTCAGATGGGAATTGAAGAAAGAGAAGGTGTCGTCTCCGGATGGTAGCCTATCGAGTTATCCTTTGTTCACCTGAGAAAAACTGGGAATTTCAGTCAGCAAAGGTACGAAGTCGCTCATCCATCCGATGGGTGAGGTGACGTATCCATTAGTAGTTCCCTGCCGAACTATCCTGCCTGAGCTGGTCTTAACTCCTTGGTTTTGTTACGAGTCATAATATTTCTTATCCCGTCTTGCCCTCGAATTAATGGGAATCCTCTTTTTGACAGAGCAAAAAACACAAAAAAAGAAGTGGAGTATGAGATCCAATTACTACTGGATTCACTTATTCCAAACAAGTGTATAGATAATTTGTTATGGAGTTTGATGGGGTGAAGAAACAAGTGCAATAATTGTTGGATTAAGGCTTAATCAGACCTTGTGCATCTCCAGCAGGGTCACCTATTGTGTTGGTACCTAAGAAGGATGGAACCCAAAGAATGTGCATTGACTACTGTGCCTTGAACAAGATTATGTTTAAGAATAGGTATCCATTTCCTGGCATAGATTATTTGCTTTCAATATACAAGTTAGAATTAAATACAAATACATCTGGAAAAGAACCTTTAAGACCAAGCAAGAAGTCCGGCAGGAATTGAGGAAATCGGTATAAATCGATTGTGAGTTCGCCTACTTCTCTTCCTTTACGCCTATCAAAATCCAATTTGCTTACCAAAAGAAGGTGGTTTCGCCTACTTCTCTACAGTTAGGTATATCGCTACCCATACAGTAGGGCTCTTTCCTCCATATAGTTGTGGAGAAAGGGTTGGGTACAGTTGTGGATATTTTGATTGATAAGGGCAGGAGAAGCACTTTTCCACACGCTTGCGACCATCAAGCGTCGTCTCCTCGCCATTCAAGCACCTATCCATACAGTTGGGTTTTTTACGCATACTTATCTTCTTGGGTTGTTTTTTGAGCAGTTGTTATCTCCTTGCCCGGCTTTATTCCTGGCTAACCTGAGGAAATCGGTGAAAACGTGAGGGGGGATCTTATGCCAATTTCGTGCAACCGTGTTTTCTTTTCTTAATATTCCTCTCCCCGCCCCCCACACCGACAACTCAGGTCAACTGAAAGAGTAAAGTATGGGCCATTCGGCGATAAGGATGTGGAAAGGGATGTGGAAAGGATAGTGCCTCCCCAGCTCCTTTAGGCTTTAAGGAGTTCCTATCCTTGCCCTTCCCCTTCCCTCCCCTTAAAGTTGGAAGAAGGAGAGAAACAACCCGATAAGACCCTACGGGCATCAGTCGGGCTCTTCCTTCTCACTCAGAAGAGAAGGAACAACAAGGAGACAAGACCGGAACTAACCCTATGACACTAACCCGGGCTCCTTCTCCTTTCCTACTATTAGAACACCAAGGAGAGTCACAACCCTGACCTCACCCGTAGGCTTCTACAGGGCTCATTTCTCCCTCCTCTGAAAAACCAAGCACCCTATAACCCCAGACTAATATGTGGGGCCCCAACCAACGCTAGAGTAAAGCTTCCTTTATCTATGTCCATTCTCCCTGTCTTTGTCAAGCAACCACCCCCGCCAGGCGTCCCAGAGGCCTTCGTCGCGTCCACCGATCGCACGTTCCCCTTGGGGTTAATTTGACCTTTTCAGCGAAAGGGCTCTAGACGACAGAAATGCCTATAGAACGCCTGACGTGGTACCGTCAGGTGTCTCTTACAAAGTATAGGTTTTCATTTGTCCCGGGTCAGAACCGCTACCTCCCGGGAAGATCCCCCTATCCTATCCTCCAGGCTGGTTAGACCTTTGGATTGCGCGTATCGGAATAGGGATGTGTAATTATAATACGATGCTCCACACCACTCTACAAATTAGGACTTGGCGAGCACTTCATTATTACTTTTGATATCCTTATCTTTACTAGTGGGGCAGGCTCTCCTTATCTACTTACTAGTGAGGGCGGGCAGGCTTCTTCTTCCTTTTCATAAACAAACAAGGTTGGCCAGCTTCCGCTTCCGTGTTGTTGGCGCCGCAGGCACAAGAACCAACCTCCTTGGCCTAACTTCGACTATCGATACGTTACTGTCAATGCTCTAATTGCTCCTCTTCGCGTTCGCAGCCCTGAGCGATATATAAATAGTGACAGCTGCCCAGGAGATTCATAAAATTGAGTTCGAGATCCCCCCACATCGACAACTAGAGAAGGAAGCAGTTTCTCTCGAATCAGTTTACCTGTCATCCTATGCCTTTGCCGGCACAAAGAACTATTTATTCCCACCCGACCGGTTCTTAAACATGTGCTTTGGCTCGGTCAACTAGCTCTCGAACGGGAACTGCTTCTGAACGAAGGGATGCCCCCTTTACCCCTGTGCTTGCCTCTGCATTCCGGCTCATTGATAGGCACTTTTTATTTAGATATTTATGGTATTTATTGGCTTGCTTTAGGTAGTCACCATCTCATGCTTGCTGAGTCAGTTCTATATGCTCTGAAAAGAAAGGATAGCCTATATATAAGTCGTCAGAAGCTATAGGATCTGCGACTTCCACCCCTTCCTCTGCCCACGCTGCTACTGAGAACGTCATTTTTAGGTAATGATCCCATTGAACAAGCATCGAACCAAGCATCAAAGCAAGAAGCATTAAAGCTAGCAGAGCAAACAGCAGCATCCCTTCACTTGGTTGATCCAGTAGCTTCCCTTCGCCCGGCATCCCTTCCTGTGCCATAGCCAATTTGAGAGCTAGAAGCAGTCGATTCATCAGTTCCAAAGCCAGTCGTTGTTCCAGTTCCAGATCCTCCAAGTGCAAAGCTAGCAGCAGAGACAGGGATAGAGACAGAAGCGGATCCACCAGCAGATGATCGAGACCCAGAAGCTGGAGAAGAACCAAAGCCAGACCCATCATAGCTAGCATCAGCAGCATATCCAATTCCAGTAGCACCCCGTAGTTCGGATCCAAATCCAAAGACTTTCTTTCTCTCTGTTCTATTTCTATCTGATCCAAGGAACCTCGTCCCCGGCCGCCCCCTTCTATTCTTTGTAGGACTTGGTGTCATACATAAGGGCTGGGAGAACCTGACCCAGCACACCTTATGCAAATAATTGGTTGGTTTTAAACAGGCGCGTAGACGAACCATATCCCCCGATGAATAAATCCCCCTTCTATGTAGGTAGGACCCGCACCGGGGACAGGACTTATACTATGGCTCGAACCTCCCCCATCCCCCTTCCTCATAGGACCTGGATTAATGCGGAATCTTGTCCGCACGCAAAAGAACAACTGCTGGCGAACGTCAAAACCGATCCGGAGCCGGAACTCATGTCGAACCGGACTCGGAACATCGATAAGCGACTTGGGGACCGGTTCAGTAGACTGTGATTGGGGCTCCGCCGGCCGGACTAATTCCCCCCCCCGGTAAATCGGAGTGAGGTTTATACTTTCTCAATCAGTGAGTCATTCAAAGGGTCGTTAAGGGAATCGCTTCATTAATGTTATAATTTAGCCCAGTGCCACACACCTAAAGTTTGCTTAAATGGGAAGGGAGGCTCAGACTGTGTTACCCTTGAGGGCGGGCCAGTCCTTACCTTGCCCCATTGAGTTTAGATCTCAAGCCAATCTCCTTGATAAATTACCAATTCCCCAGAGGCATAAATAAAGGAGGAGGAAGGGAGGCGCGTATCTAATGTAATAATTGCTTGTCATTTCCCACCTAAATATTTAATAGATGGGGAGGAGGCTCCGGCTCCTACTATTGACTTTTTTGTTGTCTATTTGATTCCACATCCATGAAGGACAAAGTCGTCGGAAGCTATCGGCAAGGTTTTCGACCATTCATTTCATGAGGAGAGACATCCATTAAATAACCCCAATAAAGTCCCGCTTGATTACCCCAATCAATGTCCTTATAAACAAACCGAAAAAAGAGTACCTTGATGGGTCAAGACACCTTTACGGTTGTCAAGTGATGTTCAATCGAAGAAAAATGGCCATTGAAGCCACATAAGGAAAAGACTTACTTATATATTAATTGGACTAACAAGACTATCCCATACCATAGCTGGAGTAATTAGACTGAAAGGACAGGGAGTTATACGTAACCTTTCATAGCTGGATTAATTGGACTGAAAGGGCCTTTAATCGAACTCTGAATCCTAACCTAAAGGGCTTTATTCCTGGCTAACAAGGCTTTCTTTCTTTCTTTCTTGGTGGACTGGTAAAGGAAGGCGTAGCCCCACCACTTCACTATCGTTCGTTCTTTCACTAAAGGATAGATTTCTTTTACTGTCTTTCCTGGGAAGCGCCCCACCACTTCACTATCGTTCGTTCTTTTACTAGCGGGAAAGGATAGATTTCTTTCTTGGGAAAGCCAGGAGCGATAGCGATGTGGTCTTTCTTCCTCATGAGCGGCAGCGGGAATAACCCGTCACATAAATAGAGTAACCCATCATAAATAAAGTAACCATAGACATAGTAACCCTAAATATAATAACCATTCATTGAGTAACCCAGAAATAACCCGAGTAACCCAAACATAGCCCGAGTAACCCTTAGTAACCATAGACCATAGTAACCATTTACTTTGTGGCTTAACACTTGGTGGCTTAACTATGAATCCTAACTCTGAGGGCTTTCTCCTTGTCTATATTTATTTAGTGGGCTTGTCGAGGAAGGATGGCTCGCCCTTCCGTTTAAGCAATCTCTTCAGAACCTGAACCCATTGATCCATATCCGGTTAGAGATTGAGTTAGAGGTACTATTTACTTTGTTGACCGAGTGAACGCACCATAGGCATAGGCAGAGGCAGAGGTAGTAGGGGTCATATCAGTGTTTGCCCGGTCCAACAAAGAAGCAGGAGCAGTACCAGGTCCAGGTCCAGATTATGCAATTCTAGATGCAGCAGTAGATTCTATCGATCCAGTAGCAGAGTCAGCAGTAGATCTAGCACCACTACTAGCTAGCAGTAGAGCTAGCATCAGCATATCCACCAGTAATAGAATTAGCATTGTAGGAAGAAGTAGGTGTAAGTTCATTGTGAAATTACTTAGCTAATCACATTGAGATATCTCATTAGTTAGCATAACCTGTAGATGTCTGGTATAGTTATCTCTCGTGAATGGTTCTGTTTGGTGAGACCATTTGGCAGGTGAGTTAGCTATGGAGACTAGCTGTGGGATGGATGGGTATGTTGTATAGGGGTAACTAGGATGTAAGGATATCCTGTATGGTGAGATAGCATGGCAGGAGGTAAGGCAGTAGAATAAGTATGTGTAGGTAAGGTTGCTTGCTTGGAAGGATAGCTTGGATGGTGAGATTGTTTGTTCCAGTAGCTATCAATATAAGTAGAAGCTATTGTGAAGGAATGTATGATTAGCAGCCAACGAGCTTTGGAGAGATGACAGGCCTAAGAGTTATGGAGAGATGTCCATGCTAACGGCTAGCGAGAGTATCCGAGGTAGACCAGGTTCAGCTAGCGTACAGTAACCAGCCCAGTGATGAGAACAACTAGCTTGGACAGATGGGATTAGACAAATTCTATTGCTTGGGTTAGGTCACTTGCTTGGACAGAGGATCACTCGAACTATTGCTTGGAGGTATGGATTATAACCAGCCCAATAGCAGCACGAGGTGCAGCAAACAGCATAACACCAGACACACATGGAAGGCCATGACTGGACGGAAGTCGAAGAGGGATGGACTAAAGACTTCCCTTGTTCAGAGCAGAATGGCAAGGTTTACCTGGCAGCAATGGAATACCACTGGGTGATGAATGACCAAGATTGAAGCAGAAGGCTCACATGAGACAACTAATAAGGTAGACACAACTGAAGGCCAGGACTCGACAAGATAAGATCATAGAGGCATAGGAACTATGACACGACTCAATGGGGGTACTGAAACAGATAGATTCCAAGACTCAATAATTGGGCTTTACCTTGAATGTTCCAAGGGCGAATTTCCCTTTTACCTTGGGCGTGTCATGTTTTCCCTTTCCATGGGCGAATGTTTCCTTTCCATGGGCGTGTCTTACCTTCCCTTTACCTTGGGCGTTTGTTGTTTTCCCTTGGGCGCAAGAATGTTTACAAAGAATGTTTACCAAGAGAGTTGAGGGGAAGAAATATAGGTCCTGCAGGTCCCCCTTGGGCTTCTTCCTCTCTAATTTGCATTAGAATTTGTCCATTTCCTATCATTTTAGAAAGAAAGTAAGAGGGAGAATGCTCACCTTTCCTCTATTCAATGGCTTGTCTTTACCTTGGATAACATGAGAATTTGTCTTAAGAGATGTGTTACCTCGGGCTTCCTAGCAAGCTCAAGAAAGAAAGAGAGAAAAACCTCTATCTTTTCCTTACTGAAGAAATACAGGGCTTTCAATAGACTCTGAACTTTGGATCTCCTACTATACTTAGCGTGTTACGGAATTAGCATCAATCAGTCAAGAATGAAATAGATAAAGAAATAATATATATATTATGGCATTACTCACTCTATATTAAAGTATGTAATTACGTGAGATCTTTATATAAGATATTATGGCGATAAGGAAGGTGTTGTATTTCACGTCACCCAAAGCCTTACCTTATATAAATAGGGTTACCTTTCCTAACAATTGGAATGCTGGATGGTGGCATGGCACAACTGGATGGTTGAGTAGCCGGCCGAGGACAGGACTGTCGTAGCTTACCTTTCGTCCCACCCATGCTTTCCCGATTTCGGGATGGATGGGTCCAGTAGCTGGACTGACTGTTCCCCTTGCTACCCGGGATGGCACGACTTGCTGGATTATATCAATCAGAAATAAGCCTTGAACAAATAGAAAGCAATCTGGATGCAGATGAAGAGGGTTACTGAAAAGCCTGACCTTCCAGCCTTTAATGCAAGCCAGCATTTGGTAAGACCTTTAAGGCAGGACTCAGAGCTCATTACCTTATGGATGGGACCCCCAAGTAAGCAGGCAAGCAAGCAACTCTTCCCCCCATAAGTAAGAAGTAATGAGAGTGGAAGAGTTCTTGGTCATAGTGGCAAGGAAGGCCTGAACAGGCATATATAGGTTTACTTTGTTTTAATAAGTAAGGGAGAATAAGCATTGAGGGGAATAAATATGGGGCATAACGGAGGGGTGGGCGCAGTATAGGAAAGCAAGTGAGAGTAATTATTCTGGGGCATGCCTTACTTCATTCTTGGGCACGCCTTTCAAATAAATGACTTATTGGGCTAACTAAATAAGCAAAAAAAGGGGATCGGCTGAATCACTTTCGTTCTGGAATGAATGATAGTAGGCCCCGGTTCCACTGCACCGGCCGGGTGGGGCCATGAGTTCTGTCTATCATTTCATACGAGATTTACCTTCCCAACCTCTCAGCGCCTTCTCGGATGGATATCGGGTGACCCGTCTGTTTCAAGGGAAGGTAGAGCCCTGCCTACACCATGAGATAGATATAAAGTATCTATCCTTCCTTCTCTGAGGTGTCTTACCCTACGGGTTCTGCATCTAGCTTCCGGTCTGTTAAGCCTTCCATTCTGACTTAGGTCCAGGTCTGACCTTCCTTAATTGATGGCAGGGTGGGAAAGCCTTAAATAAAAGCCTTTAACGAACGCTAACGAAGCAAAGCCTTTCACGACCCCCTTCCCTTTCACGAATGAGGGATAAGCCAAGCCTTAACGGGCAAAGTGAACGAACGAAGAAGAGACCGCCCGCCTTCCTTAACGGGCCAAGCCTTTTCCACTAACTTACCTTCTATCTATCCCTCCCTATCCCTCCTGTAGTTGGTCGAGCCCTATCATGCCCATACTACTGTCTGTCTGTCTGTACTCGTTTCTAAGGTTGCCGGAAAAACATGCTCTGCCTAGCCGGAGAGAAGGAATGCACCCTTCTCCCCCAACCCTGTGTTCTATAAAGCGCGGGCGGGCAGCCAGGATCAGGATATAAGGGGGGGTTCTCTCTATCTATGTTGGTTGCCGGAAGCGCCCTTTAAAAAGCTTCGATCGGATCGGGCATGGGCTCGCTAGTCGAGATGGAAATAGCCGGTCTCTTTTTTTGCGTTGCTGCTGGCTGGCTTTGGGCAGCGGAGAAGAATCTTATCTCTCTCTCTATCTCCCTATCAATAGGTCGACCTCTCCCTCTAGTGATAGGATACAATATCATACAGCCATACATACCTAAGACCATGGAGATAAGTCAAACCTCTTTCAAGTATCTCTCGGCTCTTGCAGCATCTCTTGACTCTTGTTAACAGCATCTCTTGATGGAACTGTATGGACGGACCCTCTATTGGTCGATCAATAGTGTGGGTGGGTAACCGACTTACTTACCGAAAGGATATGAGAAAGGTTCGAACCTACCTACCTGCCTCAGGTCACAGGCCTGGGTGCTCACTCCAAGGAAAGCCCATCACACACACGCAGCATCAGGAACTTTGACCGATAGGGGGTCAGACAGCGAACTCTATTTTGTTCGTTTGTAAGGAATAAAAACCCCTAACTTAAGAGCGTCTCACTCACTAGAGGCCTAAAGGGAGGTGCACTTCACTTCCCGGAGATCTTTCAGATCAGAATTGGCGACCTACCTAACCTAAAGGAAGGTCCTTTCGGTCGAATTCCCCGTAGAAAGAAAGGTCTAGCTCGAGGTTCACACGAAAGCAAGCAGGAATGGGAGTTTTTCATGGTAGTTGCACTTCCCGTAATGAGAATGACTCAATTTAATTGAAAGGCGAAGGAATTTAAAAACAAGTTTTTAAATGGGATTGAAAAACAGGTTGTTCCATGTCTCAATCACTCCCAAAGAACGACTCTATTAATTCGAAAGGTAAATAGTTCGGAAAGGCGTATAAAGTGGGCTTATTTTCTTGGCTTGGCCGGTATTCGTCAATGATCTTTGGAGTTATGTCTTCTCTAAAGACTTCACGAAGTCTCTCCCCAAGGGCGGACTCTAAAGGGAGAGGAAAGACTTAATTAAGTATCTCCAACGAAAGACTTAACGCGCTCTAAGAGATTAAGTAAGTAAGGTATTTTCAAAGCCATTATAGATGTAATAACCACACCCTCACCTATTCACCTAAAGAATGAACCCACCCTTTAGATTGCGAAGTAACCTCTACCCTTTATACCTTGAAAGCAGGCAAACGCCTCTAAAGACTTATAAAGAAGTAAAGACGAAAGACTTATAAAGACTTAACTTAAACGAAGTATACGGACTTGAAGTATCTCCACACTTCGAAAGGTCCTTACCTAACCTAAACGAAGTATACGGAAAGACTTAAACGAAGTATCTCCAGAAAAGAGGAAAGACTTAATATGGATACTCCTGAAGTATCTCTGGAAAAGACTTAATGAAGTATCTCCTGGCCTGGAAAGAATTAATGATCTGATGGGGGGGCGGCCCATCCTGGGTTTACTCTACTCAGCCCGAAGTCAATAGCAGGCACAAAAATACCATTAAAGTGACATGAAAATTCACTGCAGAAAGAATCTGGGGTCCGGAAGCGCATTCCTATATGACTCTACATCCTTAATAACCGAAAGGGGATGTTCCGCTTTGAAAGGCGGATTCTACGACAACACGCTGCTGTCGGTAGGAGTTTATATACCAGGCCAGGTACATGGAGGTTTAGAGGGCTGGGATCATCAAAAGGAATGCTGAAAGAATGAATGATGATTGGAACTCATAAGGAATGTTCGTTCCCATTCCGAACCATGTTAATTAGCTCTATTCCCAATTCGCTGTTCCCATTCTGCCTGCTGTTCCTATGCACTCGCTCGACTATGGAGCTGTTCCTATGCACCCGCTCGACTTAGCCAGTTAGTGAGCTGTTCCTGTGCACTCGCTACAGAAGGGAGAGGTCATTTATGCGACCTTCTCGACCGGAGGTCATTCTGGTTCGACGGGGTCAAAATAGCAGGTTTCTCACCCCCAAAAGCTATGACCTGGCTCCTTTACCTAATATCAGTCCTGTTCAGTAAATACCTAATATCAGTCCTGTTCGGTAAACCAACCCTGCATCTGGAGGTTATGCAAGCGCTTCTGGTTCAACTGGAGCTGGAATTGGAATAGGCTCGGGTCCAACTAATTCTGAATCTGTAACCTTGCGGGCGGTGGAGATCTATTTATAAGGAAGGGGACTAAAGTGCCGGAATAACACACTTAGATGGCCGCCCACTGGAAACACTCTTTTTTACCTGATAATATGATAACCTACCTCCAACAGCGACGGAAAGTGACATTTTATTTTGGAA
>Ga0316216_1000097_pt1 | contig 12751 bp, 5 predicted proteins | sample NRE6metagenome_FD_207800 | JGI IMG/M metagenome (GOLD analysis project Ga0316216, IMG submission 207800) | Spruce roots microbial communities from Maridalen valley, Oslo, Norway - NRE6 | ecosystem: Host-associated > Plants > Roots > Unclassified | place: Norway: Oslo | collected 2017-09-15
AAGCGGAATATATGCATGCCCCCATCTCAAAATACGTAGGCCAAGGTAGATAGATAGATGATTCACCAATTCCTTTAGCCAATTGATTTTGAAGATCTACTTGATTCACATGAACACAATTCAACATGGTGAATTAGGAGTTTTTCCAGTTGCTAATGATGATCATCCTGTACTGCCTTTGCTCTTGCAAGTTATACTCATTATTTATGGATGGTTCACTAGCTTGAGTTGTTAATATGACTAGTGGAAACAAACCTCGATTTGCCAATTCTGTCTGATACCATTATGTGTTGTGTGCATCACCAAGTTCTTACCAACCAATCGGGGCCAGTTCAATAAAGGTTCACTAAGTCTTATACCTCTGGATCTAAACTCACCAATTAGGCATTGCTCATTCATCCGCTGGTTCAAAATAAGTACAAGACCTCTCTCTTAGTTCGTTCAAAGTAGATTGTTGTATCGCTTTATCTAATTCACCGTCTAATCCAAGTTTAGTCTCAACAACGGAGCAGTCTTGAACGATTATTAATTGGAGACATAATGTTTTCCAATTCATGTCCAGTCGTCCGGAGCTTATTAAGATGGTTGAGCAGGCGGTCACCAGAGCAATAAGGGTTGAGAAAGAAGGTTAAGCATGATGATTTTTATCAATGAAGATCTTATTCAATGAAAATTGATCATTGGTTCGTTCGGGTCATCAATTTGAACTGGTTCATCATTTCTATAAAGTGGATATGGAACCTTAGAACACTAGAGATCAGGGAGGGACCTCATGGATGCTGCTTCAACCGTGGAATCCTTCCTGGGCTAGGTGGTGAATAAACGGATCGGATCAACGATTTAGATCTTAGATCTTAGATCTTAGATTGGATCATCAAAATATTACTCTACCTTCTTGTTATCCTTGCTCCTGCTCTTACCTTTGTCTCTGTTGACCTACCTGATAAATCACCCCCCTCTTATGTTAGAGCATTTTTGGGCTTCTTAAACAGGTGCTTCGAGCAAGCAGGGGCTAATGCTATCTCCGGTGGTCGTTCGTATCAGGGAGGAGGAAGCAGAAACTGATCTGATGGGGTTCTTTCTCGACATACGAAACCCCCATATCTCCTTCAATCGTCTGTCCCTTAGGGGTTATGGTGGTTAACCTTATTTGACTGGACGAACTCAATCTTGAGCTGCAAAGATCTATCTCTCTAAAGGAAGAAGGAAGCGAGAGCTACTTTCCCGCAGCAGCCCTGAGCATATAAACCCAGTAAAATAAGGGTGAGGTACGAGGTGCGAAGCAGTGACTCAACTCTCACTATTACCACCCTGATCGGGCGGCCACCCTGAATTAGATATGTAATTATGCTATTTTGAGAGATCGATTTTGTTCATTTCGACCAACTCCGAGCTGCTATTATATATGTAATTACGCTTGCCTTATTACTTGAAACGAAGTGTTTCACGAACGTAAAGTTTGGGTTCTTCACAACACGTCCCTCGTACCTCTCCCATAACGGTCGAGTCACAACACGTACCTTAGCGGTAGTTTAGAAGAGCACGGGTTATTTTATTCGTTGGACTTAAGCGAGACTAGATCTTTACTAGGGATGGATCTTTACTAGAGATAGGTAAGAAACGGCTCCAAAGGCTCTTGCTCTTCTTCGTTTATCTCTGTCCACCTCCTTGTTTAACCCTGGCTATGCGCTTTGCCTACAGGCTTAGGCGATAACGCTCGAGATTAAGAATCAATAGAACAACAACGGTCCCCATTGGCACTGATAACGTCCACTCGCATACTTCCAAAAAGCACTCCTTCCGCACTAGCCACACTAGGACTTCGGTAGGGAACACGCGAGCTCCGGCGCAGGAACACTTAAGGCGCCTTTGACAGCTTACTTAGGTCACTTTGTTCATTCCTTATCCTTACAAGAAGCACCCTAGCCGCGGGTACATACTTAGAGGCCTGCCAGGGAATACACATCAAAGCATATCCCCGCCCACTTTGCTTTGATCATGAACGATTAGGATAACCACGCCCAGGCACACACCTAAATTTGACTCACGCCGGGGCGGGCTCTTTCCTTTCTACACGCTACGATTCATGATTCATTCATTAGCAGAGCACACCTTACCTGAGATCTTGGTTGGCTCACATTTTGGTTTTGCTCCTATCCATCCCACCCAACCCCAGGGCGTACTCGATGTCTCAGCATCCTCAGACTTGATATGCGAGCAAGTGAGGGGCCTCGAGATGCCCCATCGGATTACCCCGGATTACCTTTGTCTGGGTCTGGTGAGCACCTCTAAGTGGAGGGTCCCCAAAAGAACCAGTAGTTTAAGCACTTGGCATAAGTCGAATTGAACCGTGATAAGGATTGAACCGTTAGAAGGAGGGCTGGAGGAACGTAGTCGCTCGACCATAAGGGTGTTAACGCTCACTCATCATATGGGTGAGGGAGAGGTCTTTTTTTGCCCTAAAGAGTAACACTTGGGAGTCAACATTATCTGTATCCGTTAGAAGGAGCGAAAGCCGCTTGTCCAAGTTACTTATTGATGAGGGGGGGGCAAGGAGTCATTATCCATTCCTGATATATGAGCATACAGTATAGAGTCAATCTATCTAGTCCGGTTCAAGTAAATAGTCCGGTTCAAGTCACTAGTCCAGTTATTCCGGTACTCCTTAGTCCAATTAGTAAACTACTCCTCGCCTACTCACTCGGAGCAAGACTCATATAGGTAAAAGCCTTAGCTAAGAGTTTGTACAGATAAGTAAAGCCTTGGCCTTCCCCTTCAACCCGTGCAGTTAGGCCTTCCCCTTCCACCCGTTAGGTTAGGCAAGAGAGAGAATCAATAGGTTAGGCAAGAGTTAGGCAAGAGAGAGAATTCCCTCCTGCCAAAGAGAAGGATGCAGCGGGGTGAAGAATAGAATGTGGTGGTCGACGTAGGGGCATATTCAATCTCATTCTTAATTTATCATTCTAATATCCCAGACTATATTTCTAATTCTAAGGAGCTGATAATCTCCCTAACTTTCGGGGGGAAGGAATCTTCCTTCCCACCGAGTGAAGACTACGACGGGCTAGAGCAACTCTATTTGTGGGTTAAGGCGCGCAACTTTCCTACTCCATTTCAAGATGGAGAAATAGGAGAAGAACAGATGGATCTCCTCTGAACACCGTGATGCCCTTGACTTCCTCCATAATGCTCCTCAATAATAAAAAGGTGCCTCTCTGCATACAACATGGGTTATAAAATTAGTTCATCCCTATGTCTTGAATCTGCATTGGAATGAGGTACCTCTCCGTTTACCACCTCCTTCAATGAACCCCAGTGGTTATCATTACTGCATAAGGTAGGGCGAGTGTGGTTGTTTTTTCTGAGATCACTTTCCTTCATGATTTCCTTGGGAAAACCCTTGTACCGCTTGTCCTTCAAATCATGAACCCTGACAAGAACATGAGAACCCTCTTATACTCCTTTGGAACCCACCACAACCTCTGAGGGGCGCAGCGAATATGAAACTAAAGGTTCTTTCCCAAGAATCTACAACTCCTCTAAGGCGAGGAGCGGAGCCAGCAGAATAATAAACTAAAGATGAGGCTCGTATAGAATCTAATCCTAAAGGTGAGGCACGAAGTGTAAGATCCAAATATTACGTATATAAATATAAAAATATGAAACTCAAGGCACGGAGTGGTCCCCACCCTCGTCCGAAGGCACCCACCTTTCTACACTGTCTGAGTCAGGGGATTAACTAAAGCTTGCTTCAGGATAGTGAGCTGTAGTCTGCAGAGTCTGATAGGTATGCCCTTGCACCCCTTCCCACTTCCATAGCTTAGAGGAAGGAGAAATAAGTTACCCTATTGGTGAAACCAGAAGACATTGGTCGGAGCTTAGTTGGAGCCATGTTGGTTACTTCACGAGCATATACATGATGTTTGAGCCATACAATCTTTCTTTTTCATTTGTAGTTCAGCAGCCGCTAGTACCCACTAGTCGAGCGATCCAGGTGTTGTAGATGCCGATACTACATGCCAAGTGTCGATGCCCTCTTGTCTATTTTGGACCCGATAGAACATTTCTTTCTTGGATGTCTTTTTGCAAGAGTTTATACACTCCATGCCGGTACTACTGGGAATAATCCTCCAGGAATAAGCCAATGGGACTTATGCAATCCAATGGGGATGGTTTACTACTCTCCTACAGTGATCCAACAGTGATCCAATCATCGCAAGTCACATTGTTGTCCATTGGGTCGTCCTTGCCATCATACAGCCGGTACTCGCATATATACGGCACCATTAAATAAAAAACCAGTTGAATCCATGTTTGTTGTTGTGGGGGAGAGGACCACACCAGATTTCGAAACCTTCTCATTTTCTTCTAGGGTTCCGGACCAGGAGGGAGAGGTTGCAACACAAGGGACATTCACTAGATTGTCGATAGGAAAAGATTGTCGATAGGAAAGCCAAAAGTAAATACTAGATCCAGGTTCGATGCAGGAGACCCAGGTAGGTAGGTTGTTATCCACTGCCGGTACTCCACCATGTTCAGTAGAAATTCCAGGTAGGTGGTTTCTTTGCACTCAATTCCAATACCTAGGCTACATATAAGTTGTTAGTGCAGGTTCATTCCACCATCATCTAGGCGGATCCACTGCCCTCGAAATCCGCCTTAGACCCTTGAGCCCTACCCTACAGGGAACAACTCCTCCATCACCTACCGAACAGGAGTTGCAATTTGATTGCTAATGGGCCCCTTACTTACTATATCACCTCTGGATCTTCAAAAGACCCATGATGGATGGGTTAATTCTATCTAGTCTGGTATGGACTCTATTACCTCTCTACGAACTATAGATATAGCAGTAACTACTAGTTATACACTAGCTGTAGTTCCCCGTAGTACTCGCACTAAAGACTCCAGTTGTGTTGTCCCATTCTTTTAAAAAGAAAGATCAATCCATTTTGAAAGAAAGATACTTTCTGTCAGTCTCCATTCTTTGAAAGAAAGAGGCTTTACTTAGCGGAGCTCTAGCGAAGAAGCTGTTGTCTCCTTTTCAATAAATAGGCACTATTTCCATTGTAGTTCCACTAGATGCTATTAGTATAGAACTATTCTTAGTGCCTTATTCTATTTCTAACTATTCATTATCTCTTCCAACTATTCTAATACTAATTCTAGCTCTATAAGTTCCGCTATTAAGTGAACTAGATGTAGAATTCAATTCTATTTCTTTAGACTATTTAGCCTTAGCTCAGCTTGAGTATAGTTCTTCTTCTTTCTCTCTCTTGAGTTCTTCAGCTTGAGTTCTGATTAGTGACACTCTAGTTCCGTTCAACTTGAGTCCCGTAGTCTAAGTTAAAACTCTAACTACTTCTCACTAACTCTAACAACTCTTTCTAATTAGCTGTATTTATTTATAATATTATGACTGCAGTAGTGTGGTCCTAAAGGAATTCTATATCTCTATCACTCCTATTTATTATCACTCCTATATTGATACTATTTAGCTTACGCTAAGTTCAATCTCTTCTCTCTATATTTATTAGCTTTAGCTAAGCAGTTCAGTTCGTTCTGAGCTTTAGCTCAGCATCCAATCAACTGATAGCGCTAGCTATCTCTCACTAGTAGTGGTTACTCGCGTTAGCGACTCTCTGTCCCTTAGCCTTAGTCTTAAGCAGTAGAGAGTGCCTTACGGTAGCTCTATAGACAAGCCATAGAGTGAAGCATTAGAGAGTGTAAGCTTTAGCCTTGTAACTATCCCGTCTTGCCTCTGCCCTTCTTGCCTTAGCCTTAAGCCAGAGTTCAAGCAGTATGAACTAGCTCTAAGGTACTAGCTTCAGCCCGTAGAGTAATAACTATTAGCTGTAGAGAAAGTAACTACTAGCCCTATAAGAACTACTAGCTTCAGTCCCACTTGCCTGAGTCCATGGCAATAAGTGCCTTAATTCAGTCTCCATTCTTGTAAAAAGAGAGAGTGAAATAATTACGGTACACTTCCGGTTGTTTGTCTCCATACATAAAGTTAAGGTCCAGAAGGTAAAGAAATTAGCTTTCTTTCAACTTGTTGCCTTAGTTGATTGAGTAGGTTCCATATAGACTGCCTTATTGTCCATTGAGTAGGTTCCATGGAAACAAGCACGACTGCCAGTACTATACTTTAAACTACTAGCTTTAGTCCAACTATTAGCCTCCTTAGCCCATGTAAATTAGCCAACTCTTTTTCTATGCACTGAGTGGCTAGGACACTAGCCCTAGAGTTAAGGCCTTAAGAGTGAAAGCCATACAGTAAATTCTACTATATAGACTCTAGCTTCAGTCCCACTTGCCTACGGGTATGGACCCCGGTTATAGGCCTTAGATACTATAGAGTATATGCAGTAAGGTACGACTCTAATCACGATAAGCGGTAGCTGGTTCAATTAGTACTATCACCATAGAGTAAATACTCTTAGCTTCCGTCTCTGCTATAGCGAGTAAGGCCGACTTTTTCTCTTACTTGATGAGTCTGTAGAGTAAGCCCTCTGGACTGTAAGGTATTTCTTTAGTCCCATGCCCTTCTTGCCTTAGCTTAAGTCTGAGTCACTTGCCTACGGTAGATAGTTAAAGCCTCTCTACCTGAGAGTTCAAGTTCAAGCCATAAGCAGTAAGTTTCCCTATGGTAAGCTCCGCTTGCTTGCATTGACGAACCGGCTAGATCCGCTTCGCTGGACTAACCCCACCAACCAACCCTTGTCGACTTCCAATCGGCAGTTTCAATCTCTATATCGGTCTTACTAGGAACAGATGAGGGCCTTTTCGACTTCGGTCTTCAATCGGTGCAGTGAGACTCTTATATATATTATAGCTTGGAACGAAAACTAAACTAAGTCCCCGCCTGCCAAGCAAGGAACACTGGAGATAGACACGGGTAAAGCTACTAGTAACATAGAAAGCGTGTATCTTCAGGGAGATCAGAGTCGCTTAAGGTCCATTAAAGATTGTATAAGGTACATTAGATTGTAGAAGGTACATTCAACATTGACTATGTTTCAATAAAGGTGACAGGATTCGATATATCATGGCGCAAACCAAAAAAGATGGCATGCGCTCACCCGCAATACACTTTGGAGCACCCCATCCAGACTTTCATCCAAATTCAGATGACCTCTCTTTGTTCCCCTCAAAGAGCTACGCGAAGGGGAGAACCTTCTATTTATTCCCCTAAGTGCTGATCGGGTGGGGGGGCGTACCTCGGGTGAGCACCGAACGGGTCCTCACGAAACAGAGTATTTGATATTTGCATTGCTAAGCGAAAGCAAAGCGTTTTCTTTTCTCCGGGATTCAATCAATCAAGAAAGTATATTCCCTTAAATTGTCTGAATGAGGGGAATTTTCTTCGGTCCGATGCCATTAAGAGTAGCGCATTCTGGTTAGGAGAGGCAGAGAAGTACTACCACCGGAGACCGGCTTTCAAAAGCCCCTTTGGGCGGTGGGTTCCGTTCGATGTACTATCAAGAACAAGATCGATTGTGAAGATCATTCTTTTCAGAGGATAACTTTGTTCCGTCAGTTGCGACTTGCATATGTTAAGCATCACGCTAGCCTGAGTTCTTTGCCCACACATCCTATCCGTCGCGCACCTTGCGCAATAAATTACCCTCCCTTGCTTTCTTTAATTCGCTATCCGTCCCTTTCCGTCTTCTAGCGGCAAGTCAAGCCTTCCCCTCATACTTAGTTCGACTTGCATGTGTTAAGCATCACGCTAGCGTGAGTTCTTTGCCAGGAGCACACTCTAATGAATGGAAGACAAGCATACCTTTATTCCGGCTTGCGAGCATGAAGCAATTTATTGCACTCTAACAAGAGCGTCTGTGCTTCTCATTCTTATACGATAGAAAAGGTTCTCCTTTTTGCTTTTCTCCCTCTATTGCTTGCTTAAAGGGAGCCTCCTGAATAACATATCTTCCTTAATGCTTTATTTCTGCTTCCTATGGCTTGTTGCTTGAGCGGCAGACCCCTTTCAACAACTGAGAATGAAAATCCGTTCAATTGCTTTACACAAGGAAAATAAATGTGTAAGAAAGCGAGGAAGCGCTAGCTACACCATTTATTAGGCTTTCTGCGGGGGCCGGTTCACCGTGAAGATAGACAATTGAATACTCCCACTCCTCTATCCAATACCCGGAACGAGGGCATCCACCTCATCATTTGTCCTACTCTTCTAAGCGCATGGTTAATAGGAAAAAACTAGACTAATGGGCTCAGCACCTCTGATTTCACTAGCTTTGGCTAGTTACACCTCGCTAGGTCTACCTTTTTCTATTTGTGTCCCTCCAGATCGAATTGTGGAACTACCTTAAATTCTATTCTGGTAATACGACTGATTGTTCGCGCGCATCAGATTCCAGGCTTGTAACACTCCCTTTCCTGGGGAGGGCCCGGCATCGGATGGATGCTTTTGATTTAGTCGCATTGAGAGGGGAAAACGACGAAAGGCGGATCTGGGGGAAATACTGTGATCCACGGCGACTACTTAATAATCGTTCAAGACTGCGATCAACCTTTTCATCAGGAGATAGCATTGATCGCACCTTAATTGCTGGAGAGCGGCAATGGCTCGCTTGAGAAGGAAGAGGGCCCGTTAGGGATGGCGTTGACGCACTTTTCTTTCTTTCGCAAAAATCGGAATTGATCGACGCAAGAGCTTTGAATCAGTCGAGGTCATATCTCGGCCGACGCTAAACTTAGGGTCGAGGGAACAACCGATCGAAGCGCTCTCTGAGGTGAGGGCTATTATGCTACGGAACCAAAAGGGTTTTCTCTGACCGTTCATTGTTCTTTTCCTGCTGGCTCTCTCTTGCTCTCATCCCGGCCGATCCCGAGAGATGCTGGCGGAATCCGGCTGGCTCTTGCCTTCTGGTGTCTATCGAATCCGCGTTCTTGTTTCGATCCACTAAAGTGGTCAATTGGTGTGACCTCCCCGCTCGCTTCATGTATGTTAGAATGGCAGTTTTGCTCCCTCGCGAGTTTACTACAGCACTCCGAGGTGAAGGAAGCTCTATTACGCTACGGCTAGTTTCCATCATTCACTTTTCCGCAACATCCGCCCCTCCACATCTGGCTTCTGACAATAGTGCTTTTCCACTACACCATGTGCCGAGTCTTATACCATCATGTATCTATCCTTCTGGGGTCATGTATGTCTTTAGGCCCCAACTCCATCCATTACTATGAGTCCTATTCTCTTGTTCGAACGCTCTCCCTACCTGGCGCAACGAAGCCGTTCCGAAGGCGCACTGAGCCCTATGTTCACCCACCTTTGAATAATCCTATCGATTCACCTTAGCAATGCCCGGTCCAGGGCCTTGAATGTCTTTCTCAATTCAAAGGCAAGGGGAGGTTTTGACCCACCCCTTATATAAGTAATAATTAAAAAATTGATTTCTCAATGAAACTTGATCCCGGGCAGAACTATTCTGAATTAATTGCAGTCTTTAACGATTCTTCATTTCTTCGAGTATTTTCCTGGTGTGGGAAAGTGGCCAGCCCTGTTCCCCATTTGCCAGTTCCAGTTTCCCTCTGGCTGTTTGATCCTGGTTTAGATGCTTGCTCCGGTTCTGAATTCTAGTGCGCCGGCCTTCTACTTAGAGATGATCTTGCTCCAAGTCATGTTGTCTGTTGGCCCCTACCCAAGCAATCTCTTCTTCTCACTTCCAAGTTGTGCGCCCGTGTTAGTCGTTGGCAAAGTTTGTGGTCAAGATGTGACGAATCGAGTTGGTTCGTTCTTTACCGTACCAGGCTGTTATGAACCGAGTATATTATATACGTATTAACCACAACTCCGAAAGCTATTTATTGGTCGAGTGAGTACCTAAAGGTCCTCTTTCACTTCCCACTTTCCGGAAAGTTGTTCACCGCTGATCGGCTGCCAAAGGATTGGGTCTACACAACTGCTTTAAACTTCTTCCCGCCCACCCGGCACTTAACAAATAAAAAAGAACTGAGAGAAATAAAACATTGCGGATTGGAGGGGAAGGAACCTGGGAGGCAACTAGAAACTGGGGTGATTTATAAGGAGTGATAGTGGGGTGCACCTCCTCTCATTTGTGAATGATGGAAGAACGGGTGGGATGAAAAAGCTCTCTGAATAACGCCCATCTGGAGCACATATGTAACACTGCATTTATCGAATGATTTTGGGACATTGTAGAATATGATTGGTAGGGAGCCCTACGATTGCAACAAGGTTCACAATAAATAGCGAACGGCCCAGCCCAGTAGCTAATTCCCTTCCTTTTCTGTAACAAAGGAGCCCTTTCTTGAAAAGAGATTAATCCCTTTTTCTAAAGAGGAGATCCTCATTAGAAATGAAATTAATCTCCTATTCCTTTTCCCAATTAGTATGAGAGAGAAAGATAGCATGCATTATTAATGAGATTATTCCATTCCTGATTCTTTTCATTAAATACAGGATAGGACACTAAAGCTGAGCGTAAGCGAAGAAGCTAGTCCCCTCCCTGAGCGTAAGCGAAGAAGCTGTTGTATCCATTCTTTTAAAAAGAAAGAGGCACTTAGCTGAGCAGAAGCGAAGCTATGCATTCTATATGTAATATCTGCCCTTATTATTGGAAAGGAAAGATGCACTTCTAAAGCTGAGCGTAAGTGAAAGCTTGTGATATTGCATAGATACGAAACCATTTTCTTTTCCATAGTTGATATGACCTACCTTGTTCGGGGCACAAACAATTGGAACAGCTTTCTTTCAACCAAATCTGGAACATTCGCTAGTTTCGTCCAATCAATTCTCATATTTAGGGGGGGTCCAAGTGGGAATAAAAGAACTCATCAGGAGACCTAAAGTGGAATTTATATTTACTGAACTAGGGCATTTCAGAATGTTGACCTAGTAGCATGTCATTGATTGAGGCTCAACCAATATGTAAGTGAACAAGAATAACTCTCTACATCTTTTCTACATCTATAGATCAAATTATTTCTGTGGCTAGGTTAAATCCATTTCAGGAAGTTTCTCTATGACAGAATGCCATATCTAAGTCCGCTAACTCCTTGTAAGGAACCCATGTTGCTGTTGTAAGGAACCCTTATTCTTCCCGTCTTGAGAGTTCTCCCCGGTTTAAAAAACCCTATAGAACAAAATAGGGGAGTGGTTAGCTCATAAATATAATACTCGCATATCTACGCTGAACTTGGATTTTACTGAGTTGACATGATTCTTTCACTTCTTATAATTCCCATGTTTGGTATCAGAAACACTCTTTGTTATAAGGTCGGATAGGTCACATCGGGGATATCCAACTGGATTTTATGATATAGTAACCATACCCTTTGATGAGGTTTCCTTCGGTCTCAATGAATATGAATAGTTATTCTCATCATAAATAGCATAATTAGTTGGTTCATATACGATCATATATGAGCAGGGCAGAGATACGTTGTAACCTGGACTACTCTCAATATAGTCCACCTTGTTGTTCCGAATTGAAAACAAACAACATGTGTATAGCAGCATGTATGAGCACTGTTCCTAGTATGAGAGCATGGATATAGACACTATGGGAGTTCCGTTCTCGGAGTCATAAAATAGTTTATAGGGTCGGATACATCGTATCATCCGGATATATAAACTGGATTTCTTGATAATGGAACCATACCATTTGAGGAGGTTTCCATCGTGGCAGCAGAATTATTCCTAGTTCAATACATAATATGTTATGTTGTAAAAAGCATATCTAAGTGTTCTGCAGTTCAATCCATATCTAATAAAGAAATAACAATTGTTTGTTTCAACTTGCTAGATTATTATTATGAAGATTATGTATGGAGCTAAGATTTCTTAGGGACCCATTATAGAGACGTTCTACTTGCTCATTCATATGTAACCGTACTTGGAACCAACTCAACTCATATCAACTCATATATAGTAGTAGGCGTGGTGAGAAAGCGAACCCAAGCCAGTTCCCATCAAAACTATGGGGTAAAATGTGATGTTGTTACATGCATATCTAAGTGTTTAAATCTATGTTCAATACAACATATATGGTTCTGTTGTACAATCCATAGAAACAACACTATATAGTAAGTAAATCTCTCGTCGGGTTGTAGCGAAAAGCATACACAACCCAATACATAAACATACCTGACTTGTTGTTATGAGCTTATTCAGTTCTAATAATAGAGAATTAAATTCAATGAGACTCGCATATATACGCGAACTTGTAATTAGATTAATATGAACTAATTGGAACTAGTTTCCGTACCGGCCAGGGTCAGCCTAGCTAGCCAAGCTCATCTAGCGTCAGCCTAGTATTTCATATATGATGCATGCATAGAGAAGTTTGACTTTACCTTAGATGTGTTTCACCAGCCTTTAAGAGAATATTTGATTTTCACCTTCACTGCGCATAGTCAATTCGTAAAGCCATGGGTTTCTTTTTTGTTTGGTCGAGCCTCAATCAACACTGACATCTCCCATCCATCAAAATGAGGAGCGGAGCGGGGCCAAATGAGAATGTTTTTGAAATCTGTCCTTCCCCGATCTAGAGATAGGAAGGCAATAGAGAGATAGAGTCAGCCAAGCAATAGTAAGGCAAGCAAAATAGTATGCCAAGCAATATAAATAGGTAGAAATAATCTTTCCTGAACTGCGCATAAAAGCGTGTTATTACATATAGAAATAATGACTTTCTATTGGCTACTGGCCCTTCCCAACAACTACACTGGCCCTTACTGGCTCATTACTGGCCCATCCTACGGTCTCACG
>Ga0316216_1000098_pt1 | contig 12632 bp, 13 predicted proteins | sample NRE6metagenome_FD_207800 | JGI IMG/M metagenome (GOLD analysis project Ga0316216, IMG submission 207800) | Spruce roots microbial communities from Maridalen valley, Oslo, Norway - NRE6 | ecosystem: Host-associated > Plants > Roots > Unclassified | place: Norway: Oslo | collected 2017-09-15
CGTTCGAATCCTGCTTCTTGAACCTTACCTCCAACCTTCGACCTTTACTGCCTTTCTGCTTATATCTTTACTGCCTTCTTTTCGACTTACCTCCGACGAAGACCTTGACGGAGGATTCTTCAACTCTACCTTTACTTTAAAGAACCTTCCGACGAAGACCTTTACTGCTTAACCTTCCGACCCACCTTACCATATTGGGGGTAGAGTCACCTAACCATATTCGGGGTCAAGTCACCTAACCTACCTATTTAGGACCCGCCTTCCCACTTATCACTTGAATGCTTCGAACCACCTGGTGACCCACCACCTACCCTATTAGGAACCGCCTTAACACCAAACTCCTACCCTACCCTTTTTAGGACCCGCCGAAACTATTTAGGGCCCGCCTTCCGACCAACCAAATACCCTACCTAAACATATTGGGGGGGAAAGTCACCTAACCTACCTATTTAGGAACCACCTTCCAACTTCTCCCCCTCATGGACGATCGGCCGGTGGATACTCGATTCATTCCCGAACCTCTATCGCTCGTGGATGCGTGATAGAACAAAAAGTTGCCCTCTGCTCGGGTGGTTTCAATCTGTACCGAATCAGCACCCTAAAACCTTTTCATTACGAGGAACCCCAGAAAGTGATTGGATTATAGGCTGGCTACCCTTCCTGCGATTCCGATATAAGATGCATATTACGTACTGAACCCCCCCTCCGACTGCCTTGGCGAGGCATTAGATTCCGACTGCCTTTGATGAATCCCAAATAATAGTTTATGAGAAGCCCCATCCCTAGAGTGAAATAAATTTCCGTAGATTCAGTGAACCCTAGTCTTTCAAGCCTTCCCACGATGAATGGTTTCCCTTTCAAAAGATGGACTGACTTCAGGGCATTAAATTCGAGTAAGGGCGGGAAGAAACAAACAGATATTGAGTTTAGGGCGGATCGGTATGATACAGTAGAGTCTTATGTATCTGGAGAGTCCTATTCTTTCCCTGAGGAAGCAGCTCTACCCGAACAACTTGGATTTAACCCCCCCTCCGGGAATAGGATTGAATGAGTAAACTTCACACTGCTGAGAAGTGGGGTTTTATCCAGGATTCTTTCATGTCCGTAGGAGCGCCACTCGACCAGCCGATAGGGGTTGCTCGACCTATTAGCCGGCTGCTGCTGCCGCTCGACGCTGCTTCCGGCTGTCCCCTATCCCGTAGATCTTCCCGCACGACGGCTATTCCTCTCTCGAGAGGGGCTTTCGTTAACGAAAAATATTGAATATCCAACTTTGTCGGGCTGCAAAAAGTTCCCCTTCACTCACCTGGAGCCTTCCCGTTTCGAATGCAGACTTGATCCTGCGGGTCTGAGGAATTTTCCGTGCGTTAGTTACTCGACCGACCTTCAAATCTTCAGAAGTGAGCGACAGCGCCAGGGCTTTTTGTTTCGGTAAAGAGCTCCGAGCCGTTTGAAAAAAAAAGTTTATAGGTTGTTAATACTCTTAAGTTAAGATAGGTAGAGTATTTTGATATCTGTAAAAACTCTCAGAAATAGAGAGCTTTCTTTCGGGGTAATGTTGTTAATACGAAAATAATAGAGAGCTACCTCTAGCTTCATGCGCGTATATAAGTTCTAAAGGTAAGGTCCGGTACGAATTAATATTCCTCTGGCTGTAGGTCCAAGGGCGTATGGCATAAAGGTGCGATACAAATTAATACTCCTCTGTCTGTAGAAGCGTGTCTATAAGGGATAAAGTAAGGGTAAGGTGCGGTCCAAATTCATACCCCTCTGACTGTAGGTTTGGCATGAAGTCAGGTGCGAAACTACGAAATATTATTAATGTGGCTGTAGATTGAGACACGTATGACATTAAGTCAGGTCCGGAACTAATGTGAATATGTCCCTAGGTTAAAGCATGCCTATAGGGAATTAAGGAAGAAAGGTCCGCCACGCCGCTCCTAATTCATTCATCATTCCAATTTCTATAGCTTAATGCACGTAAATAAGGTAAAAAGTCAGGTCCGGGACTACTCTTAATCTGCCAATAGCTTCATGCGCGAATATGAGGCATTAAGGTCCGGGACTAATGTGAATATGTGTATTGCTTGAAGCGCGAATTACATAAGGCATAAAGTCAGGTCCGGAAGTAAATAATAAATAATCTGCCTCTAGCTTGATGCACGCATATAGGGGATTAAGGCACTTTGCTTTGTTTCTTAATAAAGCACTACAGACGAGACTAACTTCACTCTCCCTCCCGAAGAGAAGTTTTCAGCAACATCGATAAAGGGAAGTCCTGAGCTACCTCCCCTCCCCTCCCCACACCACATATCGCAGGCAGGCACATACGATAAGGCAAGTCGTGAGCTACAGCACCCACCGGGAACTCACTCTATCCCGAAGACAGGCAAGCACTCGGCCTTTCCCTCAGGGCACTCACTTAGCCACGCCGGCACGAAAGACGTAAACTCACTAACTAATTCACTAACTAACTAACTAACTTCCCTCCCGAAGACAGGCGAGCACAGTCTTTTGTTTCTTCCCCTTCTCAAGCTTCATGCGCATATGGCATTTAGCCAGAGGTCCGTAACAAAATAATATACCTATAGCTTATCGCGTTTATACAAGGCATTCAGGCAAGCTGAGTGTCCCGGGCCCCGGCACGACACCACACACACGACACTACATACCACACTTCATTGATGGACGTCTCAAATTCATTAAGTCAGGTCCGTAACTAATTCATATTGCTCTGGCTGTAGGTTAAAGCACGACGTTAAGGTCCGGCACCACATAATATTCATCATCTGTCTGTAGGTTCGATCGCGTATATAATCCATCAAGTAAGGTCCAGTACGAATCAATCTTCATATGCGTCTAGGTTAAGGCGCTCCTATAAAGGCATAGAGTCAGGTCCGGTACAACGATTCATCTATCTCTGGCTTCTTGCGCATATCAAATTCTTAAGTAAGCTGCGGTACTAATCAATCCTCATCTGCCTGTATCTGTTTTCGCGTATATAATGCATTCAGGTACTTCGTGCACTAGAGCACTACATCTGATCTTTGTTTGGCTTATCTATCCTCTTTCCCTAACCTAATTAGCTACGGTACCGGGCACTATCCATCCCTCCCTTTGTAAAGTTCTCGAAATAACCTACCTAAAAGATATCGCGGGCAAGTTCCATATCGCGTACAGGAAGGCAATCACGATAAGGCAAGTCCTGCCTGAGCAACTCTCTATTTAACAGGCAGTCACGAGAAGGCAATTCGTTCATCAATAGGCAGTCGCGAGAAGGCAATTCGTTCGCTACCTACAGCAGCAGGCAGTCACGAGAAGGGAAGTGTCAATAGGCAGTCACGATAAGGCAAGTCCTGAGCTCCCCCCTGCCTACATATTGCAGGCAACAACCATCCATATTTCAGCAAGTCATTATCTATCGCAGCACCACAAACGAGAATAAAAGTCGTTCGCCACCAACCTAGATATTGCAGGGCGGGTAGGAATGGTTGTTTCATAGGTCCTAGGGTTGGCATGCTTAGGTAGGTTTGATAGCAGGTGGTTTGGCAAAGTATCTTTCTTCTCTAGCATCAGATCGTTCTCCCAATGAATCCCACCCAAGCCATCGATCCAGCCGTCCGATCCGATCCACCAGGGTTCATGGTACACGCCATCCCTCCCTCGCATCTTAGCTTCAGTACGACCAACCAGGGTATTCTCCTGTTGCCCTCGCAGAAGCAGTAGTTTATCCAGGCCCAATGGCTCTCTCTCTCTACCAGGCAGCAATCCCAGCCGTACCAGCCCTAAATCCTAGCCAGCCCAAGATCTGTGAAATTAAGTGCTATGGCCGGCCGTGTCACTAATAAGACAGGATCAGCACCACGCAAGACCATAGCTTGGTGGCCTCTATCTATCCTAACCCCGCTGGCGACAGGAGGTAATAAAGCTTCTAGGGCCCTTCCTTCCCTTTCCCGCCCTCCTAAGACAGCAGGCACCAACGAAGACAAGTCGTTAGCTACATATCGCTGGCAGGCACCGGGCTCGCTCGCTCCTCCCTCCTTCGTGAGTGAACGAACCAACCCCTAAACGGACAGACAGTAGGAGAACGGGACAAGCTTGCCCCGCGTAAGATATATAAGGTGTCAAGCTTGCAAGTTCTATAATAAGGTGTAGGTGCTTGCCAACTATTAATACAAGCTTGCATGAAGGAATAAGGAGGTGTGCCGTTCAGTTCCTTCCTGAAGCCTTGCCCTTGCTGTTTCAAGCAAGCAAGCAAGAAGGTCTTTCAAGGTCTAAAGGAAGGTGTAATATCCTCCTGCTATAAAGGTAGGTGAGGTCTAACCGCCCGCCCATGTAGGAGGGAGGCTCATCAATGTGGGGGTACTATAAGCTAGGTGAGTTGTTCCTGTATAATAGTTCTAACCTAAAAATAAGGAGGATCCGGCTAAATCATTTCGGGTACTATGAGCTAGGTGAGTTCTCTCCTCTATAATAGGTCTAAGCTCAAATATGGAGGATCCTAATATTAGGGTATGTTAGAGGGCGTGCTTGTGGTTTGTTTCCCTTCCTCTGACTGTGAATCTTGCTAATAAGGCCAGCTAGGTGTTATCAAGCCTAATATATATATGTATCTGTGCCCTAACGTGATCCTAATCTTTCTAATAAGTCTAGGTTTTGCAAGCCTAATAAGGATCTGACTAATAAGTGATCCTAGGGGTGCCGCTTTCTATCTCCCCTGCTAATCTATCTCCCCTCTCAATCTAGCTAATCTAGTTAGGTTTGTAATGCTCCCTCCCTCATCTAGGTAATAATTGGAGGTGTGTAATCAATCCTCCCTAATCTAGCTAAAATGGGACGGGTGTTGTTGTAAAGGTAACCTTCCTTGCTAATAAGTCTAGGGATGCTGAACCTTGCCCTGTTCTTATCAAAGGTGTGTAACTATCCTCCCTGCGGCCAGTAAGATATATCAAAGGTGTGTAACTATATTATCCTCCCTCCGGGCCTTACACATAGCATCCGCCTGAGCCTACTCTACTCTCTACTATAGTATATCTGGAGTATATCTGGAGTATATCTGGGGGTGCAAGCCGAAAGGTAATACCTAATCTGTAAAGCTCACCCGGGAATCTTTATCTAGCTAATCTTGCAAATATGGGCTTGTACTATATAAATAAGGCGGGGTGGAAGCCTTGGGTAATATCCTACCTAATCTAGCTAATAAGGCGGTGTGTTATTGTAATCTTGCTAATAAGGCGGTGTGTAATCCTAATGCTTTCTAATAAGTCTACCGGATCTGCTTGCTGTTTTCCTTCTTGCTTGGGATATTAATTATTTGTGCAAGCAAGCCGCTTTCTAGCGATCTTGATCTTGGTGTGTCCCCCTCTTGATGTGGATCTTGCTTATAGGTTTGCGTTGAATCTGGCTTGGCTTTCGCTTTCGCTTGCTCTTGCGTTGCTCTCGCCTCGTTGATCAGAATCATTTGATGTCTCTCTCTCTGTCTCTTTTCCACCGGTGTGTTGTTGTTAACCCGTATCTAGAAGAGTGAGCGTAGCGATCTGGGTTGCTGTATCGGGCGATGGTTCAGGAACCAAGAGGAGCATAGTTGGTTAAGCCTGGTCCTATACCAAATACTTAATAATCGTTCAAGCATTAATTAATTAATTAATCAAAGGTCCGGGGCAAGACGGTGTAGGTCTGGGTCAAGAGCGTCGGGTCAAGGTCCGGGTAAAGCTTTAATATCAAGTAGGAGCGGGGGGAGCAAGAGTAACCCAAATGGTTCCCTATAAATAATACGGGGGATCGCAAGACCTTGCATATACGCTTGCCTTGACAAGGTCAAGGTAATGAGAGTAACTGGTTCCAGATCAAGAATAAGTAGGGTGAGCCCTTCCAAAATCTCATCAAGCATAGTAGCGATGGGAGGGTGCACCGGTATAGGGGTGCCCCTGTCGGGTAAAGCTTTAATATAATAAGGTGAGGTCTTGCCGAAGTATTAATTAATCCCGGAAATACTTCATAATCATTCCAAACAGTAGTAATTAATAAAATGCACCGCCATCATGAAAGACGGGTCTTGCCGGGGAGGGGTGAGCGGGTCCTGCTCCCAGATGAATCGACGTGTTGATGGGAGGGATGCATTTGATTCATGTGTAGTTGTCGCAGTGATAGTAGGTTGATGGGTTCCGCCTCATCAAGCCAGTCTGTCCCGGTCAAGGTGCAAGTAGGAGGGCTGACCGGCGGTGTAGGTTGGGAAGGATGACCTTCTATCTATCTATAAGCCATTTTTGCCTTTTCCTTGCCCTAACGCTGCCCGACCTTCCTTCCTTTGCGGCAAGACTGTTGGTCGGACCGGACCTTGCCTTCGGGCAATACTATTTCTCTACGGACCCCAGCGCCGACCGATCACCGCTATACGCCCACCCACCTTACTTATCCCATCCGCCGTTGCTGATGAAATGTGCCATCCGGAAAAAAGTAGATGCATTCGCTTGTGGAGCATCTTTAGTGAAATAAACCACCACTACTGGGAAGCATAGCCTTAGTGAACCAATTGCGGAATATTAACTAATATTTTTCCATTTTCGATAAAGGTTTGTCCAGTTCGAGAATATGCTGATCCCCGCCCTTTCTCAAATTATTTATAGGATCAACTAGCAACTGCAAAACACTCGCTTTTCAATCTATCTGGAAAATGGTAAGCTCATATTACGCATCTAATATTGGTTGGAGATCCAGTTAGGTACTAGCAACGAGAATACAGCTACCTATCCCACCCATTTCCATCTCCAGCTTTCCGAGCGATAATTTATATATCGATCACAGGAGAAGGGAACTAGTATCTCTCTCTATTATCCCCCACCCATTGTAGTCAATGAAAGAGGAAGGAATAGGGCTACGAAAGGGGAAAAAGAAGCGTTATCACTGCTAGGGAAAGCTATAGAAATATGGGGGACAGCTCTCGTATCGAAACTAATACCCCGGGCTTAGCATTCTGTTGGTTAGTTAGCTCTGCTTGTAAGCTGAGTGTGATGGATAGAACAATGCGCATGCGATGGAACTTGCACGCACCGCCTGGGGTCGGTAGGCACCTTCATGACTCATGCGTAAGCCCTTTTCTTCTATCACTCCAATCGTTGTAAAAGGTGCCGCATGCGCCTTCTAAGCGCCGCGCCGTTTGCTTCTAACATTCTTAGGATCAGCAGGCTCACTCCAGTATTCTTCCCATCTCGGATTAGCTTCCAAGCTGGAATGATGAGCTATCAACCGGCATATTTCACGGGGATCTGCCGGCCCAAAGCTCATTTTTGCACCGCTAGTCATCCATTCAGTCTCATCGAGGGAGGGCTTGTGTTTGAAACCACTTCTACGACAAAAGAATACCCCTATTCTCCTATCGATCGAGAATCCGATACCCCTCGACTGGTACGTATCTCAGTATATCTCAGTTGGGAATGCTTTTCCGCATCTTGTGTAAGTGGTATTCACATTGTCCCTGCACTCATCCAAGCTAAGCCAATCTTTTCAGATCAACGTCTTATCTCGGCTCGGAAACCAGAAGCATCGTCAAAGGAGGCCTTTCCAGCTATTGAATCATGCCGAGTCTTTTTTAGGTTGAGCACGTTTATAGGAGTTTCCCTTTCTGTATGTTTATTTCCAAAGTCAAATGCTAATTATACTCCCACCCACAACCGAAACCTCCTCCATTATGCATGTAAAGTCCCAAAAGTGCTAGTCTAACTGTTCCGCGTGTTGAGTCCCAGGGTGAAGCGCTAAAGCACTTCCTTTCACAATCTTCCTTTGGCCAGGAATAGTTCGAGTTGCTTTGATCAAGAAGTAGATCTTTTCCCAGGCGGTTGCCCTGTAGATCCATTATATATATATAATAATAATAATAGTTGGCATGTTTGCTACAGAGGAAAATATGGGTAATACCTTTTTGTAATTCGATTGGTCGGATTTTTCTTCCGCAGGGTTCACCGATAAAAGTAACTCTATCGTTTCAGAGAAGCACTAACATCCAACCCAATGGGTGGCCCTCCCAAGTAAATCCGTGTTGGGCAAAAGATTAGATGTGTTGATAGAGCCGGGGTAGGTAGGACAAAGACAGAAGGAGGCTTCGAATGCTAGTCCTCTACCCCTATCTATTATGCAAATGCTGGCTCTCCACCCCTATCCATTATGAACGTTCCCTGTGACTGATCACTGACAAGCACTGGACTTGCTTCAACGTTGGTCCATGCTGTTTAAACCCCTATGGATGTAGCATTAGTGTCGGTTGGGCCCCTATAGAAGATTGGGTTCACCCGACTAATGAGAATGGAAAGAAGACGAAAAGCCATCTAGAGCTCTGATCCTAAGTACGAGTGGATGCAGTTCCAATTGATCCTGGTTGGACCTATCTAAGCATCCTCAGCTTTCTTTCTAGGGATATCTATTAGTTAGAACGCCGCGGGAACAGAAGACGTATCCCCCGAGTCCCGAAGGAGATACTACTTCTATTGTAACAACCCTAAACCAATTCAATATATTAGCCCAACCAGGATATTGGCCCAACTTGGATATAAGCGTTGGTGGCGCGATTCAGTGGCTGACTCAGCTGCCTTGTTATTTCTATATCTTATACATAATATGCTCTGAGACTTAACGGATTCAATGGTTGGAATAGCACGCTTCAATGGCTTATTCGTTCGAAGTAGTCTATCCATAGTGTGTACTGAGCTTGTAATCTACAACACCTTTCAAAGTCGAATCTCTTCTGCTGCACCTTAATTAAATTAGTCGATGTCTATCCGTTCAGAGTAGTAACCCCCTACGGTTGGTAAACTCTTCTCTCTCTGCAGCTAAGTATCGGGTCTCAGGCTAAAGGTCGGGTCTAAGGCTAAGTAAGCTACTGAGAACCAACCGTAAGAGGATATAGCATAAACACTTTCTTCGGCGAGGTAAGGTTTTGCTAAGAAAAAGCGCTGGTTAAAGGACATTGATGTGTGGGGCCAGGCATTCGATTAAAGAACCCTGTCCATTAGAAGCGATGATCCTGCAACGTATCCGGATGAATGAAGAGAGCTCAGGAACACATCTAAGTAGACTCGTAAAGATTGGAATCACAGGATCAGCCTTCTCTGGTTCTGCCTGCAAGCTTCCTTCTGAATGAATCAGGAAGGCAGTGCTTTTGGGTCCTATGACCAATCGAACCAAGGATGAATATAAACCTAAGGATGATTTGCACCTATATAAGGGAAATCCCCTTATTCCTAGTGGTGGGGCGACACCCTGTCTTATTCCTAGTGGTGGGGCAGCGCCCTGAACGAACGAATATCCCGCCCACTAATAAGTTGATAGATATTAGCGATCAGTTCACCCAGAAATAGATAGCGTTATTCCCTTCTAAGCAAACATGATTCGTTCGGAGGTCCGGTTCCGGCATTAGGAAAGCACCAATATATTATAGACGTAATATGACACTAGAGTATGATCAAACGACGGAGGGAAAATCGCGGATTACTTCGTTCGGGTAAGAGTAGGAGCAAAGATGGAAAGGAATGGAAGTGCTCTGCCATTGGAACTATTCTCCCACAGCAAACAATGGGATTCGAACCCGCGATGCAAGTATGGATAAATCCACGCTATTACATCAATAATTCACTCACTGTTCGCTGGAAGGGGTGGCGACAATCGGAATGGGAGGGAAGGTGGCAACAACCAGAACGAGAGCGGAGGCGGTGGCAACGACGAGTTAGTAGAAGCAACAGCGAGGGGTGGCTCAATAGAAGCAACGGCGGAGGTGGAAACAGATGTTCCTACCCACCATAGTTCAGTTCTTTCTTCAACGGTTCCTCCTCTTTCATGTGAGTGTATCCCTCCGGCGAATAAGAAATTGGTTTATCAGTCGACGACCCATCCCTAACCAAAAAGAAGCATATTCATTTCATTTTATCAACGATTCGGCTCACGATTAGCTCCAGTCACGTTTTGAAAAATCATAATTGTACGAGCGGGAGCTCTAGATCAACAGATGGGAACACAATCTATAGATCCACGGATGGGAACACGAGCGAGGAGGCAATGCTTGCAATACCAAGGAGGTGCTGCCCTCAAGTTGGTATGTAGTACGAATTGGAGAGTGACATATTGGCGCGAACTACCCCGCGCACCTCTGAACAAGGTGCGATCACAGTGCGCCGGTTCTGCTTTCCGGGCGAAGCGACAGGATGAGATGATTCATTCCCGTAATGATATGAGCCATCCCCATAATTAGCTGAGCCATCTCCATTACTTTACCACTTGGCTGTACTTCGGATGCAGGTCCATGACTTCATTCTCGACATACGTGTACTGCCAAATCCCTTCGCTTCGGGTACTGTGCTATCTCTCCACTTCGGATACGGAACTCAGTCCCGTAGTCTACACGCCAACTATAGCAATGATAGTAGCCCATGCCGTAAGCAATGGGTGTTCGTCCATCGTTCATTCCAAAAGGGTAGTAAGGTGGGCAATCAAGATCTTTGTATTCCGATCATAGCGCATTATCTAGATAGAAAGGCATTTCCTACTCCTCCTGTTGGTTGGATCCCTCTTTTGTCGGTTCAACGCTTATTTATCTAGTTAGATAAACATTTTATCCTCTGTTCCGTAACTCGAAAAAACGTTATCTGCAACTCGAGAACCAAACTTTTTCTAGCTGTGGTATTTACCTTCTTTATTCGCCATGATTCACAAGTGCTTGCTATGCACGTTCGTTCGTTATCTAAATGAAGTAATGACCATTTAAATAATATGTAAGATATGCAGGTGGATTGGTGGTGCAATCAGGGTATTTTCGCGGTGAAACCCGGGGAGGCTTTCCTTATATCTGGGTTGATAAATAGGAAGGGCCACTAGTTCTTCTAGTAAGCTATTAAGGATCTTCCTTCACCTTGAAATAGAGGGAGGACCAAATTAAGGCAAGATATTTTTCGAGTAAGCTCAAGGGGAGGGATTGGTGAGCAAGTCAGTAAGAGAAACTCTCCCTTTGTTCTTGGGCATAACCTCTTTCTTTGGGCAGAACTCTCCAGAAGATTCATGTAAGAGGTTTCCAGAAGATTCACGTAAGAAGTTTCCAGAAGACTCAGGTAACGGTAGTTTCTAGAAGGTGAAAGTACGGTCCTCCTTACTAACTCCGAACTCGAACTCGATGTCATTAACCCCAAACATAAATAAAAACAAAATTGAGTTATCCGCCGATCGGTTAACTACAGGTATTATTACACGATGAGGAGTTACGCCCTATGATTTGGCAGTAGAAGGTAGAAACCCAGATTCGATCTACACCCATTATTCATTACTATGTGACCCATTATTCCTACGTTGTTAGGGACGGGATAGAGACAGGAGGTAATTACTAACACCTATCGAGTACGCTAGCAGCAGATAGAACCCATACCCTACATGCCCTAACAATACTATTTATCCCTTACTTTATCCATCACGCAGTACAAAGAGTAGAATCATATCACAATACGATGCACCATGACTTGTCACTACTGTAATCACTGCAACCACTTCATGTACACCATGAGATTTCTCCACGTACATAGCTAAAACTCAGGTTTTTATTCCCTATGAATGGCCATTGAGCGTGTTCTACGGCATTAGCTTTATCCAGTTGCTTCCCATGCATGTGAGCATTTGTTTCTATACCGAATTGTTTACGAGCATGGATGTGCCCATTTGGTTCATCCCACTAATATTTATCCCATAAACGGCACATGATTTGATTACCTATAGTCGATCCTATAGTGCGCTAATCTCAGTAAATACTTCATGAATTGGGTTGTAAATCCAATCTCGATCTTGGCAAACCTTGGTAAACCTTGGTAATCATAATGTTCCAATCACTAGCACGAAACAGATCATCATAAGCGATCCCCTAGCCCCGCAATCCGGAGATGATATATTGGTGGAGGATCACCTAGCTAGCCTTTCTTCTCCAGTCTACCCTCATTCAATACGAATCTTTCCCCAGATAGATAGTAGGGGCTTTCATTTGCTTTTCCTGGTTCCGCAAGTCGCTGGTTCTCTCTCATCTCTTAATGGAAGGCTTGGAGGGGAATCTGGTAATGCTTAGTCTTCTCCTTTTGCTTGTCTTTCTTATCCGTAGGAATCGAGAATCACTGAACTGAACAAAGCACCGATGGGAAACAAGTGAGGAAAGGAGACCTTAACTTCACTGGCATAGTAGTGGGTTGACCTCACTGGTTTTCGGAGTGCCGAGTCAACTCGATCGACTGATGGATGGAAGGAACTGCTTCTCGATCTCGACCTGGACCTGGAACTGAATCCGTTACGGGGTTATTCATAACTGCTGGATATACTGTGGTAGGGGAGTTGAGGGCAAGGCATCCAATGACTATTCTCTCCTTCACTGAAAACATATCCCTTCAGGCGGGTCGCTTCTCCTTCATATCCAGTATTCTTGGGGATAGAGGTCTTGGACTCGATAGGAGGTTCTTTCCCTGGTATTGCCTCTGCTTCAACAATTCTTGAATATCCGCGCCTCCCGTCGAAAAGGTTCCTGGTAAAGGCAGCGGGTTATGAAACATCTGCTTAAGCAGCATCACTAGAAGAAGCAGTTGATGAGGTTTCCAGACTCAAGGCTTCCCTCGTCCGGCTCG
>Ga0316216_1000099_pt1 | contig 12566 bp, 9 predicted proteins | sample NRE6metagenome_FD_207800 | JGI IMG/M metagenome (GOLD analysis project Ga0316216, IMG submission 207800) | Spruce roots microbial communities from Maridalen valley, Oslo, Norway - NRE6 | ecosystem: Host-associated > Plants > Roots > Unclassified | place: Norway: Oslo | collected 2017-09-15
GTTTCATTTGGGGCTAAGACAAGTCTTTATGGCCCTTATGAACTGGGCTATAGACGTGCCACAAAAACTTTTACAAAGTGATGCAAAACTTTTTCTTAAAATGAATTATATATTTATTTTTTTTTTTATTAAAGATAATATTATATTTAATGTTAAATAAATAATCGAAAGATTAAATAATGCATTTATTTTTAATTTTATAATAAAACAAATTAAATTTGGAAAATAGGAAGAGCTAATCATTAAAAAAAGTTAAAATATAAATTTAGACGAATTGTTCTCTGCAATTCGGGAACATGAAGAAGGAATTTCGAGTAATCGTTGATAATAAGCGCAACGGTGAAATTAGCATCCGTGATGAACTAACTGTCTGTCGCTGGGAAGAAGCTTATATTGATGGAAATAAAAATGTTATTATAACTTTTCATAGTTAATATTAAATTTATATTTTTTTTAAATTTAAATAGTTATTTATTTTTTTTAATAATATAACGGCTATGTAAAATTAATTAGTTTTTATTAATTCAATTGAGTAACATCTCAAAAGTCATAGCAAGGTAGCCGTACTGGAAAGTGCTGCTGGAAAATAAATAAAATTTACCCCCTTTTTAAACATAATTAGTAAGAGATTAGTTGAGTGGTTTAACAGCATATTTACACTATGCAGACAGAGTTTCGATTACTCTATCTCTTATTTATAATTATTTTATTATTTTTATAATAATGTCTTTTGAATTAATAAATTTTATATTTAACAAATATATTCTTAATTTATATTATATAACATATTTTTATATTATTCTTATTTAAATTGATAGATTTAACATATATTTATTTTTTTATTTATAAATTTTAATATTAACATTTATTAATTTGCGAGTGTGCCGAAATTTGGTAGCCGGGTAAATCTTAGGAATTTATGATTTTATAATCGTAAGAGTTCAAGTCTCTTTACTCGTATATAAAAATTATATATATGTTTTTTATAACCAAATTATAACCTAAATAAATTAAATATAAAAATTTATCTAAATTAAATAAAATTAGTTAAGAAAAGGTTAATTGAATAAAATAGGTTAATTGAATAAAATAAAAATATCTTAATTTATTTATTTAAGAGGAAGTTTTAATTAGTTGAATATTATATCCTTTTTATATTATTTATTTATTTAAATAAAAATCTAAAGTTTGATACAAATTAAAAATCTGTAACATCTTTAGCTGAATTGGAAAAGCGTTTGCCTTCGAAGCATTTGTATATTGGTTCAAATCCAATAGGATGTAATAAAAATAATTAAAACAAAAATTGTTAAATATAATTTAATTAATTATGATTGATATAATAATAAAAATAAAAAATATTAACGTAAAACAAAAAACAAAAGTAATGATGTTTATTAGTATCATGATTCTTATAGTGGCAATAGCCCTACCTTCAATAAATAGAAATATTTCATCAAATTTATATTTAAGAATATCTTCTTTATTATTACTTTATACTGGAGCATTAACTTTAAATGCTTTTTATATTCAGTCAATTGGATCAGGTATAGGTATATATAGTGGTTTATTTCAAATTACTTTATTCACACAATTATTTGATATAGTTATAATATTAACAGGTTCTGTAATATTAATAGCTTGACCTTTAATTAATCATAAATTTATAGATAATAAATTAAATTTAAATGGAAAAGGTCATAATATATTATCAATTAATAATTATAGAATAAAATATTCAATTATAGTATTAATATCAACTTTAGGTTCTTTATTATTAATATCTTCTTCTAATTTAATCACTTTATATTTAAGTTTAGAATTACAATCTTTTGGAGTATATATTTTAGCTTCCTTATATAGACATTCAGAATTAGCTATATCTGCAGGATTAAAATATTTTTTATTAGGTAGTTTAGCTTCTTGTATAATATTATTAGGTTGTGGTTTAATTTATTCTTTCACAGGATTAACTAATTTAGATTCTATATATAGTATGATTTCAGTAATTGATAATAATAATATATTATTAGGTTTTAGTTTAGGTTTAATATTAATTTTTATAGGATTATTATTTAAAATAGCAGCAGCACCTTTACATAATTGAGCACCAGATGTATATGCAGATAGTGCTACAATTATAACAACATGATTAACTATTATGCCTAAAATATCTATTTTTGTAGTTTTATTTGAAATACAAACTCATATTAATTTAATAGAAAATATTAATATAATATTAGAATTAAATCCTTTAAATAATATAATAAATAATAATACTTTAAGTTTTAATAATAGTTATTTATGAAGTAAAAATTTATTATTAATAAGTTCTTTATTATCATTATTAATAGGTACAATATTAGGTTTAGCTCAAACTAAAATAAAAAGATTATTAGCTTACAGTACTATTTCACATGTTGGATTTATTTTATTAGCTTTAGCTATTAATTCAGAACAATCCATAGAAGCTTTAATATTTTATATTATACAATATACTATTACAAATTTAAATACTTTTTTAATAATAATATTATTTGGATATATAATAAAAAATTCATTTAGAGATTTAATACAAAGTATAATGGTAGAAGATGAAACAGGAACAGAAAATGATATTAATTATATTTCAGAATTAAAAGGTCAATTTTTTTTAAATCCTGTATTATCAATAACTTTAACAATTTGTTTATTTAGTATGGCTGGAATACCTCCTTTAATAGGATTCTTCTCTAAACAGTTTGTATTATATTCAGCAATTCAAAATGGTTATTATTTTATGTCTATTATAGCTATAATTGTAAGTATAATAAGTGCTTCTTATTATTTAAAATTAATAAAAATATTATTTACAGAAGAAGAAAATACATCCGAATATAGTGATAAAGAATTAAAAATAATTAATAATTTAAATTCTAAATCAGAAATAGAAATAAGTAGTACTAACAGTTTTATAATATCTACTTTAACATTATCTATTTTATTATTTGTTCTTAAACCATCAATTTTATTAAATAGTACAACAATACTTTCTTTATCTTTATTTAATTTTTAATGAATAATTTATTAATGTTATTTATTTTTGTTCCTATTTTAGCTTTAATTTTATTAATTTTAAATTTTTTATTTTCAGCTCATAGACCTGATGAATCTAAAATATCAGCTTATGAATGTGGATATTCAGCTATTAGAAAACAAAATAGAACTGATTTTCAAATTCAATTTTATGTAGTTGCTATGTTATTTTTAATCTTTGATTTAGAAATATTATTATTATTCCCTATAGCTGTAACTTTATATAAAGTAAGTACTTTTGGTTTTAGTATTGCTTTAATTTTTTTTGTAGTATTAACAATAGGGTTTATCTTAGAAATTGGTTCTGGAGCTATCTCTATAGCTAAAACTAACAAAAAATAAAGTTAATAAATAAATTTATTTTTTTTAACTAATAGAAATATTAATTAATCTATCTATATTTATTGAGAAATTTTACCCCCTTATTTATATAATACATCTATATTTTTATATAAAAATAAATAAAATAATAATTAATTATATCAATATAATAAGATTAATATTTATATGCTTTATCATTTTTAAATTAATTAATTAATCCTTATAAATTAAATTTATATTTAAAAGAATATATAAATTAAAGGGGGAATCTGATAATTGGTAATCAGTTGTATTTGCATTACAAATATGATAGTTCGAGTCTATCTTTCTCCATAAATTTATTTTAATTAATAAAAATATAATAATTATAAGCCTCGATTGCTTAGTGGTCAAAGCGCTATTCTGAAGATATAGAAATGTGAGTTCAATTCTCTCTCAAGGCAAATTATATATTAATTAAAGAATTTATTATGTTTTAAGCCAGAATAGTTTAATTGGTAAAACGAATTCCTTGTAAGAATTTGATATTGGTTCAATTCCAGTTTTTGGCAAAATTAAATTAATTAAAAAATAGTAAAAAACAAAATTAATATGAGTTGTAGTTTAATTTGGAAAAACATCATTTTTTGGTAATGAATAATATCAGTTCGAATCTGGTTAACTCAGTAAATTCTTTTTTATTTAATAATTATAAGAAAGCAGAACTTGAGTGGTTGAGTGTCTCCCTTTTAAGGAGAAAGTCCTGGTTCAAGTCCAGGTGCTTTCACTTCTAAATATAAATTTTTTATTTATAATACATATACACAAATATTAGAATTTATAATTACAAAATTCAAAGGTTAAAATAGATAAAATTTTTATAAAAGAAATATTAAGGGCAGGTGATCCGATTGGTAATGGTGATTCTCTGTAAAAGAATTGGTTAACGCCGTAAAAGGTTCGATTCCTTTACTGCTCAACAATAAAAAAACAAAAAAACAAAAACAAAAAATGGTAGATGACAAATTGGTCAGTCGCTCCTTTTGGGTAGGAGACATAGAGCATGTTCGAATCGTGCCTACCATATTCAGGTGTTATGGCAGAGAGGTCATTGCGGAGTACTGTTAATACTTTTTTCATAGGTTCGATTCCTATTAACACCTTTAGTTTTAATCTTATATATCAGATTACTTTACATCTTATTATAATTAGATTTTATAATTTATAAAGAAAGTAAAACACCAAATATATATAAAAGAGTAATAAAAATAGTGAAGCGAACATGTTGAAATTGGTAAACAATCTCTTCTTAAGCAGGAGTGGAAGTAATTCCTTAAGAGTTCAAGTCTCTTTGTTCGTATGTATTTATAACAATAGTGTACAATATAATCTAAATAATAAGTTGTATTTAGACAGTTTAGTGTAACGGTTTGCACACTAATCTCATTAGTTAGTAGAAGGGTTCGATTCCCATTCTGTCTTTGTTAATAATTAATTGTTAAACAAAAAATAAAAATTTTTTTAATATTTAAAACACAGTTTATTTAATACTTTTTTCAATTAAGAAATTGTTTATTCGAAGATAAAGTACAAGTATTAAAAAAAAATTGAGTATAAATTAAATTAAGAAAATATTATTTTAATTATAGTAGCATATGTTACTTTTGGATAAAATATTAGATTTTTTAAAAACTTTATTAATTTTATATGTTTATGAGATATTAATTTAATTAATATTTATTTATTTAATATCTTCATTTAATAGATAAATCTTTTATAATTAATAATGTAAAATTTATAATTTAAGTTAATTATAAGAAGGTCTTTTAGTATAATGGTCGTACAGCTACCCTTCAAGTTGCCAGTGTCAGTTCGAATCTGATAAGGACTATTTTTCTTTACATACTTATTTTAACTTTAATTTTAAATTTAATTAATTAATAAAAAAAGGTTAAAATAACAAAACAATATTTAAAAGTTAACATAAAAATTTTATACTTTTGTTAAATTATATTATAAATATATTAATTTAAATAAATAAACATATTTTAAAATTTTAAAGTATATAAATCTTAAAAAAATAAAAATTTATAACTTAAATTTATAATAATGTAAAAAATAATATTTTTACATTTTTTTTATATAATTTTGATAATTGTTATTCGTTATTAGATTAAAAAACAAAAAAAAACAAAAAAAAATAAATTCAATACTAATTTTAGATAAAAAAACAATTTTTTTTAATGTTAAAAAATTTAACTTTTATCATGAATTCTCCATTAGAACAATTTGAAGTAAGTAGTTTAATAAGTGTAATAGTTCCTATATTAGGTTATATAAATATAACTTTAAGTAATTTAGGTTTATATTCTATATTAATTTTATTTATAATATTAAGTTTACATATAATAAGTAATAATGAAAATAAAATATTACCCTCAAAATGAAGTATAGCAATAGAAAGTATATTTACAACAATTAATACTATGGTAAGAGAACAATTAGGTAAAGAAATTTATTTACCTTTTATTTATTCATTATTTTTCTTTATATTAATAAGTAATTTAATAGGTAATATACCTTATTCATATACAATTACAACATCTGTAATAGTAACTATTGGATTATCATTTACTATATTAACAGGTGTAACTATACTTGGATTATATATTCATAAATTACATTTTTTCTCATATTTTGTACCATCTGGAACTCCTTTAGCATTAGTTCCATTATTAGTATTAATTGAAACTGTATCTTATTTAGCTAGAGCTTTATCATTAGGTATAAGATTATTTGCTAATATGGTAGCTGGACATTCTTTATTAAAAATTTTATCTACTTTCTTATATCAAATGTTCAATGGTAGTTTTTTAATAGCTATATTCACTTTAATTCCTTTTGCATTCTTCTTAGCATTATGTGGATTAGAAGTAGCTGTATCTATAATTCAAGCTTATGTATTTGTATTATTAGTAATATCTTATATTAAAGATGCTATATATTTACATTAATTATATTCATTTATAATTAATAATTTAATTTAATCATTTATTAGTTATAAATAAGATAAATGTCTTAATTCTATTTATTATATTTAATAAAAACTCTTATAAGTAATAATGAAAATATATTTTTAATCAATAAAATCATAATATAAGATTATTGAAACAGTATTAAATTATCTATTCAAAAATAAAAATAAAAACAAGAAATTAAGTAAATAAGAAAGGAAAATGTTAAGATAATAAACTATCTAAGTTTGCCTATTTTATATTTGTTAAACAAATTAATAATTCTATTTTTTAGAATATTTAAAAATTAATCCATTTCTACTAAAAACTTTATATTTATTTTAATAGGTAAATATTTATTACCTGAAATAAGTTTTATTGGATTAAACACAATAGATACTAATGAATCATGTTTAATTTGGATATTTAAATCATTTAGGTTTTTAAAAAATCTAGGTCGAGTTGATAAAGTTAACTTAGTGATTGTAACACCTTGTGCAATTTGTAGGATTTCATCTCATGTAAGAGTGTTAAATAAATATTACCCCCTTAAATAAAGGATTTATTGATAATTGGTATTATCTATAATTAAGGTGAAATTATAATTGTAGTTCGATTCTACTAGATTCTAAATTGGGTAAAAATTAAGGTAAATTTTCAAAATTTTGGATAGTTTTAAAACAAACAAAAAATGTCTAAAAATTGTCTAGATAGATTTATATAAGGATCAATATATAAACAATTAATAGAAATTACGGCATTTACTAAATAAAGTTGTTCATCTTCTAAATTATTAATAAAATTAGATATATTATCTAATTCAATTTTAAAACATTTAAAATAATAAGATTTTCCTTTTTTATTAATATTGATAGTTTTATCTAAATCCATTAGAAAGGATATATCATTATTAGATATATATTTTAAATTAATCATTATTTTTTATTTTATTTTATTCTATTTGACTCCTCTGTATTAATAAAATACAATTAAAATTTAATTTAACAAACCAATGAGGACTCGAACCCCAGATATTATATTTCAAATATTATAACCTTATCTCAGTTTTTATATTAATTAAGGGGGGTAATTATTTTGTAAATAAATCTAAATTTAATTTTTTAGGAGCATCATTACTATTTGTTAGTTCAATTATATTATTAGAATTAGGAAAAACTTTACTATAATTATCACTAATTCATATTCTTACTTGAAATGCTAGTTCTCTGATATCTTGAACTTCTTTTTCATTTATATTACTCGGTTTTATAATTGAATAATTTTCTGCATTTTCATTATATCATAAAACAATATCTGTAAAATTACCAATTAACTTATTAACAGTTTCTTCATCAAAATGTTCATTAGATTTTAATGCATGTTCAATAAATTTTATTTTATCAGATTCATTTGGATTAATAACATTCATCCAATTTTCTCTTCAAAATAAAGCTCTAGCTAATTTTGTTGTGAATTCTGAAGTATCATTACTAAATGGATTTAAAGGTTTAATTGTTTCTGTTGAACTATTAGATTCTGGTGATCCTGGATTTTCACCTCATGATTCTTTAGCTTTATTATTTAAATCATCTAAACTAGGAGAAGTTAAAACTGATTTACTTTTTTCTTTAATTGCAAAGTATTTATTCATAGGATCCTCTAATTTAGTTTTAGAAGATGATGCCATAACACTATTATCTTCTAGGTCAATTCCTCTGAATCTAACATTTTCAGTTTTAATTTTTTCTTGAGCTTGTTTTTCCAATCTTTCTCTAATAGTTAATCTATCAATTCTTTGTGGAGTATCTCCTGTAGAATCAGGTGCACCCGGATCATTATTTCCTCTAAAAGATTGAATTCATTCAATAAGTGAATTACAACCAGTCTTCAATTCATCGAAGTATACTCAAATTAAGCAAGATGAAATGGCCAAACCCACAATTATAAGATATTTAGTATAATTTGAACCATCTTCTTTTTCAGGTTTATTTTCTTCTTTAGAATTAAGTCATTCATTTATTTTAGAATTTCTATTAATTTGTTTATTGTCTTCACTAATTCCGCTTTTTTCTTTCGTTGCATCTCAGCTACTTTCTCTAAAAATGGACTTTTCATTGGAGGGATTATTTTCATGAATAATATCATTAGAAAATAATTTATTCAAATATTGATAGAAACTAGTATTAGTAAAATATTCTATTATATTTCCAACAATAAATTTTATTTCTTTGAAAAAATTAGATAAGAACTCAAAACCAAAATTATCTATTAAAGATAAACCAAATATTGTTACTATTATTGAATTTATTATTCTTCACATTCTAGTTAATAGAGAATATTTTTTTAATATATTAATTACTAAACTAATTAAAGTTAATTTAACTAGAATATTTTTAAATGTTAATATTAATTCTCAAATTTGATAGAAATATGATTTAATTTGAATAATAATAGAATATTCTTTTCCTAAATTATCATTTTTAGATTGTTGTTTTTTCATTTTGCTGATTAATTCAGCTTTTGTAAATTTATTTAAATTCATTGATATATATTTTTATTTGATTTTTATTCCAATATGCTTATATTTGTAATAAACATTTTTAATCTGAAATATTCCCCTAGAAATTCATAATATAATTATGAAGTTAATAAAAGTATAGTTAAAATTATTATATTTATTAAAAATATATTAATATTAATAAAAGTATAGTTAAAATAATTATAATTATGGAAATTATTAAAGTTATAAAAGTATAGCGAAAATAATAATATTAATTAAAAATAATATATATATTTAAAAGTATAGTTAAAATAACTATTGAATTAATAAAATTATTAAGTAACTATAAAAATATCTGTTTTTAAAATGTATAAAAGACAGGACCTCTCCTTTATGAGGAATAAAGAAATGTTCGAAGTTGTTTAACAGACATAATAATAAAAAGGGGGGGGTAATTATTAAATCTTTTATAAACTGTTATAAATTTTTTAAAGATTCATTTAATCAGTAAATCTTATAAAAGAGGTAATTAAATATTAGTCAAATCATACTCTTTTGAATTTAAATGAAAGTGTAATTGGTATTTCTTGTTTTCTATTAAATCCTGAAGAGTTTCATTGATCTATTATAAATTTTATGATTAAAAGTGGATTACTTTCATTATCAACTAAAAAGGGTTCTGATAAATTTAATGTAGCATTTGAAAGAGATTTTGAAGTAACAAATAATGGAATTAATAAATAGATTTTATCATTTCCAATTCTTCTTATAAAATCGGATAACTCTTCTATTGTTAAAGCATCAAAATGATGATGTCTTCATCCAACTCTCATATCAACTTTGATATCAGATGGAACATCTCTTAAAAATGTAATTTGATTTGTTGTTAAATTCATTAATTGTTTAAAGAGGGGTATATGATTATGAGTGCGAGAATATTTATGTTCTTTATATCGATTCCTTTCTCCCTCCACTAGGAATATTTCTTAATATAAAACTAATAGTTTGTGGTTCGAGATTCACGGTTATATATATTAAATAAGATATAAAATTCATTATGGTGGTAATAAAATAAATATTAGTATATAACATTCTCTTTTATTTATTAATTTAAAATATAATTAATATTGCAAAATTGATTTAATAAGTTTTGTAATTGATAAAAGAACTATTGTAATGTTATTTGTAAGAAAATCATACTTCTTTAAACTCAAAACCAATATAAACTGAAGATGCTTCATTTACATTGAATCCAGAAGACTCTCATTGATTTAACACTAATTTAGCTATTAAAATTGAATTACTCTTATTATTAACTAAAAAAGGTTGGGATAATCTTAATCTTGGTTTTGAAAGAGATTTAGAAGTAGCCATAAATGGGATTATTAAATAAATTTTACCATCTCCTATTAATTTTATGAAAGATGGTATTTCACTTAATACATCAAAATAATGGTGTCTTCATCCTGATGTTTTGTCAACTTTTATACAGGATGGAGTATCTCTTAAAAATGATATTTGATTTATAGATAAATTCATTATTAAAATATGTGTGATTGCAAAAACCCTTTGGGACGTGTATTAAATGTCTAATATTCAATTAAGAATATTACTTGCTAATTACAGAATAAATTTATTTTGTTTAGCGGGGGGTAAAATATAATTAAATTTTTACTTTAATTGCGACAATAACTGTTAATATTACTGGATCCATTGAGTTAATTGAACTATCTTTAAATAATCAATTAGTAATAAATAGACCTTTTTCATTAAGTCTCTTCATAATAAATTGAGTTATTAATACAGGATCACTTTCTTTATTAACAATAATGGCATCATCAATAAAAAGAGGATGTACTTTTCCTTTGTCTTCTTCTCATGCTTTATAACTTGAAATAAAAGATAAACTCATTGAATAGTTTACATCATCGACTAATGATAGTAGTAATGAATCTATATCACTAGTTAAACTTTGTAACTTAAGATATGAAATTTTAGGTTTAACTCTATAAGAATTAAATTTTCATTCAAATGAATCTCTAAAATCAATATCAAAGAATGAGAAAGGAATCAATATAGACAAATTATATATTGATTTCATTTTTAAAATTATTATAAGAAAACAAATAAAAATAATTCATATAAAATATAAATTAATATTTTCATTTTCTAAAATTGAATTTATATAAACTCTATCCATCACATTATATGAAGGTGGATTACCTCCACTAAAATAACTTGGAGCAGATTGTCCAGTATAATAACTTGGAACTCTGTCAACTCAATTATATGCTTCATAATTAATGTAATTTGGGTTTACTGAATCTATTGGTTGATATACATGAGCAGGATGAACTGGTTCAATGTAATTCAATTCTATATCTCCTGATCTTATTAATCTATTTTCAGGAACTCTTGTTAATTTTTTAATGCATTTTATTGTTGTAAAAGTTCCTAAAGGAACAGCAATAAATGCTAAAACGCATATTGCTATTATTTGATGTTGAGTTGTCATTTTATTTTTATTTAATTTGATTGCGGCAATTGTTTCTTATTTAACGTCCTATCAATTAAAAGACGTCTGTTTAACAACTTCGAACTTGATTTTTTATAAAATTAGATATTAGTCTTGGGTTACTATTTTTAGTGATTAAGATAGGTTTTGATAATGATATTACAGGAGAATCTTCTTCATATGTAAATCAAGACATAACAAAATCGAATGTTATTACATAAGTTTTATCTACTTCTAAATTATCTGGAAATTGTTTTACTTCTAAATAATCATGGAAATAAAATCTTGTTATTGAGGGATTACTCATTAAGAATAATCTATTTGGTAGTAATACATCTAAATATGTAATTTTAGTTATACTCATTGTTTTCATAAAATATTAATTAAATCGTTTATTAAAATTAAGATTATAATACATAATATTAAATATGAAATTAATCAAATTCATCTTGGAATTACAAGATCTGGATGATATGATATAATGTATTCTGTACATATTATATTAATTATTAAAATTATAGATTGGAATAAATAAAATATTCCACCTATTTTATAAATTGATTAAAAAATAATTATAAACTATGATTAAATAAAAGAAATGGAATAGTTTACATTGGAAAGTTAAAACGATTGCTAATTGTTCGGGTATTCCCTTAGGTGTTCGAATCACCTCTATTCCGTAAAATTCTCAATATTAATTTTTATTTATTGTTTTTGATTATTTGTACTAAATTTTATTTTTTTTTATAAAGATCAAAAACAGAGGAGTAAAACAGAAAAGTTAAGAGAATAATATGGATTGACGACTTTATTCAACTAATGCTAAAGAAATTGGAACTCTGTATTTAGTCTTTGCAATCTTTGCAGGAATGATAGCTACAGGATTTTCAGTTTTAATTAGATTAGAATTATCTTCTCCAGGTGTACAATTTTTACAAGGAGATCACCAATTATTCAATGTAATTATAACTGCTCATGGATTATTAATGTTATTTTTTATGGTTATGCCAGCATTAATTGGAGGTTTTGGTAATTATTTTTTACCTATTCATATAGGAGCTCCAGATATGGCATTTCCACGATTAAATAATATAAGTTTTTGATTATTACCTCCTTCATTAATTTTATTATTACTTAGTGCATTAGTAGAAAATGGAGCAGG
>Ga0316216_1000102_pt1 | contig 12384 bp, 9 predicted proteins | sample NRE6metagenome_FD_207800 | JGI IMG/M metagenome (GOLD analysis project Ga0316216, IMG submission 207800) | Spruce roots microbial communities from Maridalen valley, Oslo, Norway - NRE6 | ecosystem: Host-associated > Plants > Roots > Unclassified | place: Norway: Oslo | collected 2017-09-15
AGGAATACGCCCAACAAAGAGCGTTCTATTCACACCCAGCAAACACACGCATTGTCAAACTGTTAAATGAAGTCAAAACGCAGCCATTAGAGAAGGGACCTACGCAGGAGGCAAAGGGACACCACGCAGCCTGTTATTGCTAACTTCCCAACGCATTTACTTCCACGATTTGGTAAAGCTCGTGCTGGAGGGAGTAAAGGGGAGCGTGGGCCGATGTATTGACTCACAATGGCACATCAATGGACAAAAGAATACCCACGAATTCCATATGTTGCCTAACAGCCTCAGAAGGAAATGCTTTGCTAAATACAAGAATCTCGGAATAGAAATTGAGCTGGAAAAATGCAACAACTCTCTTATTACAGCCATAGATCTCATTGAGCATAATGAATGGATGGTTCGAGGTGCATAACTGTTGTGGGCAAGGGAAAACAATGCTTTAAATTAAGCCAATCAAGACAGCATATCACACTAATTTGCAGTGGAATTGATCCATTTAACCAACAGATCATAGCAATTAAAGAAAGCGATGCATTCACACAGAAATTCAGGACACAATGAACACAGATATTTGACCCTGGAAACCCAAACGGGAAAACTAGCATTCGAATGGCTTGCTCAGTTTTTATTCTCGACAAATACAGAGTTACCATGTAGTGTGATGGCTCTCTGGGCCATTTAGCAATTGACATAGCAGGCTTGTCATCCGCATTCATTTCCTACTCTCCAAAGAACCCTTTCTGAATCGTTGTGCATGGGATTATAGGCAGCGCTTGATCCATAGACGGTAGGCCTATGGCCCGTCCATTTCGTCAACATGGATCTCTTCGGAAATAAGATTTGAAACTCTGTCTAGCTGAGTACAAGCTTTGTCTCTGCAATTTAAACAATCAAACGTTAATGTTGAAATCGAAGCTTCTTGAAGTAATTTATGAACATGCGTAAAAGGCTTTGTTCGTAGGCTCTGTCTTCAGGTTCGAGGCTTGACTGCTTGGCTTATTTGCTGGTGGCCAGACCATCGCCAAACATTCTCTGCTTTTAAAATTCCTAAGCTTATCGCCAGTCCGGTTCAAGAGGCATAAGTAGCAGGGGTAGTTTACCTCGTTGGTTTACCGGTCGATCCTATTGGAGATCGATACCCAGTAGTAGTTCAAGCAGATCCTGTTCCATCTCGAGAACCAGCAACGTAGGACGAACGAGACTAGCTTTACCTGCCCTTCCATAAGACTTAAGCTAGCTTGAACGTAACCTCCCCCGGTTTTGAGTTAGACCAATAGTAGAACGCGCATTCACCTTTCCTGTGACAGAGACAATCAATCGCACTAACAAGTTATCCCAGGTCTACCCTTTCAGAGGAGATAAAGCATTAAGTCCCTGCCGGGGGTTGTTCGGCTCTCCAGATGATTAGGCCTTTTCAGTCAACGTTAATCCGGAAACCCACGGAGTGAGCGAAAGGAACGGAGCCTTTTACCTCGTTCAGCGGGTCCTCAGGCCCTATGCCACCTATACGCTGCTAGGCAGGACTTTAAGATCATGTAGCTCAGCCAAACTAGGGTACAGGGGAGGGTAATAAGGTGAAGGAACACCAATAGCACGCGCAAGAGCTCGTACCGGAAGCCCAGGATCATTCACAGCCGATGCATCATATCTTCCATTGTTACGAGCAGAACCGGTCAGATATAGGAAAATCTGAACCTCAGTTGGATCCGCACCTGGAATGGGATCTTCAACGGGGTTCGATCTCAAAATGTATATGTATCCCCCTCTTTTATTGGGTCAACCCCGGCAACCAGATCTTTACCTTAGCTATAGGCCCTTTCTGCGGTCGGAGCAGGCAAGATGGCGAAAAGGTTCGGGCAAGGTAAACACAGATTCCTTTGAGATCAGACAAGTGTGAGGGATTTTGACGTAGCCTTAGTAACCCTTTAAGGCTTCTTACTTTAATCGCTTCGCTGATAATGCCTATTTTAATACCTTCAATTTACACTTTTACCCACAGAAGGATAAGGTACTGCTGACCTTACTGGGGCTCTCGGTTGAACAGGGTCTACCTTTACAGATACAGAACTGAGAGGGGGGTTTTCAATAGGTTATACCAAGTTCCATAGGTATATGTTATTACTCTTTTAGGGGTATCCCTATAGATAGAGGAACAGACCTTATTTATTCTACTTACTCGGGTTGTTCCTCCTTCCTACCATTACTCAATCAACCGTCCTACAACCTCCTCATTGGGTGTGCAACACAAACACTCTCAATTACATGAGCGTGCTTCAGCGACGAATTCACCTGCCTATCTATATATTCTTTATTAAGGATTAAGGAAGGAACCCAACCTTGATATACTTTACCCCTCATGAACCAAAGCACGGGACGCTCCCTACCTACTGGGTGGGGCACCTAAGCGCACCCCAGCACATAGCTCCACAGACTACCGACCGGACACTTATCTTTATTTATATTTATTCCCCCACCCGTCAGATAAGCTAGATTATACTTTACCTTTCAGGAAGGCAGACCCCCAAAAAAACTACCATCCGGTTAAAGACCTTCCCCAGACATACGTGCTTATATAGAGTATGGATTTATTTCACATGTGGGACACTCCCTAGCCTTGGGCACAGGCCTTATGCACCAGCCCCAACAAACACTTTCTTACCCAGTTACCGGGTTGCAGATCCCTATAAGATAAGGCGCTTTGACATTCCTTTAAGGTAAGCGGATGGGACATTCCTTATTAATTCTGGACTAGGAAAGCACTGCCTTACTCTAATCTAATAGGATCTGGAAATCTAATAGGACTAGACTTTCCCTCCTGGACGGCCTAGGAGAGCAGAGACGCGTTCAGTAGGTGCTTATGAGGCTCGATCAACTGAGTAAACTGAATAAGACACATATAGTATAGACTTTCACTATAGTTTATAGTATAGACTTTCACTATAGTTTATAGTATAGACTTTCACTATAGTATAGACTTTTATAGTATAGACTTTAACACTGCCTCATTAACCCTTATTCCTCATTAACCCTTATTCCTCAGGAATCTGACCTCGGAAAGGAAAAGATCTCAAAAAAGATGAAAGGGATAAGCTATACGTTAGATTTTTAAAAATACCTTTTTACAGGACATCTAAATCGTAAGTCCTTATAAAGCTTCATTTGGCATATTAACTGGACTTTTTTGTTAGCGGAAACCGCTCTTATGGTTCACCCGGTTCAAGCTAAGCAACTGGATCAAGGTAAGCAACTGTAGCTACTGGATATGTGTCTGGACGAGATGCTGGCTAAGATGCTATCGGTACGGCTGACTCTGCAACCTATGCCTTGCTTACTTTGCTATTGGTGCTTCTTATACTGGTTTAACTATTGGATCTGGACCTGGAACTAGCTTATACGCTACTGGTATATATGCTACGGTTATATATATATATATGCTGGATTTTCACCTGGTGTATCCCTGGTGTATCAATGTCAACAGTTGCTTCAGAGTCAACTGCTGCTTATGGATATGCTTACTTTGCTAGAAGACCACCCATTTCTTATTTCTTTCAACCTTACTAGCCATGGTCTTAAGCCTTGCCTTACTAGTTTCATTCCATTTATTATTTCCACCTCTTTGAGGGGAAGAAATCAATGAAGGCGGTTGGCGAGATTAAGCGAGGGAGCATGCACTCTTCGTTCCCGGGGGCTTGGCATTTTAAGGGAAAAAAGTGTAAAAGTGACCTTAGCCGGATTTTTATTTGAATGAAATATAGTTAGCGCAGCTTAACCCACTTACCTTAGCGCAGGAGATTCTGTAGGAGCCTTCTAAGGCATATGAAAGAATTGAGCTTGGTAATCTCAGCGCCAATGTGAGCTATGTATCCACAATATCTAAATGAATGGCTTCCCCCGAGTGGGGCAGAAAGTGAAACCCACTCTTTGGGAAGGAAAGGAAATGAGCGAAGGCGAGGGGAGAAAATAAGAGTAGGCAGTAACTCCAAGTGAATCCCCCGCAAGGGAAAGAGGTGACAATTCCAGCTAGCGAGGGCACGAGGCAATGCTAAGTGCAGCACCAGCGAAGGCATGAGGCAGCAATATAAGCTAGCGAGGGTGTAAGCGGCGTCGAAACTAAGTGCAACACAAACAAAGGAATGAGATGGCAATGCCAACATGGAGTTAGCAAGGGTGAAGGAGGAATAAATGATGGTGAAGCACTAGCGAAGGGAAGAGGCGATAGGTTGAAATGCCAGTATGGAGCTAGAAAATGAAAGAGAGGCAATGATGTTGGTGGAGCACCAACGAAGGCAAGAGGATAAAGAGAAAGGAAGGCATTGCTTATTTATTGGAGTATTAAATAGCTAACACTAACAACAGAAGGCCGAATTTGGCCCCACAAAGGTCCCATTCTTAGATGAGGCTTTATTCAACTCGATGAAGCATATCCCAATATGGAGGCCTTCTTAAGATAGATAGTGTAACGAAAAACTATCACGATATACTAATGAAAGGATTGGAGATTAGGAGGGCCTCGCCCCGAGCGTCCGGGGGATAGGGGCAAGGATAGAAGAGGGATGAAAGGAGGGCATGAGAAGCCAAGAGAGAGGGGAGGAGAGACTGCCCCGATCTTCTCGGGGAAGGTGAGGAGGAGAAAGGGAAGATCAACCAATCCATCTATAGCCATCATATTGCCAGGGAGCCAACTGGAACTGCCTTAGAAAGGGGAGGGGAGTTATGCCACCCGAAATGAAGGAGGAACAGAAGGAAGGACACCTACCTAAAGCTGGGGAGGAAAGGAGAATGAAAGTGAAGGAGCAAGGGGAAGAGGAATGGACGGAGTCATCCATGGCATAGAGGATCGGCTAGGGATAGGAGGAGGAAAATGAGAATGAGGGAGAGGAAGAAAGGGGGATTCCTGTGAGGGAAGGGGTTCCAAAGCATAAATATCCAAGGAATAGGGTAACAAGGTTACCAAAGGACAGAAGGAAGAGGAATAGGTATAAAGGAAATCTTGGCATTCAACCCCGTGAAAATGTGCTAAAGAAGAAGAAATATCTATGTCTCTGGGGGTTATGTTAACACATCCGGTTAAATAGGACGGAGTTTCGGGAAAATTAGGAGGAACATCACCCCACTTTTAGGTTTGGGGAATCGATCCAAATGTCACCAATTTTTACTCAAGTTCGGGCTGAGGAGGAATAGTGCCAAGCCAATCCAAGTAACCAATGCAAGCCCAAGCGAGTATCCAAGCCGAGCAGCCAAACTGAGCAGCCAAACCGTGCATTCCAGCCCACCGAGGTAAGAACATTATTCCCAAGGCTCTGTACCGGTTCTTATCCCACCTAGCCTGTTGTTTTCTTTCTTACCCCAGCCCATCCAGGTGTTGAGCACTCAAGAAATGGTCGCAATTCAATGGATGCCGGGTTTCAATTACAAGCGTTGAGCCCCATTATAGTGGAGGTAGGTGTCACTTCCCGCAGAGCCAATACCGGAGGAAAATGTCAGCTGCCGCATAGCTACCGGGGGGAATAGATCGCATAGATCATACATGGGAACACATAATCGACGTAGATGCCGAGAGCCCAGAGTTTATGCTGTCGATTGCTTCTTGTCAGTTTGTGAACCGATGCACGATCAATCTTACTTACGATTCACCTGTCTTGAAAAGTTGATTAGCCTATTGTTGTATAATAACATATATAATGCAAGCTAAACAAATGAACCTTCCATCTTACAAGAAAGGCGTTCCCAACTACTACTTAAACATCTTACAGGAGAGGCATTTATTTATTATATTCTATACACTTAGGAGGATTCCGGGGAGACAAGTTACAAATGATGAGTATCCTGGGGAGCTGAGGTAATTGATGAATTTAGATTCTAAAAACTTAGGAGAGGAGGATTCCGGGGAGACAAGTTAACAACTGATGTGTATTCCGGGAGAGCGAGTTCACAATGATGAGTCCGGGGAGAGCAAGTTACAACTGAATCATATCCCAGGAGAGCGGCGAGTTCCGACTGACCCATCTCACGCCCCGCATCACGTCATAGCTTTAAGTTCCACCCCCCTGCATCGCGCCCCCATTATGATGATCGCTACCACTTGCCTGATGAGGAAGGATCGCTACTGCTCGATACCGGACCGGATGAGTAACGCTACTGATGAGAACTCACTTATGCCTAAGGAACCGGAGGTTCCTACAGCAGCTTACCCTTACCGATACGGAACCTAACGGTTCCTACAGCGATTGGTTTGAAGGAACGATGAATCCACATTGCTTACGATGCACCTCGAGAGAGGATAGGATCATGCAACAGGCAGAAACATGTGAGCTGCCGCTAGCCGATAAAGGAGACCCCCGGAAGGAAGATGCATAAGGAAAATGCGCATGCAGGCCGAGAATCGTTCAATTGAGCAGCACAGATAAGAGAAAGAGAAGCAAGCACTTGTAGGGAGGTCCCATTGAGGAAAAAAGGTTACCCCCAGTATGATGTCGTTGATCTTACTCAATGATGGAGGGAGGTGAGATAAGAAAGGTGCGAGAACGGAGGTGTGAGAACATAGGTGCGAGATGATATAGAGGTTCGATATAAGGGTTGTACTCAATGGCCGGTATGATATCCAAGTATTTATACCCAGATGGTGAAGGTAGCGAGGTAGGTGCCAATTCCCGCATAGTCGATACCGGGGGACAAAGAAAGAAAGACCCTATCAATCATACGCGATATAGGAAAAGGCCCCATCGATCCAACGAGAACGATATTGGATTATGTTACCATTTGAACAACAACAACAGATGACATTGGAGCCATGCTTGGTTACATATGAGCTTATTTATTTAGCCATGTTTACAACAGACGAGATTGATTTATTTAGTTCAACCAATCAATAGAGATCTGAATCTTCTGCTGATGCTGCTGGCCGGAAGGTGCAGCCAGAGGGGATAGCCTTAGTGTAAGCTCCATATGGAATGGCCATTGAGTTCAAGCCTTAAGCCAAAAGAATTAAAGCCAAGTTAAAGGAAAGTATCCATTCTTTTCATTCAATTTGTCCCCTTAAGACCAACCGGCAGGGGGATTCTATTTAAAAAATATTGTCTGGTAACCAACTTTGAAAAGGGTGCAAGGGCAGTTATCAGAGATAAACAACTTTTGCCTTACCTTTTTGTCCATGGTAAGAAGCCTCCTTAAGAGAGCCGTAGAGTAAGTAAAGCCCATGCCCACTCACTATACTTAAGCCTTAGAGTTAAAGCCTTAGACTAGAAGCTGTAGTTCAACTCTGAGTCCCAAGAGGTGGTGAAATGAGACGACTTCTAATTAGCTTCCGTTCAACCTCTTTCTTCTCTGTCTCTATCTCTGTTGAACAGAAGGCGGGACTCCCCCGTATTTTTTTTTAGTGTGTACTGGAACAGAAAGCTGGAATGACTACACAAGAAGAGAGAACTGGCCTGTGTTGTATGTAGTTTCCCCGCATCAACGACCATACACAATAACTCTGAGCCCCTGGTCTGTTGTTAACTTGAGGTCTCTCTCTCCTCCATTCTTTCTCTGTTCCAGTGTTGTGTTGTAGTGGGTGGGCCTTTTTTCTCTTGCTGATGAAGGAGGGGGGAAAGTATTATACTGCCAAACATACATGTACGTGGAATACCACCAACTATGCTTCGCTTTGCTACGCTTCAACCTATCTCAAACTAGGGAATATTTCCTCTCCCCCCCGGTCGAGCTTGCTTGCGCATCCCCATATTCAATTTATTAATTATAATCAGGGAACTTACACTCACTCCCCTATCGGGTTTTCAAGCTAGAGAGAAATACTCCCCTTACGGGTGTTGTCACATTGAAGGAATAGTAATTTCATTCCCATAATATCATTCAAGAACTAAGACCTATACCCTGTAAGACCTTATGGAAGTCCATATGGGGCTAGTACCTTCTTATGGCTTTCACTCTCTCTTTTAATTAGCGGAGCATTCTCTCTCATATTTGTATGACCTCTCCCAGGGAATTCTGATGGGTTAACTACAACCTTACATACTAGCTCTCCTAATGTATATGCTCGTTAAGTCACCAACATGGCTCCAATATGTCTGTATTCGGGTTGAAACGATGGGAAACCTCTCTGATCCTTCTTCCTCTCAGGGGGATGATAACCTCAAATGGACAAGTTTAATATACCTGGACAATCCGACAATCCGATAGAGGTCTTGACTACGCGATATAGGCCTGGACATGGAGGTATGGAACCTGAGGTCTGGACATATACCTGGAACAGCAACAAACCTGGAGGCAGCTGAGCTGTATGTGTGCCCAACGTATTTGCCACGTACTCATGCTGGAAGTTGTTACCGATGGATGGATCTTCCACGAACTCATGCAAGTAACCAACTACCCCATGGACTAATGCTGTTGATTGAATCCATAACGTCCTCATGCTGCTGTAATGTGTAAGCCTCACATATTCCTCCTCACATATTCCTCCACGGACTCATCACTAACTGCTGACTCACGATCGGCCTAACTCACCTCACCTGATAGTGCTGCCCCTATGCGGTAGTGGAACCTTATCTTCTATCGGTAGTAGAACCTCATCAGCAGTATCGCTCCATCCTCCTAATGGATAACTCTCCTTCCAACCTCATGGGGAATAAGTAGGCTATCCAACCAACACCTAGGAAAAGCTCATGAAATAGCCTAGTTCAGTATGGGTAACTTATCTTATCCTTCCTATAAGCTAGCTATGGAAGTGGGAAAGGTTGCAAGGGCATATCCCAGAGAGAAACTTCCGGAAATTGAATTCTGACTAAATAAGAATATCCATTTTAGATTCCCGATGAGGAGGAGGAATGGATTCATCGGACCATCAAAAAGAGGTTCAGTCGAGCCATGCCTTCCTTGATTGCTTATTGGGTGGGGCGGTGGTCGAGCCTTAAAACGCATCCTTTCCCTAACGGTCGAGCCTGCTTGCGCATCCTTGGATCTTGATAATTCAGCTGATGATCCAGCCGAAGATCCAGCTATGAAATGTGTGCCTACCTATACTAGCACCAGATCGAGATTGACGTATATAGGGAGATGCTTACTCATTCAATGGGGTTGAAAGCATGGATGAATGCTGGGGTATAGGTGCAGACTCTAGCACAGCATAATATATCACTGAATCTGGACCTAGATCTGCTAGGTATCTATCTCGATCTCAATCTGGGCGAGGGTGAACTGTGCTGTAATAATTCCATTCCATGCTGGGGCTCTCCTCTTTATTTCGGCCTTCCATCTGTTTACCTTCCATCGGGTGTTCATCGGTCACCTGTATTCTCACCCACCCTCAACTCGCCCGTATTCACCCGTTACGTAATTAACCCGTTATATCGCATCCATCATAAGCTGCCCGTCCTTTTACTTTTTAGCAATGACGATACGATATCTCATCTCTTAACGACGTGCTTCGACGAAGAAATGAATAATCGTTAAAGACTGCCATTGATTGATATTTTGTGATGCCTTCCAGCGGTTATTCCATTCGACCTACTACCATCACCTATGAGGTCCGCTCTTGCGGGTTGACTTGCGGCTTTCACTTTGATTAATTATTCACAATTATGAATATTCACGGAGACATAGGGATATTTCGCCGGGGACGTACCCATTATTTATCCCACCCCAACCCATTGATATCTTTTATGTCGACTAAAGGGATGCTGATCACTAATTATTCCCTTTTTATTTCATGATGATTATGAGCGCAGTCAGTCAGTCAGTAGAGTGAGGCAGCTGCTCTGATAGCCCGCCTGCCTAATAACTGGGCGCCGTGCTGTGCCGTAAGATCGATCTCTAGAGAAAGTCCGGCGATCCAACCTTAAAAAAAGGCAACTATTCAGGAGGGGAGTCACCGTCAATTTGAGGACCGAATCAAGCCAACTAAGAAAGGAGTCCCTCGTTATGTCCTCAGATCGCATCGTTTGGCTGGGCGGTCTTCTCGATCAACAAGCCCGCGTAACGAACTAAAACTGCTGAAGGATGGATCAGTTACCAACGGATTTGTCGTTAATTGATTCAAAATACGAATGGGATAGTGCCTCTGGATGGGAGGACTCGTAGATGCGTGGTGTTAGTGGAAGCTACTGCTGCAGTATCAGTTTTGTGTTCTGATTCATCATTTGGTTCCAGGAGTAAGGGCGTTGCCGCTCAATACCAATCCAGTCTGTCTAATAGAATCAGGCCACCACTGTGCTTCGTTCTTCAAGGGCTCCTTGTTTTCGACGAATTGAATTACGCCTGCAGACCGCCAGCCATGATGTTGGTGGATTCCATTCATTTAGCATTTACCAAGGCATTAAAGTCGGTACAAGATTGGCAATAATTAATTGGATTCATTGGATTAAGAAAGTATTATTAAGGCTAAAGGATATGTTCCCGGGGGACGAAAACCTCGAGTGCCCTCCTACCTAAAGTAGTTCTTCTTGCCTGGAGCCATGGATTTATTAGGCGGGCGATTATACCGAACGAAGAGCGGAGGGGTAATTTGAGGGTAAATATTAGGTGGCTCTATATATATCAGGACAGGTGAGGTGCGGTACCTTGCGGGAGATTCTGTCCCTGGGCTGGAACGATACGCAGGTGCCAAATGGAGAGAGGAGATGCTTAAAAGGGGCGGGCACACCTATAACGGGGAAAGTAATAGGATCTTTGGAGCTGACCCTAATCGATGAGCCTTCTGGTAAGGATAGCTGGTCTGAGTCGCCCGCCAAAGAGGTGGAGACTACGCATAAGCGGATTGATTAAGGAAAAGGGCGAGGCAGCACAGGAAAGGGTAAGGAGCATTGGTATTGGTAATGGTGTGAGAGGATAGCGAGCGGACGACTTTCCCACTTATTAATAAAATAAATAGAGAACGCTCCCACTACTACTCATGGCCCCCCTCTGATTCCGAATTAATCGTCCCGGCCCATAGATTCGGTTTCACCTCACTACCATTGGAGGCAGGCAACCTTCGGATATATCCAATCATTAATCGGGCAGGCTCATCGGGGCAAAGGGCCGCCATCGGAAGAAATATGAAGCGTAACGTAGCACCGGCCTTCACTCTCATCTTGCTTTCTTTCTTGAAGGAAGTACTGACAAGGTCACCACTATCACTGAAGAGCTGTGAGGTTCAAGCTGTGACCGAAGAGCTTTCTTTCTGGACAGTCGTACTTACAAGGTCACCGTTCTATAACAGCTTTCTTTCGGTACTGTCAGGTAATGACAAGGTCACCGCCGCTCTCTTACAGCTGGGCTAATGCAGTACTGCGAAGATTTTATGCTATTTCATTCAGGGTTCAAGACTAATAGTAAAGCATCTCCTTGAGTACGTAGCTTCATGCCCCACCAATCGACTCTATCAAGCCACCATTCTCTGGTAGGCGTATCAATGTGTGTGGGCCCGGGCTCCGCAGGACACCAGAAGCACTTAATTTATATTCCAGCCTACTATCCTAGCGAAGGTGAAGGTGAAGGTAAGGCGAGGTATGACTGGCTTTCCTTCCTAACCCACCCCTCTAATAATACTGGCTCTGGTATGTGGACTCATCCTGCTCTCTCCAACTCCTCAACATAAATGGGATAAGCTACTCAACATTTCCTCTATCGATTTCCCTCGCTCCTCTCGAGGTATATCGACGTATATAATAAGCATTGCTGTCAAGCCTAAAAGCACGACACCCGTGCGTGTTGCATTCACCACCCCGTATGGGGTCATTCCATGCAGCACATCCCGCCCCTATTTGTTTTTGGGTCCCGGTTGGGCCACCCACCCAATAAGCCACCTGCATAAGTATAAGGGGAAAAGATATAGCTTTTAGCACCTTGCTCTCTATGCTTGACCTATAAATTCCTGTCTGTCTGTATTCTTCCCATCCTATTGGTAAAACATCCCTGCCTGCTTGAATCAAACCGTAGAAAACTCTATATTTATACTCCTTCCTCCAACCCTCGTTTCCAATCCAGCCAGCGAAGTGTACAGAACTAGTAGAAAGAGGAACCGGAATCGGGATACCAATGAAAGAGGAAATCGGGAAAGACTCCTCCCTCAACGCACCTCGATGACCCCCCACTCCGAATCGGAAACCTGAGAACAGGATACCGGGATAACCGGACCAACCGGGCCCCCCTCCCCCGTATCCAGACCTTACTGATTAGCTCTCTCGCTTTATAACCTCACGGACCCTTTCACCAGCCCGCTTTATCCATTAAGCCTCCTATTCATTCCGCACACCTGCCCACAGGGGGTTGATATACGCTCAAGGCTGCTCCCACACATTCGTAAGAGGTTGTCACTGCGAAGCTATAGTCAAGGTGCACGGGGTCTTACCATCTAGCCGTTGGTACTCCGCATCTAGGTTAGTTATGGAAGGAAGTAAGTCAAGTAAA
>Ga0316216_1000104_pt1 | contig 12030 bp, 13 predicted proteins | sample NRE6metagenome_FD_207800 | JGI IMG/M metagenome (GOLD analysis project Ga0316216, IMG submission 207800) | Spruce roots microbial communities from Maridalen valley, Oslo, Norway - NRE6 | ecosystem: Host-associated > Plants > Roots > Unclassified | place: Norway: Oslo | collected 2017-09-15
AAAAAAAAAAATGGAGGGCCCACATTTCATAATGGGCTCTATATTACTCACAAATGATTGGTTACAAGAGCAGCTAGAGGCTCTAAAAACTTCACGGGCTAATGAATTTGACAACCTAATAGAATTATCGCAAGAAGAAGTTGAGAAATGGTTAATTCATTTTGTAAACAAAAACTAAGACCAAGAAGATATTATTCATCCATTTGGTTTTGTGTTAAAATATGTTGAAGATGAGTTGTTCGAACAATTTAACGGTTGCTCCCATGTGGGAGTACATTGAACAATGGTTAAAAAATTATTTGATCAAAATAACTGATCCAGATTCCTAAGAAGCAGTTACGACTGCTAAAGCACCTCCAAACTAGCAATGCATAAAAATAATCCCCAACAACAAAATCGAGAGTCTTTCCATCATAGTAAGTAGAGTAACCATTTTGTTAAACTTTTCCTTGTTGAGATTTGGGTACCTTGGAAAGTGGTCCCCTTGTGTTTTTGAGCTTCTAAACACATGTGGGAAGTACTTTGTACCATGTACTATGTACTTTATGTCTGATTTCACTTTGACTTAGGTGATTTAAGTCAAAAGTGAAATTTGGTCATTTTAGCCTAAAATGACAATTAATTCACCTTGCGGGTGAATTAAGGGACATAAAATGAAACTATGGAAGCCTAAGTAAGGTGGGTTTTGAACTGAGATTTACTTGAGATGATCTCAACCATTGACTTAGGATGAGATGAAATGATCTCATCCACCCATTTATTAGGTTTCCTTATGCATGCTTAAAGAGGGTGCAAGGGCAACAGGAGGCTCATTCATTCACTCTTATGTTCACTTGAGGAGAAGAAGGAAGAGCATGAGCTTGAGAATGGACTTTATCATATTTCATCTTTGTAGATATGCCTTGATAAGAGATACTTTCACCACACTATCTTCCAGTGGTTGCATGTTCTTTATTCCCATTTTATCCTTACCCTACACAATTTGACTCTTTTCAAGCATGGTGGTGTTAACGCCGAATGAAGTTCAACCACATTGAAACTTACCAGACTCCCAAGTAATATAATCTATTACATTACATCTCTTTATATAATCCTTTGCATATGGAATATAGTAAAAATACTACCATAGAATGTATTGTAATAAAACACAGATGAGGTTCTTGCATGTACATCCTTGTGCGAAGTCATTAGATCCTAAAACCGAAAAAAATCCAAATAAAATTGCCATGTTCCCTTCATTTATGCAGGTTTACATGCAAGTTTCCCTTACCTATTGTTACAGTTGTAGCAATATATCTGATTTCCCCATTGACATTTTACTTTTGCTCTACAATGGAACCAAATTATCTCATTTGAATGCAACCTTCCAAATGGACTTAAAAACTGTATGTTTTAATGTAATGTTTCAAATCGACTTAAAAACTGTGTGTTTTCAAGAAGAACATCATTGTTTATCTAAAGAATTGCATCTTCTATTCACAATGTTGTTCATGTTGGAATTTGATGACAACGAAATCCTCCAGGATTAGGATTTTAGATCCTATAATTCAGTGTTGGTTGTAACTATTGTGACCAAGTTAGAATATGGGTGAAAGCGCATTCAATAGTCAGTTCTCATGTAACTGTGTATTTCTATAAATTCATTTTATGCCCGTAGAGGCTAAGTGTGAGGGAGAGATGTATGAGTGAATCTGTTGTAAATCTCCTTGATCTAAATAATAAGACAATCGATGCCTTCGCTTGGTGGACGTAGCCCAAATCTTGGGTGAACCAAGTAAATCCTCGTGTCAAACGTTTGATCTGTTTTCTGTATTAATCTGCTACATATTAACTTGTTAATGGTAGTTGAACGATGACCAGTGGTATCAGATCTGCGTTGGATATCCGTGATGACCAAACAGTGGTGCAAGATCGTGAATTGAAATATGTATTTCAGAGGCAAAGTGAAATGGGAGTGTCGTTTTTTAGATCAATGTTGGGACCTCTGCACAGAGGGAGCGTTGTTTTAGGGTAGACTCACGTTCTTCACCATTTTCTAATTCAACTTTGTCCTATCTACTTGAAGGGAGCGCCGATTTTTTATCCTGTTCTTTTCATGTTGTCCTTCAAGTTTGGATGCCTCCAGTTAATTGTGAGATTGAAACTTGAGATCGATCAAGAAAGCGTGTCAAAGAATGTGGCGAGTTTTTTTTTATCTCGAAAGTGAGTTACTAATTTTTATTTTTTTTAATTCAGGAAATGGATTATTAATTACATCTTTGTTCTTAATTCAGAAATAAGAAGCTAATTTCTCATGAGAGAACTCATGTTTTATCTCTCATGAGTGTAACTTCTCAATCATCCCCAAATTTTATCATGTTAATGTTGTGAGAGAAAATTGACAAGCTGGGATCTAAGATGGCGAAAACTCAGAGTGCTAAATTTGAAATCGAGAAGTTCAATGGCAAGAACAATTTCGAGATTTGGAAGGTTAAGATGCACGATCTGCTCGTGCAACAAGGTGTGGTGAAGGTGCTTCTGGGAAAAGCAAATAAACCCGCGACCATAACATATGAACACTGGGATGAGATTGATGTGAGAGAGCTGAGTGCCATACGCCTGTGTTTGGACGATGATGTTCTATTCAACATTGTTGTGGAAAAGACATCAATGGGTTTGTGGATGAAGATGGAAAGCTTGTATATGAAAAAATCCTTGACGAACAGGATCTTCCTGAAAAGGAAATTGTACAGTTTAAGCATGAAGGAAGGTATGAAAATAGCTGATCATTTAAATACTTTTAATACTCTCTTAGTTCAGTTGAATAGCATGGGAGTAAAATTCGATTCTGAAGACAAGACAATTACATTATTGTGTTCTTTGTTCGCGTCATGGGATCACTTTGTTACCTCTATTAGTTTCATCACAACAGAAAGTATTGAGTTTGATGTTATTGTTGGAGCACTACTGTCTGAGGAAACAAGGAATAAAACCAATTCAGAAACCTCTACATCTGAGGCGATGATGGTTAGAGGCAGACCTAAATGAAGAGATCGGGGTCAAAGGGATTTCTCTCTATCAAAGTCGAAATGTAGAAAGAGAAATATTAAGTGCTAGTTTTGTGGCAAATCGGGACCCCTGAAGAAGGAATGTTGGAAGCGACAACAAGCCTACAAAGACGACCCTCCAAAAGAAATGAAGGAAGCAAACAGGACTGAAACAGGTTTAACAACAGGTTCGGGTATGACTGATGAAGTTTTATCAATTAGTATTGGTTCACGTCATGTTCAACAATGGTTATTAGATTCCGGTGCTCCAAATCACATGTGTCTTCATAGACACTCATTTGTTACTTACTAGTCTATAGATAATGGAATAGTTTACATGGGAAATGATATCTCATGTAAAGTTGTGGGAATTGGTAGCATTCGAATTAAGATGTTTGATGGAACTTTTAAAATACTAACTGATGTGAGACATGTACCTGAACTTAGGAAGAACCTAATTTCTTTTGGAGTGTTAAACATTGGAGGATATAAGAGTATTGTTCAAGGTGGAGTTATGAAGTTCTAAAAAGTAATCCTATTGGTTATGAAAGCGAAGAAGGTTGGTAACCTGATTATGTTAGAAGGAAGAAATGAGTTAGATCATGCGACATCGGTATCTAATAACGAAAATGATTTTGTTCGATTGTGGCATCAACGGTTGGGCCATATGAGTGAACAAGGATTGAAGGTATTATCTGATCGCAAAGATACTTCCTAGTCTAAAGTCTTTAAATTTAGATTTCTACAAGAACTGCATTTATGGAAAACAAAATAGGTAGGAATTTAAAACTAGAAGACACACTAGTGAGGGAATCCTTGACTTTATCCATTCTTATGTTTGGGGACCATCTCCTACTATTTCGTATGGAGGATTACCATATTTTCTAACTTTTATAGATGATTTCTCTAGGAAGGTTTGGATCTATATGTTATAAAGAAGGCTGATGTATTCACTGTTTTCAAGCAGTTTAGAGCTTTGGTAGAAATGAACATTGATAGGTCTATTAAATGTTTAAGCACTGATAATGGTGGTGAATTTGCATCAATGGAGTTTGAGAACTATTGCAAGGAGTTTGGGATTGATATTGTGATGGTATTAAGGGGTACAGGTTGTGAGATCCTACTGCCCACAAGATCACCATTAACATAGATGTAATATTTGATGAATCATCTCTCATCAAATCAGATGTAGATGTTCAAATGAAACAGGAACAAGTACTTACGTATCAACAGATTCAGTTTAAAACCAGTTCAAATATAGATGAAAGTGAACATGAACAAGTTTCTGAAGATTTTCCTGCAGAGGAAGACATGGCTAATGATAACAATCAAAGGAATTTGGATGAGCCACAAACTTTCTTAAGGAGGTATACGCGGGTCAGAAATCCTCCAAGAAGGTATGATGAATTCTTTTTGTCAGTCTCTTTAAGTACTAATGATGATGAACTTTCGTGCTATCAGGAAGCTGTGAAGGGTTCTAACAGTGATAAATGGAAAGAAGCAATGAATGATGAAATGAATGCTCTAGCAAAGAATGCTACACGGGACCTGGTAGAACTACCAAGAAACAAGAAAATTGTAGGTCGCAAGTGGGTCTACAAGCTAAAGAAGGGTGTTGATGATAAGGTGAAAAGGTACAAAGCAAGGCTAGTTGCAAAAGGATATTCTCAGAAAGAAGGTATTGACTTTCATGATATTTTTTCACCAGTTGTTAATATTGTCTCAATTCAAAGTGTGTTAGCATTGGTTGCACTACTTGATTTGGAGTTGGAGCAACTAGATGTTAACACTGTTTTCTTACATGGAGATTTGGATGAGGAGATCTACATGGAACACCTTGAAGTTTTCGTTCAGAATCGCAGTAAGAAATTTGTTTGCAGGCTCAAGAAATCATTGTATGGTCTGAGAAAGTCGCCCACACAATGTTACAAGAAATTTAACTCTTTCATTGTGAGACGGAATTATACAAGGAGTGAGTATAATCATTGTGTCTACTTTAAGAAATTGAATAGTGACATATTTATTATCTTAGTATTGTATGTTGACGATATGATTTTAACAAGCAAAAGCATAACTGTGATCAATAGGTTAAAGGATGAGATGGCTATGGCATTTGATATGAAAAATCTAGGAGCAGCAAGGCAGATTTTGGGCATGGAGATATTCAAAGATAGGAGGAATGGTAAACTTTGGTTGTCACAACAAAAGTATGTTGAAAAGATACTTTTGAGGTTTGGTATGAAGGTAAAATCATGAATTTAGGTAACACTTTCGTGACAATCCGGTCACCAAAATTCCTTGCGGCATCTTTTCGGCGCAACATTTTTTCGGCCGAAAATTCGCACGTCAAATTTAACGGCGCCCTCGAAATTCGTGTACAATGTTTTCCATATGAATTATTTTCCCGTGGTAAGCATATTTCGGCTGAAAGACTTTTCGGCCGAAACGTTTATTTTTAACGGATTTTGTTAAAAAATAGGTTTCAGCCGAAAGAATATTTCAGTCAAAAACCTGAAAATGGGACTGTTTGTAGGAAACTGCAAATTCTCTCGATCTTACTTCATCTTTGGAGGTAGCAGACTCCTACAAATACTCGGAATTTGGTTTCAGAATTGATACCAACATTTTTTAAATTGAATCTACTTTCATTGAGTATAATTTGTTTTCATTTTCATTTTCTTTTATCTAATTTTATTTATTTTTATAAAAAAAATCACTACATAATATTTTTAGGTGAGATTGTGATTCGGTGAAATGAAAAATCCATATCTCTAAAAATACACAGTGGAAAATTATGGAAAATTTATATTCATAATCATTAAACCATTCTCTTCAAAAAGGTATTTTTAGATTTTACTTTTAAGTAAAAATTAAGATAGTTATATGGTGGAGGAAAACATGTGTTTAAAATCTATAACTTTTTTAAGATAGTTACATGGTGGAGGAAAACATGTGTTTAAAATCTATAACTTTTTTAGAATGGTCAACTTAAAAGAATTCTAGAAATTATAATATTCATCCGTTAGATTCAAAACTATAGTCATCACAAAACAGAATCCCTGTAGATTGTTGAAGTACATTTCATTTGTCAAAACAAAGTTTAATAATGGATACATTGTTGTGGGAAAAAATAACTCATTATATTTCCCTTCATTTTTAAGGAACATACTGTCAAACAATTGCCAAACTGACATATCAAATCTCAATAAAAAAAAAAGTTGAAAATTGGTCAGTAGAAAACTAACAAAATTCTTCACAAGTTTTGTTTTTATAGTAAAGTAAAATTATAAATCAAAAAAACTTTTTTTTAACCGAAAGTTGAATAACCTGTGCAAAAGTGTTACCCATCTTCATGATTTTACCCATGAACAATGTGAAACTAGTTTCCGTCCCTTTGGCTTCCCATTTTAAACTTTATTCAAGTTTACGTCCTAGTACAAAAAAAGAAAAAGAATATATGTCTCGAATACCATATTCTAATGCAGTAGGAAGCCTAATGTATGTGATGGTTAGTACAAGGCTAGACATTTCACATGCGGTTGGGGTTGTGAGTGGGTATATGACAAATCCAGGTAAAGAGCACTGGGCAATAGTGAAATGGGTGCTACAGTATTTGAGAGACACAAGTGATTATTGTATCACTTATAACAGTGGTTTTGAATTAGTATGTGGATATGTTGATTCTGATTTTGCAGGTGATTTGGACAAGAGAAGGTCGACTTCAAGGTATGTCTTTACTCTTCCAGTGGACCCATTAGTTGGATGTCAAAGCGTTATAGAACATTGTTACTTTATCCACTACAGAAGTATAATATGTCGTCGTTTCACATGGTTGGAAAGACACAGTTTGGTTGAAAGGTTTGTTTGGTGAGTTTGGAAAGATGCGGGACAAAGTAAAGTTACTTTGTAATAGTCAAAGTGCTATTCACTTGGCTAAGAATCCAGCGTACCACAATAAAACAAAACATATTCCTATCAAGTACCATTTTGTAAGACAGGTCGTCGATGAACATGGAGTCCCTCTTGAAAAAGTTCATACAAAAGTGAACTGCGTAGACATGTTCACAAAACCAGTGCTTTTAAAGAAGCTACGATGATGCTTGGCTTCTCTTGGCTTGCAAAAAAAGTGATGAACATAAAAAAGAGCGAGCAAGGTATCAGGTTAATTGTTGTCAAAGTGGAGATTGTTGGAATTTGATGACAATGAATTCCTCCAGGATTGGGTGAAAGCGCATTCAAGAGTCAGTTCTCATGTAAGTGTGTATTTCTATAAATTCATTTTATGCCTGTAGAGGCTAAGTGTGAGGGAGAGATGTATGAGTGAAGGTGCTATAAACTTCCTTGATCTGAAAAATAAGACAACCAATGCCTTCGCTTGGTGGAGGTAGCCCAAATCTTGTGGTTCGATGGAGGTAGCCCAAATCCTGGATGAACCACGTAAATCCTTGTGTCAAATGTTTGATTTGTTGTGTATTAATCTGTTGTATATTAATTCGTTAATGGTGGGTGAAGGATAACAGTTCCCTAACAATGTTGCAACTGTCACACTCATTATTTCCAACTATTGCGTTGAATACTTATAGTGAATGCATGGTCTTGTTAGCATTATCGAATTCAAGTTTTCCCGAGTTTTGTTTTACAATAGCACTGTGTTTTAAATAATTTAAATATTATATTGTAAATCAAAAGAAGGAATTTGTATTTTAATGAAAAAATTACTATGTTATCCTCGTTCATAGATTGTGTTGCTGAAGCGCAAAATGATTTTCACTCTAAATTTAACATTATTGTATATCTTTTCGTCCAATAACACAACTATTTATGGTTGCAGAATCCTTAAAAATTTGGTTCTGAAGGACATAAAAAAAAATGTTGTTTCTTTTCCTAAACTTTGTTCTTTTCCAAAAATTAACATATCCTTCTCTTCCTTCATTGCCCGGTTGGATTCAATATTTGGCCCATGAAATAAGGTAGCTTCTCACCTTCAATGTAATATAATGTAATATAAATATAAAGTAGTTTTAAATAAATTATTTATAGAGTTTGTGAATTGAGTTTAGCTTTGTGGTTATGGAATAGAGTGTTATTTTCTCTATTCAAATTCTTGAGTATATTGTTATTGTAAAGGCTTTAAGCTGTATCATTGATATACCACTTTCTAAAGAAAAATCTAAAATTTATAGTCTTTAGTATCCTCTAAATAAATTACCAAAAAAATTTAATTGAAAAAAAATTATTTATAAAACCTAAATAAATTAACTCAACCAAAAATTTAACAGAAATTTGGCAAAAGTTGTTGAATTCTACAAATGTTGTTATACACTTTCAAAAATTTAATGCCTTTCAAAATAAAAATAAACATAGCGACCCTTCTCTGCCAACAATGTCATCCTTAATTTAACTTTAGACTCTATTCCAATTTACAAGGACATGATATCAGGCCTATCACAAGTATTTTGACAAAATCTAAATACACATTTGGCCAATGTTATGATACATTTTCAAGAATTTAGTGCATTCATAAATACAAACCTACCTGGCAACCCTTCACTAGACACAGAACGCCCTCCTTAATTTGACTTTAGAGTGTAATCCTAAAAATGTACTTAGACATGAGTCCTTCAACATAAGCACACTGTTGTGCCTTAAACACATAAATAATTTAAAACATATATTGTATTTTACATGTTATATAAAACATTTAAAAGAAAATAAAGTGATAAAAACGCTATGAAATACAATCTATTGGATATGCTCACTATCACGTCTACGAATGGAAATTCTTTATCTTATTGAAGGATCTGCTACTTTTAAAAACCAGGTAACCCATGTATAGGAATTTTATAATTAACCTCACTCGCTGAAATTGTCCACTATCCAATTAAAAATAAAATTCGAGTGATCAATGTGACCATGATTTTATAAATCAAGTAAACAAAGATGCGAGATTAAAATAAAAGAGACCAGGAACAATAACAATGACAATAGTGAGCGATAATATTTGGTTCATAAAAGTCTCAAAATTCAATACAATCAGCCGACGAGGGAATCGTACTTTTATCCGGCATAATCAAAACGTTTCGGCTTACATTATGAAACTTTGCATGCTGTGCGGGAATCGTAGTTTTATCAGGCATAATCAAAACCATTCGGCATACATTATGAAACTTTGCATGCTATGCCTTTTCGCTCGGAGCACAGTGGGTAAAACGTTTATACAGTGCCACCAGTGTCATTCCATTAACCAAAATCAAAATTCCTAGAAAACTACCATCTGCACTGCACATTAAACATTTAATTTCGTCGTAACTAGTGAAGAGGGAAACTTCATTCAGTAACAAAATCAGACTTTACCAGCTTCAGTTCGAGGTCTTGAGAGAATTCATGTTTTATAGTCTGCCAGCTTCCACAAGAAGCTTTCATGGGCCAATATGTCAGCCATATCGAGACGCGCACATGCCATTTCAGTGTTTTCCCTTGTAAATCTTTCTTCAACGTCCACGTGATAGGATGCCCATATCCATCATCCTCTGTGAACACCACACCCCCTTTCTTAGTAAAAGGGGAGCACGATACCCTACTGTACCCATTTTCGAACCAGGGACCAATAGCTCCACTCGGTACTTTAGGGGTTGTGTACGGCACCTCATGTCCTGTGGAATTACTATAAAGAGTCCAATCCAGAGTTCCAACATTTGTTCTTTCTTCTGACTGCTCATATTTCCAGCAACTACCCCCGAGGGTTTTTAAGATCTCTGGGAATTCAAATCCACTGTGGTAACGGTGACTTATACTCTCTGGACGTAATTCACATCGAGGAGGAACATTGGACGACTGAGAGAGTGAAAACATGCGGATATTAGATTGATCGAAATGGGGGCCAATTGATAACAAGAGCCGAGATGGGAAGTGCCGTTCATCTGAAAATTCCGGCAACAGCGCAATAACGTCACACCGCAGATTACGGATTCGGACCTGCACTTCTATCCAATATGAAAATATTTTAACGGTGTATCGGAACTGGATATTAGCCTGCATCTGGTGATGAGCTACTCCATGGTGATTCCAATCTAAATTTTTGCTGTGACCGGCGAATACATTCATTAGAATAACAGGAGCGTAGATTCTTACAATCCAGAAGCCTTCAATATCGCTGTTTGAGTATACTAAAGGATTATTGCCTTCAGCAAGTAATTCCTCAGCTGTCCGCTTGTAGTTGTTTTCAGTGAAAATGGATGCCACCTTCGACATTAAGCGATCCATACAATCATCGCCGAGAGCTGAAATAAACTTAAATTTGATTCCCCTTGTGGCATTCTCTAGTTCGTTTTCTAAGAACTGGAATCCATATGACTCCGTAATTTTGATGACAGAATCTTCTTTGAACATGCGGATGCGTGCAGCCAAAAACGCAGTGTTAAATACATCCTTATATTCAGATGACTTTGCAAGGTCTAAATCCACGAGGACTTTCGCTAACTGTGTGTCCCCAATTCTATAAACATCTTTAAAGGCATAATTGATCAGCACGGCTAAAATGTGGGTCATCTTGTTGTCCTCCCAATCATTAAAAGACATCCGGCCCAAAAGACAGGGAAACGTAATATTTTCACTTTCCTTATGGTAGAATGACATATCAAATTGAAAGCACAGAACCCCCTTTGCAACGCTTTTACTGATAACAAATTTCTTTATCAGCACTTTGCCATTGCTATGTTTATAAAATGGTGCGTAAAGAGTAACGCCAGGACAATCGTAAGATACGTCCACCGCACCCCAACACGAGGGAGGTGGAAGAGCAGAAATCCAGTCATAGATGGCTGGAGAAACATAATACATCGTCGATTAACCAGATGAATGGAATACTGGAGTGCAGTGCAGTGAATAAATTGATGGAATTTATAACCAACGGGGATTGTAGAGAACTTATGGCCACCAGTTCGATTCACTTAATTCAGATGCGTGTCAACGAAGCCATCTATCCGAAATCTTTTCATAATCATTTCAGCATCTTTCCGTAAATTATTTTTATTGTTGTACGAGTTTATATTGCAGCACTTAAATCACCTCTCAAGCGTGAGAAATAAATTCAATTTTCGGAAAGAGGAAGAAAAACCTCGAAGAAGCACTCGAGGTTGATGGATTAGCATCTCGCATTTAATACGTCTTCTTAAAAAATAGCCTCAGGAAGCAGTGGAGGTTGATTGAGCGTTTTGCATTTAACAGCTCTGCGAATAGGATCATATTAGTTTTGAGGTGACATAAGGAGTAAGATAGAAATTCAATATTCAAGAAGAAAAAGCAGGAAGAAGCACTCGAGGTTGATGGATTAGCATTTCGCATTTAATACGTCTTTTTTAAAACATACTCAGCAAGCAGTGGACGTTGATTGATTAGCATTTTGCATTTAACAACTTTTCTCATATGATGATATTAGATTTGAGGTGACATAAAGAGTAAGTTGATCTTGTTCTATAACCTTGCGAACATAAATTTCATTTAAAGTTTTACAGTGATTCAAGTTGTATGTATAATGGAATGATGTTGTGAATTTCATTTGAAGTTATACAATCATTCAAGTTGTATGTATAATGGAATGATGTTGGAATATATAATTCCTACTTGACTAATATGATGTATTAAAAAGTAGAGTCAATCTCTACCTGAGTTGTGTGATCTTATTATTAGGAGTTTGTTAGGGAGTTGGATTTATGAGATCCTAGATTCGTGTGTGTTTATCGTTGAGATATTTGCTCAACCTCTCATCCTATAATTGGAATAAGTTAGATCTGATAAAAAAGGGAATATCAAGTATTAGCGATGTCTAAAAAAATGGAACAAAAACTCCCATCGAAAGTCTCACATAAACAAATGAATGCATGTTGGCCAAAAAAAAATCAAATGTTTACAAGAAATTATTATTGATTGTGACACTATACATTCAAAAAGAAGTCATTTATTTATTAATTGTGTTGATTTAAAAAAAAAAAAAAAAAAGAGGGAC